>Ga0208124_100356_pt1 | contig 17208 bp, 16 predicted proteins | sample LakWasM104_HOW12_2_FD_183922 | JGI IMG/M metagenome (GOLD analysis project Ga0208124, IMG submission 183922) | Freshwater sediment methanotrophic microbial communities from Lake Washington under simulated oxygen tension - Sediment Metagenome... | ecosystem: Environmental > Aquatic > Freshwater >...
GCACAGATAGCGCACGATGGCGTTGGACTCCCACAGCGTCACGCCCGTGTCTTCGTCCTCAATCAGCGGCACCAGGCCATTGGGGTTGAGGCCGAGGTAGCGTGCCTCGCGCACGATGCCGTACTGGCCGCCCGCGTCGGTGCGCTGCACCGAGGGCAGGCCCAGCTCCTGCACGGCCCACACGACCTTGCGCACGTTGATGGACGACAGGCGCCCCCAGAGCCTCAGCATGGTGAATCAGCCCTTGCTCTCGCGGATCGCCGCAGCCAGGGCGGCGATGCCGGTGGCGATCTGCTCCACGGTGGAGGTGACGAACGACAGGCGCAGCGTGCGGTGGTCGGCGTTGTCGGCATAGAAAGCCGCGCCGGGCACAAAGGCCACATTGCGCTCCACGGCCTTGGGCAGCAGCTCGATGGCGCTCATGCCTTCGGGCAGGCGCACCCACAGGAACATGCCGCCGTCGGGGCGGTTCCAGTGCACGCCCAGGCCTTGCATTTCCTTGTCGAGCGCAGCCAGCATGGCCTCGCACTGCTGCTTGTACAGCGCGCGGATGGTGGGCACGTGGCGGTCCAGGAAGCCGTCCTTCATCACCTCGGCCACCAGGCGCTGGTTGTAGCCGGGGGTGTGCAGGTCGGCCGCCTGCTTGGCTTGCAGCAGCTTGGGGTACACGGCCTTGGGCGCAACGATGTAGCCCAGGCGCAGGCCGGGGGCCAGCACCTTGGAGAACGAGCCCATGTAGATGCAGCCCTCGGGGTTGCGGGCCGTGAGCGGGGCGGGCGGCGGGGCGTCGAACCACAGGTCGCCGTAGGGGTTGTCTTCCACCAGGGGCAGGTTCAGCTCGGCGGCGGCGGCCACCAGCTCGGCGCGTCGTGCGTCGCTCATGGTGCGGCCCGTGGGGTTCTGGAAGTTGGGAAGCACGTACAGGAAACGCGCCTTGTCCGCGCCCGTGCCCACCTTGGCGCGCAGGTCGTCCATCAGCACGCCCTGGTCGTCGCTGGCCACGGACACCACGTTGGGCTCCATGGGCGTGAAGGCTTGCAGCGCGCCCAGGTAGGTGGGGGTTTCCACCAGCACGCGGCTGTTTTCGTCGATGAGGATTTTGGCGATCAGGTCCAGCGCCTGCTGCGAGCCGGTGGTGATCAGGATCTGGTCGGGGCTCACATCCCAGGGCAGGAAGTCGGCAATCGCCTGGCGCAGTGGGCCGTAGCCTTCGCTGGCGGCATATTGCAGGGCGCCGGGGCCGTCATTGGCCAGCACCGCGGCAGAGGCGGCGGCAAACGCGGAGACCGGGAAGGTTTTGGGCGACGGCAGGCCACCCGCCAGGCTGATGATGCCGGGCTTTTCGGTGACCTTCAGGATTTCGCGGATGACCGAGGGGTTCATGCGCTCGGCACGGCGTGCCAGGGTCCACGTGCTGGTGGTGGGAAGGTCGTTCAGTTTCACTCTCGTCTCCTGCGGGTGGCCGCCTGGGCCGCTACGGTTGCAAAGTTGTTGTCAAAAAATGGGTGTGCAGCAGCCCTGGCGGGCGCGTTCATATCTTCTTAGTCCACGATGAACAGGGTGGCGCCCTGTGGGGAGGTGGACCGGTGAGGTTCAGCATTGTCCGCCACCTGGTAACTCATGCCCGGTGTCAGGGTGTACTGGCGGCCGTCGGCCAGCTCGGTGTGCAGCTCGCCGCTCAGGCACAGCAGTACATGGCCCTTGGTGCACCAGTGGTCGGACACATAGCCGGGTGTGTACTCGACCATGCGCACGCGCACCTCGCCAAATGTCTGGGTGCGCCAGAAGGCCTGGCCCGCTGCGGCGCTTTTTTCTTCGCGCGGAATGCTGGCCCAGTCGGTGGTGGCAAAGGGAATGTTCTGCAAATGCATGGTTTTCAGTCCTTGATCGACACCACGGCCTCGATCTCCACCGCAAAGCCACGCGGCAAGGAGCCGACACCGACGGCCGAGCGTGCGTGCCGTCCGGCATCACCAAACACTTCCACCAGCAGGTCGGAGCAGCCGTTGATGACCTCGGTGTGCTGCATGAAGTCGGGTACCGCATTCACCATGCCCAGCAGCTTGACCACACGGCGCACGCGCGAGAGGTCTCCGAGTGCTGCCTGCATGGTGGCGATCAGCTGCAGGCCCACTTCGCGGGCGTGCTGACGTGCCTCGTCGGCACTGATCTCGCGGCCCACCTTGGGGACCACCACCATGTCGTTGCGCAGTGGCGAGCCCTTGCCCGACAGGTACAGCGTGTTGCCGTCCAGCACATAGGCGTCAAAGTTGCCGCGCGGGGCGGACACGGTGGGCAGCACCAGGCCCAGCTGCTGCAGTCGCTGCTCTGGGGTCATGGCACTCATGCGGGGGCTCCTTGTTGTTGAACGGGCATCCGTTTGCCCACGAAGACGGTGGCGATCACGGCCACTGCAAACACCAGGGTGACGGCATCCAGGTGTTCGCCCAGCAGGGGCACTGCAAACAGCAGGCTCAAAAAGGGCTGGATGAGCTGGATCTGGCTGACCCGCACGGCACCCAGCGCCAGGGCGCGGTACCACGCAAAGAAGCCGATCCACATCGAGAACAGGGCCACATACAGGAAGCCCGCCCAGCTCATCGCGCCAATGCTGGAGGGCACGGCGGGAGCGAACCACCAGGCCACGGGCAGGGTGAGTGGCAGGCTGCACACCAGCACCCAGCAGATGACCTGCTCGGCCCCCAGCCGGGGTGTCAGGCGGGCGCCCCCGATGTAGCCCAAAGCGCCGGTGGTCATGGCAATCAGCAGGTAGACGTTGGCCGCGCCCAGGTACAGGCCGCCCGCACGCCACACCATGAAGCCCAGCACCAGCCCGCTGCCCAGTACCGCGCAGGCCCAGAAGCCTGCCGAGGGCCGCTGCCGGTACCAGAGCGCACCCAGCAGGGCGGTGGACAGTGGCAGCAGCGCGGTGACTACCGCGCCATGGGTGCTGGGCACGTGGCGCAGCGCCAGCGCCAGAAACAACGGGAAGCCCACGATCACGCCGAACGCTGTGATGCCCAGCAGCGGCCACTCGGCGCGCACCGGCAGGTTCAGGCGCCCCTGACCGCGTTGCCACAGCAGGTAGCCGATGGACAGCAGCCCCGCCACGGCGGCACGCCCGAACGTGACGAACCAGGGGGACAACTGGGGCGCATCGGTGGAGCCCACGGCCAGCCGCGTCATGGGCAAGGTGGCCGCAAACAGCGTGACGCCGACCAGGCCCCAGAGCAGGGCTTCTTTTTCCTGTGTGCGGTTCATAGGGTGAGCATCCAGTACGCCGTGAGCACCAGCACGAGTGCCAGCGTGCGGTTGAACCACAGCAGCCGGGTGCCCTGCGCCAGCCACTGGCGCAGCAGCGAGCCCACCAGCGCATAGACAAAGTTGCTGGTGAAGGCGAACACCATCATCACGCCGCAGATGATGGCCAGGCGCTCCCCGGGGTTGGAGGCAGGCTGCCCGGCGGCGTTGACCACCCAGCCCGCGCTGAGCGTGAGGGCGAGCATCCAGGCCTTGATGTTGACAAACTGCAGGCCCACACCCTGCCAGAAGGTCACGTTCAGGCGCGATGTGTCGATGGCCGTCATCTGGCCCGCGCGGCTGAGCTTGAAAGCCAGCCACAGCATGTAGACCACGCCCAGCAAGGTCACGGCCCAGCGCAGGGCGGGCACGCCGGTGATGAGGGCTCCCAGGCCCAGGCCGCTGCCCAGCATGAGCAGCGTCCAGCCCGCAGGGACGGCGAAGCAAAAGCGCAGCGCGCGTTTGAGGCCCAGGTTGGCCGCGAGCGCGGTGGACAGGGTGGTGTTGGGCCCCGGCGAAAAGCTCATGGCGGTGCAAAACAGCAGCAGGGCGGTGAGTTCGGCGACGCTCATGGTGGGTGCGGGAAGGGGTGGGGGACTTGTCGGGGATCTGCCTTCAATGTAATCTTGCTACCAATACACAACCAGTACAGACAGTCGGCGCAGTTGCAAATCTGTATTGCCCGGCAAAACAATACACACCGGCGCCTGGCGGCGCAGCGAGCGGAATGCCACCATGCTGATGAAATCGTCCACCCAGTCGCTGACCGAACAACTGTCCACCCGGTTTGCCGAGCGCATCCGCAACCGCCTGATGGCGCCGGGTGCACGCCTGCCGTCGGTGCGCCAGTGCGCGCAGCAGCACGGGGTGAGCCCGTCCACCGTGGTGGCGGCCTATGACCAGCTGCTGGCGCAGGGCCTGGTGGAGGCGCGCAAGAACCGGGGGTTTTTTGTCCGCGAAAGTGGCCGAGCGGTGGAGGCAGCCGACGGCGACCTTGACACGCGCGCGCGCCCCGACGACCTGGCTCTGGAAAGTGCTGCCGCCAACTGGAGCACGGCGCACTGGTTTGCGGCGCGTGCCGCCGGCCGCGCGGGCCCAGGGGTGTCGCCCGTCAACGCCACGGCGCTGATCCGGGGCATGTTCCACAAGATCAGCGACAAGCCCCAGCCCGGCATGGGGGTCTTTCCGCCCGACTGGCTGGAGTCCACCTTCATGCCCGCCGCCGTGCGCAAGGTCACCAACTCGCGCGCCCTGCAGGAGTTTTCGCTGCAGTATGGCGAGCCGCTGGGCGATGCAGGCCTGCGGCGCGTGCTGGCCAAAAAGCTGTCCACGCTCAACGTGCACACGGTGCCCGAGAACATCATCACCACCGTGGGGGCCACGCATGCGCTGGACATCGTGAGCCGCACCCTGCTGCGCCCGGGCGACCCGGTCATGGTGGAGGAGCCCGGCTGGGCAGTGGAGTTTGCGCGGCTGGCCGCCTTGGGCATGCACATCCTGCCCGTGCCGCGCCGCGCCGATGGCCCGGATCTGGAAGTCATGGCGCGCTACTGCGAGGTGCACAAGCCCAAGCTCTACGTGAGCGTGAGCGTGTTTCACAACCCCACGGGCTACTGCCTTACGCCGGGCAGTGCCCACCGCGTGTTGCAGTTGGCCAACCAGCACAACTTCCATGTGGTGGAAGACGACACCTACAGCCACATAGCGCCGGAGCACGCCACGCGCCTCACGGCGCTGGATGGCCTGCAGCGCACCATCTATGTGAGCGGCTTTGCCAAGATCCTCGCGCCCAACTGGCGCATCGGCTTCATGGCCGCGCCGCCCGCGCTGGTGGAGCAGTTGCTCGACACCAAGCTGCTGGCCACTTTGACCACACCCGCGCTGCTGGAAAAAGCCCTGGCCTTGTGCATCGAGCAGGGCCAGCTGCGCCGCCACGCCGAGCGCATCCGCACCCGGCTGGATGCCGCACGTGCGCGCAGCGTCAAGCTCGCCCTGGGGGCGGGCTGCACCTTTGCGGCCGAGCCGGTGGGCCTGTTTGGCTGGGTGGAGACCGGGGTGGACACCGATGCGCTGTCGCAGCGCATGCTGGACGAAGGCTATCTGCTGGCGCCCGGTGCGTTGTTCCATGCCGAGCGCAAACCCAGCACGCTCATGCGCATCAACTTTGCAACGACGCAGGACGCGGCGTTCTGGCGCATCTTTGAGCGTGTGCGGGCTGAGCAAGGGCGGTGAGCCGCAGACATTGCCCTGGAGTCGCGCAATCGCATGGGGGTGTCGCCCACAGGAACCGGCGCAGGGGCCTACTTTCTTTCCACTTCCAGGTCAGACAACACCCGCAGCAGCGCGCGGTTGACCTCTTCCAGGTCCATCTCGAAAGTCTCGCACAGCTGGCGGATGGCGCTGGCGTCATCTGTCTCCAGTGCACACGCCATCTGCAGACCGCCGGTGTAGGGGCCGGTGCGCAACACGGTGGCGTCGTAGATGCGTTCGGACAGGGGCAGGCGCTTGAGGATGGTGCCCAGGGGCTCGCCCAGCAGCTCATCGAGCTGGGAGAGCAGGCCACACAGGTAGATCTCGCGGCGCAGGTCGTTCTCGATGCCCGCGTCCAGCAGCCGCGCGGTGAGCTGTGCGCGGATCACCATGGCTTCGCGCACCGGCTGCATGTTGGCCTCGGTGCTCGCATGGGGCAGCTGGTCGGACAGCCAGCGCTTGATGGAGCTGTAGCCCATCATCACCAGGCCCCGGCGCAGCGAATCAATTCCGGTGCGCAGGCCCAGGGCGGCCGAGTTGGTATAGACCATGAAGCGGTACGCGAGCAGCGGGTCCTCGCCCATGATGTCTTCAAAGGTTTCCAGCGACTGCTCGTCGTCGATGGCCTTCATGAGTTTGAAGATCACCGCGTGCGAGGGCTGCTGCGGGTGGTGGCGCAGGCTGTAGAGCACGTCCTCCGTCGGCCACCCAGCCAGCGCCATCGCGTTGCCCTGGTCCAGACAGTGCTCCATCAGTGCCCGGCTGGCGATGTTTTCGTACATCTGGCCAGCCAGCACCGGGCTGGGGGTGCGTTTGGCAACAGGTGCTGCTGCGGCGGCGGCACTGCCTGGGCGTGGGGGCGTGGCTTGCAGCGCAGCCACGGCGTCTTCCGGGCGCAGGGTCAGCAGGCTGTTGTCGAAGCAGCGGGCAATCTCGGGCTCGGGCAGCTTGTCCATGTCGCCCCGCCACACCATGCGCAGCCCGCGCTGGTGCGCGGCCTTCACGCGGTCATAGATGGCAGAGTCCGACAGCCACTCGCCGCGCACCTCGATCCACGGTGCAGCCCGCGGCGCGTTTTCGAGCAGGTCGCACAGCAGCTGGCGGGTCTGTGCCGAGATCAGCAACGGCGGCGAGCTGGCCGACCACAGCTCCTGCAGCGTGCGCAACAGGTGCCCGCCGTCGACGGTTGCCGAGGCCTCGTTGTGGGCATACAGCTGGATGCCTGCAAGTTTGCGGGCGCGGTTCCACAAAGGGCGGTAGCCCAGGATCAGGCTACCTAGGACGGATTGGACCATGGGCTCTCAGGCAAAAAAACAGGGCCAGCCAGCACTCGCGGGATGGGTGTCGCCACGGTGCACCAGCCGGTGCTGAAGCCTGCTGGCACAGCGTGCGATGGGCTCTGCGCCCGAACACCCTCTGCCTCACAGGCTCCTAGCCAATAAAGTTGAACAGCGACAACTTCTGAACCTGCGCATAGGACTTGAGTGCAGCCTCATAACCCACCTGCTGGTTCTGGAAGTCGGAAATGCCCTTGATCATATCGAGATCCTCTGCCCGCGAACGGTCGCCTTCCAGCTGGATGGAGCGCTTGTCCTGGTCGCCGGTGATGCGGTCTGCGCGATTGAGCAGCTCGCCGGCGTAACTGCGCATGTTGTGTACGCGCTCCAGTCCAATATCGATGTTGGCCAGTGCCTGCCCCACGGCCTGGATGGCGCCGTTGTTGTTGGGAGCGTTGCGGATGCCATTGATGGCACTGTCCATGGTGCTGAACATGCTCGCGCTGGGCTGCAGGGTGACGGTATCCCCGTTGGCCGGGTTGCCCTTGATATCGAAGGAAAGCCCCGGAATGCCTGGAACGGAGATGGTGACCGGCTTGTCGGTCGGGTAGTCCGGCACCACCACCGGGGCGGAGACGGCACCCGTGGTGGTATTGGTGATGGTGTACGTGGCTGTGCTGGTGCCCGTGGTGGCGCCTGGACCCACTGCGCTGAAGGTGACGGTGTAGTTGTCACCCGTCACCAAAGCTTTGTTGGTGGGCGTGATGGCCGTGGTGGTGAGCTGTCGGCCTACCGGGATGTTGCTGACCCCGGCGGTGTAGACACTGTCGCGGGTGGGGTCGAACATGAAGGCCGAGTCGCCGTCGAGGGCCCCCGGTACCGTCACGCCGTTGCTCGCCGTCTGACCCGGCAAGCCCTGGAAGCTGTAGTCGGGGGAGCTGCTCAAGGGGCCCAGGAACGGCGCCAGCGCGCTGCCCAATGCACTCAGCAAGGGGATGCCGTTGGTGTCTTTCCGGTTGGCGACTTCGAGCAGCTGTTCCCGCAAACCCTGGAGTTGGTTGGCCACAGTGGCCCGGTCGTTCGGGGTCATGCTGGCATCGCCCGCACTGACCACCAGCTCCCGAAAGTTCTGGATCAGATTCACCGCATCGCCCAGTGAGGATTCCCCCTGTGCAATCGCATTGCGCTGGGTCTCCAGCGCACGTTGTTCGGTCTGGATGCGCGACAGGCGGTTGAGGGCTCGCTCAGCCTGCGCGGCCGACACCGGGTCGTCGCTGGCGCGCACCACGCGTTTGCCCGAGGTCAGGTTCTCTTGCAGCGTGGTCAGGCTGGTCTGGCGCGCGCCCAGGTTGCGCAGCGCGTTGTCATACATGTTGGCCGTGCCGACGCGGTAGATGTTTGTGCTCATGTCGAACTCCTCACGCTAGGGCTCCGTTCATCGGCCCAGGCCCTGGATCAGCGAATCAAAAATGTTCTGCGCAATCTGGATCATCTTGGCCGAGGCCTGGTAGGCCTGCTGGTATTGAATCAGCTTGGCGGCCTCTTCGTCCAGATTCACGCCCGAGACCGCCGTGCGGTCGCGCTCCAGGTTGGCGGCGATGGTGGAGGACAGCTGTTCTGCAAACTTGGCGCTCTGGGTGCGCGTGCCCACTTGGGCAATGGCACTGGCGTAGCCGTCGCTCAGGGTCGATTCGTCGAACATCTTGACGTCGCGCAGCCCCATCAGGGCATTGGCGTTGCCTGCATTGCGCGTGTAAGCGTCGCCATACTGCGGGTCCAGGGCGTTGCCAATCGCCACGGTGTCACCCGTCTTTGGCGTGCCCTGCAGCGTGATTTGCCAGCCGTCGATGTTGATGGCCTGGCCAGATGTGTAGCTGTATGGCGGGCCCGCAAGCGGGGTAGGCGGAACGGTGGAAATATCCTGCGGTATGCCCCCACCGGCGACGGTAAAACCCCCTGCACCGTTGAACGTTAAGGTCACCTGAGTGCCAATGGCAGGAGGGGTGAGGGCCGGAATACCCGTTGCCTTGAGGCTGCCCAGCTGCATGGTGCCGCCGTTGGCCGTGCCCATGGCGGCGTTGATGGGGTTGGCGGCTGCCAGGTCGCGCGGCGAATACACCAGCGCTTGGATGTTGTTGGCAGCCGTGCTGAACGGCTTGAACAGCATGCGCTCGCCGGGGTTGCCGGGCGTGGTCAGGTTGAAGTTGAGCCCGTCGATCTGCAGCGTGGCCAGGTTGGCGGCGTCGGTGAACGGGGTCGATTTGCCGTCGGACAGGCGCACCACCTGGCCGGCCGTGCCGGTGGTAAAGCGGATCTCGTAGTCTGAGGCTTCAAACTGCGTGGGACCAGTGAACGACACCGTGCCCACGCCTGCGCCGTTGGTATAGCCCGGCATGCTGGTGGGCAGGGCGAACAGGTCCTTGCCTGGCACGCCGTCCAGCGTCAGGCCCAGGTTCTGCTGGTCGTTCATCGTCATGCCGATGGCCAGCGCCATGCGGCCCAGCAGATTGCGCCCTTCGCTCAGGTCCGTGTTCTGAAAGCGCAGCAGGCCCGAGACGCTGCCACCGCCCAGCACGTTCTCGTCCAGCTCCACGGGGGTGGCGCCGGGGCGGTTGAAAAACAGCTTGGACTGCCCGCTGCCCGGGAAAGTCGTTGCATCGTCGATCGACAGGCTGGCGGCCGTGCTGCCCAGCACCAGGGGCTGGCTGCCCGCCACGAACAGGCCCACGGTGCCGTCATCCGCCGGGATCTGGGTGGTCTGCACATACTGGTTGATGTCGCGGATGATCTGGTCGCGCTGGTCCAGCAGGTCGTTGGGGCTCTGGCCGTTGCCGGTGGCCCGGGCAATCTGCTCGTTGATGGCCGCCATCTGCGTGGCCAGGCTGTTGATGGCGGTCACGCTGCTCTGCAGCTGTTCCTTGACGGTGTACTCGATTTCGTTGATCCGGTCGCTGGCGGTGCGCATGCGTGCGGCCGTTTCGTCCAGCCGCGTAAGGACCACCGTGCGTGCCGTGATGTCGGTGGGACTGCTGACCACGTCCGAGAACGCGTTCATCATGTCGTTGATGGCGGCGCCCAGGCCCTGGGTGCCGCCGCTGAACACTTCCTGCAACTGGCTCAGGCGCTGGGCGCGGATGGCGTCGGCCGCCTGGGTCGATCCAGCCGCGGCCGACTGGCGCGTGAGCAGCTCGCTCTGGTTGCGCAGAATGGTCTGCACATCCACGCCCTGGCCGATGTAGCCACCGCCCGTGAACTGGCCCTGGACGGTTTGCAGCACCACTGTCTGGCGCGAATAGCCGGGTGTGTTGACATTGGCAATGTTGTGGCCTGCCGTCTGCAGGGCCACCTGGTTGGCCAGCAGGGCGCGGGCGCCGACGTTGAGCAGACTCATGGCTTACCTCGGTTCTTCTCGTCCATCACGCCTGGGCGCGCTGTACACGCAGCGCGCTGTTGATAGCGCCGCTGAGCTTCTTGGCGTACTCGGGGTCGGTGGCGTATCCGGCCTTTTGCAGCTCGGCCGCGTAGGCCACGGCAGAGCCCGTCTTGGCGGTGGCCTGGGCTTTTTCGTAGCGCGGGTTGTCGGTGATCAGCTTGGCGTAGTCGCGGAAGGAATCCTCGTACGAGTCGTACGCGCGAAACTTGGCCACCACCTTGCGCGGTGTGCCGTTGATGTATTCGGTGGTCGTGATCTCGGCCACCTTGCCGGTCCAGCCCTTGCCCGCCTTGATGCCGAACAGGTTGAACGAGTTGCCGCCGTTGGCGGTCTTGATCTCGCTCTTGCCCCAGCCGGTTTCGTGCCCGGCCTGGCCGAGCATGAAGCTGGCGGGAATGCCGCTTTCCTGCGCCACGCGCTCGGCGGTGCCGCTCAGGTGCTGCACAAAGCCTTCGCGGCCCTTGGGGACGGGCAGGGTGGTATCGACGGAAGACGTGGTGGCGGAGGTTGCAGACCGGTTCTGTGCCTGCGGCAGGCTCAGCGTGGACGGCACCGAGAAGTTGGTGTCCGCACCGCCCATCTGGCGCGAAAGCTGGCGGGCGATGGCTTCCGACAGGCCGCCCTGCAGGCCCGACATATTCACAGACAGCTGCTGGTCCAGCATGTCCTGACCCAGGTTGGCCTGCTCGCCCTCCATCAGGCCGGACTTCATGGTGGCGTCGCGCATGCTCTTGATGAGTTCGCGCATGAACAGCGATTCAAACTGCTTGGCTGCCTCGCGCGTGACCTGTGCGCTGTTGGCGGTGCCCGCTTCGTACTTGAGGGAGTTGAGCGAGCGGATATCGACGGCCAGCGCGTTCGACGGGCTGGTGGTGCTACCGGAGGAAGGGAGTGTGAGGGCCATGGTCAAGCCTCTTGCGGTGGGGCACCCACAGGCTGTGAGTCTGGCGCGGCGCAGGCCCGTGCACCCGTGGAACTGGCTTTGCCAGGCCACCGGGTGCGTTCCCCTCCCGCAGGAGAGGGGGAAGGCGCGAAGCGACTCAGGGGGTGCTTCATTCAGATCACCTCCAGCTCGGCGTTCAGCGCGCCGGCGGCCTTGATGGCCTGCAGGATGGCCAGCAGGTCGCCGGGTGTGGCGCCCAGCGTGTTGAGGGCCTTGACCACGTCGGCCAGCTGCGGCGACGCGGGCATCTGGATCACGTTGCCCGGTTCCTGGTTGATGGTGATGTCGCTCTTTTGCGTGACCACCGTCTGTCCCTGCGAGAACGCATTGGGCTGGCTGACCACGGGCGTGGAGCTGATGGTGATCGACAGGTTGCCGTGGGCGATGGCGCAAGGCCCCAGCGTGACCGACTGGTTGAGCACCACCGAGCCCGTGCGGGCGTTGATGACCACCTTGGCAGAGGGCGTGGAGGATTCGAGCGGCAGCTCTTCCAGGTCGGCAATGAAGCCGACGCGGGCGCCGGGGTCGATGGGAGCGCGCACCTGCACCGTGCGACCGTCCAGCGCAGTGGCCAGGCCGTTACCCAGCTTGGCGTTGATCACCTGCGCCACGCGGCGGGCGGTCTGGAAGTCCGAGGCGTTCAGGCCCAGGTTGATGGTGTCGCCTTCGTTGAGCGGGGTGGGCACGGCCCGTTCCACTTGCGCACCGAGCGGAATGCGGCCTGCGCTCAGGTGGTTGATCTGCACCTTGCTGCCACCGGACGACGCGCCAGCGCCGCCCACCACCATGTTGCCCTGGGCCAGTGCATAGATCTCGCCGTCAGCGCCGCGCAGCGGTGTGACGATGAGCGTGCCGCCCTTGAGCGACTTGGCATTGCCCATGGACGAGACGTTCACGTCGATCTGCTGGCCCGGCTGGGCAAAGGCGGGCAGTTGCGCCGTGACGATCACCGCCGCCACGTTCTTGAGCTGCAGCTGCGACGCCGTGCCGGGTGGCAGGCTGATGCCCATCTGCTGCAGGTAGTTGGACATGGCCTGCGTGGTGTAGGGCATCTGCGTCGTCTGGTCGCCCGTGCCGTCCAGCCCCACCACCAGGCCGTAGCCGGTCAACTGGTTGCTGCGCACGCCCTGCACCGCCGCCACTTCCTTGATGCGCAAGGCCTGTGCAGGCGTTGTCAGCGCTGCGGCCACCAGGGCCAGCAGCAGCCACAGCACGCGCGCGGTGCGGGGCAAGAGGGAATGGGACGAGGCTTTCATGGCATCCATTGTGGTAGGCCATGGCCAGAACTAAAACCCAAAAAGAAGCGGGTTCACCGGCTTATTGGCTGGGTCTGAAGCCGCGTCGGCAAGGTCCGCGCAGAAACGGCCCGTGGGCGCTCTGGGTGGCGGTTTTTGAGTAAAAACGGCCAGAGGCGATAGTGCTATATGCGCAAGTAGCTATCAAATTTGTAGTAAAAAAAGAACGCACCCAGCCCTCCGTCGGATGCCGGAAGGACTGGGGACCTGGGCGCTTTCGGTGCGCCCAGTGCGGTCAGAACGGCGTGACGGTGTTGAAGAACCGGCCCAGCCAGCCCATGGCCTGGGCTTCGTTCTGCGCGCCGCGTCCGCGCGATTCGACGCGCACATTGGCGACCTGGGTCGAGTTCACGATGCTGCCGGGTTGCAGCGCGCGTGGGTCCACCGTGCCCGAAAAGCGCAGCACATCCACGTTCTGGTTCACGCCGATCTGCTTTTCGCCAGTGATGACCAGGTGGCCGTTGGGCAGCACATCCACCACCGTGGCGGTGATGGAGCCGGTGAAGGTGTTGGCGCTTTCGGTGCCGCCTTTGCCCGAGAACGCGTTGCCTGACGAAGCGCCCACGCCCAGCTTGTCGGTGAAGCTGGTGCTGGTGAAGGGCAGGGCGGTCACGCCCGCAGAGACCTTGGAGTCACGGTCCACCGTGGACGAAGACTTCTGGCTGGCCGTCACGTTCTCCACGATCTGGATGGTCACGTTGTCGCCCACCAGGCGCGCGCGGCGGTCTTCAAACGCGGGCCGGTAGCTGGCGTTGTGGAACAGTCCGCCCGTCACCGGGGGCGGGGTGCGCGGTGCAGCGGCGAGCGGGGGCGGGGTGGTGGGCAGGATGTCCACCGGCGGCGGTGGCGACAGGGTGGCGCAGCCGGCGCACAGCAGTGCTGCACCCAGCGCGGGGATGCCCGCACGCAGCGAGCCAAGTGCCTGCAGCAGGCGAAGAGGGCGTGTGAAAGTGCGCATGGCGAAGGTCCTGGGCAAAAGCGCGGGGGGCGTTCCGGTCACAACTGGGCGAGCTTGGCCAGCATCTGGTCCGAGGTCTGGATGGCCTTGGAATTCATCTCGTAGGCGCGCTGGGTCTGGATCATGGTGACCAGCTCTTCCACCACGTTGACGTTGGAGGCTTCCAGAAACCCCTGCTTGATGATGCCCAGCCCGTTCGTGCCGGGGGTGCCCTGCTGGGGCTGGCCGGAGGCGGCGGATTCCTTGAACAGGTTCTGCCCGATGGGCTCCAGGCCGGCCGGGTTGATGAAGCTGGCCATGGCCAGGTTGCCCACGGTCTGCGGCTGTGTGTTGCCCGGCACGGTGACTGCCACGGCGCCTTCGGCACTGATGCTGACGCTGGTGGCGTTGGCCGGAATGGTGATGCCATTGACCACGGGCAGTCCGCTGGACGTGACCATGCGGCCCTGGGCATCGACCTGGAAGGAGCCGTCGCGGGTGTAGCCCACGGTGCCATCGGGCATGGTCACTTCAAAGAAGCCGTTGCCGTTGATGGCGACATCCAGGTTGTTCTTGGACTCCTGCAGGCTGCCCTGCATGAAGTTGCGGCTGGTGGCCACCGTGCGCACGCCCAGGCCCAGGTGCAGGCCGGTGGGCAGCTGGTTTTGTTCGGTGGTGTTGGCACCCACCTGGCGCAGGTTCTGGTAGATCAGGTCTTCGAACACCGCGTTGTTGCGCTTGTAGCCCGTGGTGGAGACGTTGGCCAGGTTGTGCGAGATGACGTCGAGCTGGGTCTGCTGGGCAGACATGCCGGTCTTGGCGATCCAGAGGGAGTTGATCATGGTGCTTCCTTATGGCGGGTGCGTGCTGGGGGGCAGCGGCATCAGCCGTTCATGCTCAGCAGCTGGCTGGCGGTCTTGTCGTTGGTTTCGGCGGTCTGCAGCAGCTTCATCTGCTGCTCGAACTGGCGCGATGCAGCGATCATCCCGACCATGCATTCGACCGGGTTCACGTTCGAGCCTTCCAGCGCGCCCGACAGCATGCGCGCGTTGGCGTCGTTGGGCATGGGGTCGCCCGACGTGGTGCGAAACAGCCCGTCGTCGCCGCGCTTGAGCGGGTCTTCCGGCGTGGGTGTGCCCAGCTTGAGGCGGCCAATGGCCTGGGCGGGCTGGCCCGGGATCTTGGAGGTCACGGTACCGTCCGACCCGAGCGACACATCGGCACCGGGCGGCACGTCGATGGGCGCTCCGCCATCGGACAACACGGGCAGGCCGGTGGGAGTGAGCAGCTGGCCGGTGGCCGACACCTCAAAGCTGCCCGCACGGGTGTAGGCCTCGGTGCCGTCCAGCCCCTGCACCGCAAACCAGGCATTGCCGGCCGCCATGGCGTCGAGGTTGCGGCCTGTGCGTTGTACAGGGCCGGGGGTGTTGACGTAGCCCGAGGTGGCCTCCAGTGCAAACACGCGCGTCTTGGCACCGTCGCCTTGCAGAGGCACGGAGCGGAAGGTGGACATCTCGGCGCGGAACCCGCCGGTGGACACGTTGGCGAGGTTGTTGGACAGCACCGCCTGCCGGTGGGCGGCGGCGTTGGCGCCTGTCATCGAGGTGTAGATGATGCGGTCCATGGGGGCTCTCCGGTGTCCTGGGCGGGTTCAGTGGGGGTTCAGCCGATCAGCGCAGGTTCACCAGGGTGGACATCACCTGGTCTTGCGTCTTGATGGTCTGTGCGTTGGCCTGGTAGGCGCGCTGGGCGGTCATCATGTTCACCAGCTCGGCCGTGAGGTCCACGTTGGAGTCCTCCAGGGCGCCCGAGCGCAGCGAGCCAAAGCTGCCATCGGTGGCGGTGCCGACGACAGGCTGGCCCGACTCGAACGTGGCCACCCAGTTGTTGCTACCCACCGAGGCCAGGCCCTGTGTATTGCGGAAGCTGGACAGCGCGAGCTGGCCCTCGGCACGCGTCACGCCGTTGGAATAACGGGTCATGATCATCCCGTTGTTCTCGATGTTGATGCCGGTCAGCTCGCCCGAGGTGTAGCCGTCCTGGCTCAGGTTGGACACCGCGAACTTGGTGCCGAACTGGGTCACCTTGTCCAGGCTCACTTCCACGGTGTAAGCAGGCAGGTTGTTGGGGTTGGGCGGCGTGGGGTTGACGGTGAGCGGCAGCGAAAAGCCGGTGGCGGGTGGTGTGGCCACCGGGCCGGTGATGGCGCCGTTGTTGTCGAACGTGATCTGGCCGATGGGCGTGGCCACCACGGGCGGAACGGCCGTGGGGTCGTCCAGCGCGTCGTACACGTCCCAGGTGTTGTCGGTAGCGGTCTTCTGGAAATACAGGCTCACCGGCTTGGCCACACCTTGGCTGTCGAACACGTTGATCGAGGTGCCATACGTGGCGCGTGGCGTGGCCGGGATGGGGGGCGTGGCCGTGGGGTCGCCAGCCGCGTCGGTGGCGCGGGCGTCCAGGTTGAAGGCCGCCGTGATCTTGGTAGTTTGCTTGGCGGGAATCGGCTCGGCGGTCGGGAACACCATGGGAATGGGGTCGGTGCCCGTGCGCAGGCCCGTGACCGGATCCACCGGGAAGCCCATCACCTTGGCGTTGTCGTTGGTGATCATGTTGCCTTCCTTGTCCAGCTTGAAGTTGCCGGAGCGGGTGTAGGCGGCGGTGCCGTCGGGCAGCGTGAGGGTGAAGAACCCGTTGCCGTTGATGGCCACGTCCAGGCTGTTGCCGGTGATGGTCAGGTTGCCCTGCGTGAACTGCTGCGCCACGGCCGCCACTTCCACGCCAATACCTGCGTTGGAGCCGCCCGCAGAGCCAATGGCGGAAGCCACCATCTCGGCAAACTCGGCCCGCGAGGCCTTGAACCCGACGGTGTTGGAGTTGGCAATGTTGTGCCCGATGACATCGAGGTTCTTGCTGGCGGCGTTCAGGCCGGACAGGCCTTGCTGAAAACTCATGGTGTTCTCCTGTTGACGCGATACGAAGCGGGCTGGTGTTACACCAAGGCCTTGATCTGGCTGTAGTTGATGGTTTTGCCGTTGGACAGGCTCAGCACCAGTTGTCCGTCTTCGGCACCTGCGGCGGTGACCTTGGACAGGCTCAACGGGGTGGAGTCCAGCTTGGTGGAGCCGTTGACGGCCGTCACGCGGAACTGCAGTGCATCGGTGGAGCCGGTGTACTTGCTGGCGTCCCAGTCAAAGGCATGGCGGCCTGCGGCCTTGGCGCCCAGATCGATGGTGTCCACCACCTGGCCGCCTGCAGTCGTGACCTCGATCTTCACGTCGGTAGCCGCCGAGCCCAGCTCGAAGCCGCCCTTGCCGGTCTTGTCCGCCACCGCCATGCTGGAACCTTCGGTCAGCACGCTGCGGCCCACCAGGGCCGTGCCCTGCATGACTTGCAGCGAGTTGAACTGCGACGCCATGCTCTGCATGGTCTGGTTCAGTTGCTGGATGCCGGTCACCGTATTGATCTGCGCGATCTGCGAAGTCATCTGGGCGTTGTCCAGGGGGTTCATCGGGTCCTGGTTGTTCAACTGCGCCACCAGCAGCTTCAGGAAGCGGTCCTGCGCGGCCGACGGGTCGCTGGCCGCGTTGGCTTTGGTGGACGCGTCTGTGGTGGTCGTGACGGCATTGGTGGCACTGAGAATCATGGTGGGGTCTCCCGGGAATTACTGGCCCATCTGCAGGGTCTTGAGGAGCAGCGACTTGGCCGTGTTCATGACCTCGACGTTGTTCTGGTACGAGCGCGAGGCGGAGATCATGTTGACCATCTCCTCCACG
>Ga0208124_100358_pt1 | contig 17117 bp, 8 predicted proteins | sample LakWasM104_HOW12_2_FD_183922 | JGI IMG/M metagenome (GOLD analysis project Ga0208124, IMG submission 183922) | Freshwater sediment methanotrophic microbial communities from Lake Washington under simulated oxygen tension - Sediment Metagenome... | ecosystem: Environmental > Aquatic > Freshwater >...
CGGCAATTAGTTTGTCGGCCAAGAAAAATTCATTGAACGGTTTTGGTGTTCCCATTTCGATGTCCAATCCGTTTTTCAATGATTTTACTGTCGAATGAACAGCAGCCCAATCCGAAACGACTACACCTTTGAAACCCCATTCGTCACGTAAAATGGTATTCAGCATATAATCGTTCTCGCATAAATAATCTCCCCTTAACTTGTTATAAGCTCCCATTACCGCATACGATTTTGCCTCTTTTACGGCAGCTTCAAAGGCAGGCAAATATATTTCCCGCAGGGTTCGTTCATCCATTTGAACGTCATAAATATCACGATTCGTTTCCTGGTTATTGGCAGCAAAATGTTTAACACAAGCCATAACATCGTTGTTTTGAAGTCCAACAATCAATGGTACTGCAATTTTTTTGTTCAAAAAAGGGTCTTCCGACATATATTCGTAAGTTCGTCCTCCCAATGGAGTTCTCACAATATTGATGGCTGGCGAAAGCAACATGTCTTTGTCCCGGGCGCGCAATTCCTGCCCCACACTATTTCCGAAAGTATAAGCCATTTTTGCGTCCCAAGTTGCAGCCAAAGCTCCCGAAGCTGGATAATAAGTGGCAAAATCATTTGTCCATCCTGCTGCCGACCAGTTGTCACGAGAAATTTCTTCTCGAACACCCAAAGGTCCATCAGCCATTTTTAATTCTGGAATTCCCAATCGTTTTACACCTCCTGTTGCAAACATACTGTTGCCATGTAGCATACCAACTTTTTCTTCCAAAGTCATTTGGGCGACTAATTGGTCTATTTTGACATCATATTTTGAACTCAAAGATTTTACAGGTTGGCTCGTATTTAACAAATTCATATTGTTAATTGTTTGGGAATTAGCACTGTATTCCATGAACAGTAACATCGAAAAAAAGGATAATTTGATTATTTTATTTTTCATAACAGGTAATTTTCGTCTTATTTTTTATAACTATTGCTTTACCAAATTCAGCAAAAGCACATCATTTTCATTTATTTTAAGATCCTTAGTGTAAATGCCTTTTGCATCTACCGTTATTTTTTCTGTTGCAATCGGTGCTCCGCTATTCTTTTGCTTCAGTGTAGTTACTTGCTGTTGAGAAAGCTGATTCGGTTTATTCATACCTAAATAATCCGTGTAAACGTCATTCGTTTTGTATCCAACTTTATATATCTCCAAATTGTACTTCCCTTTTTGAAGACCGGTTACTTCAATTTTTACGGTTCCTTTTGGTTTGGATGGTAAGTCCTTAATGTAATATTGCTGATTGTTTATTGAAGCTTCAGGGAGCGTATGAGTGAAATCCCAAAACAACAACTGAACGTCCCCTTTTGCATTTTTGGTTGCCCAAGACGCAGTATCTTTATTTTGAAGTTCTGTTTCCCCTAATTTATTCAAAAGATAGTACGAGAAATAAGCCGGTTTCTTAATTCCCTGAGTATTCAGCAATCCGAATCCACCGTGAAAGGGTGTAAATCGCGGTCCTGCTTCTTCGAAAATATCGGTGAAAACCCAATATGACATTGAGTTTGGTGCATTGCCTACTTGTTTTAATTTTTGCAAAATATAAGCAGCCGAATGGTAACTATCGTGAATTGGATCATCTGGCGTGTACGAAGAACTCCATTCTGTATAATGCAATTCCAAATTAGGTTTAGCCGAACTTGAAATTTGCTTGCGCGAATTAATTACATCACCACTAATACTTGACTCTTCTTTATTCAGGACAGTTCCCGAAGTTCCAAATTCATCTAAAAACCCTTGTTTTACTCCGTAAGTATGTGTCGAAATAAAATCCAGCGGGACATTATTTTTATTGCAAAAGTCAATAGTTTCCGGTACCCAGGCTGCACCTGCCGTTGCGGGACCTCCCACTTTATAGGCCGGATTTACACTTTTGATGGCTTTTGCCGTATAATCATACAATTTGAAATACTCTTCTTGCGTTCCTGTCCAAAACCCAGGCGTCAAATTTGGTTCGTTCCAAACTTCGAAATACCAGGTTTTCACTTCATCAGCCCCATAACGTTCGGTAAAATGTGTCGTTAAATTGCGGATTAAGTCTTCCCATTTTTTATAATCTTTTGGAGGAGTAACATTTCCTCTCCACCAAAAAATGGTTTGGTTACCGCTTGCCAAAGCCGAAGGCATAAATCCTAATTCCACAAAAGGTTTCATCTTGATACTCAAAAGAAAATCGTATAAAGCATCGATATATTGATAATTGTATTCTGGATTTCCTTTACTGTCTTCTTTGTAAACGCCCATATCATCTGTCAATAAACCATGCATCCGAATGTATTTGAAATCACATTCTTTCTTCACCATTGTGAGTTGCTGTTGCCAATCGGCACGTAAACCTTCATTGGCACGTCCGGCTCCAACACATTCTTTGAACATCGTGCTCATTTTCCCCGCAGATTTATTGTAATCGACTTTAATAATCCTGTTTTCAGCATTATTATTTTGTCCAAACAAATTGATATTGATTAAACAAATGAAGGCCAGTGATGTTAGTAAAATTCTTTTCATGAAAATGATTTTTGCCATTTGATTTTTTATCCTTCCAGGTTTTGAAAACCTGTAAATATTCTATTTTTAGATAACATTTATTCCATATCGCATGTCATTCCGACGGAGGAGGAATCTCCGCTAGCAATTCCGCAATCATAATCCCCAATCTTTGTCGAGTTTCTAACGGAGATTCCTCCTCCGTCGGAATGACAAACTGGGCGTAAGACCTATGAAATCTAACTAATTAAACTCTTCCAAATACCTAACAGGCTTTAAAAACCTGTCAGGTTTAAAATGTCCACAGATTATAATTTTTTGAATCTAACAGCTGTTCCGCCAGCGCCGCCTAAATGCAATTTCAATACATCTGAAGCTTTCACGGTTTTCTTAGAAATCGCAACTGCAGACGGATTGTGTGTCTCATCAGTACCTTCGGCATCGGCATAAATCTGTGCCTCGTAAGTAGCTTTAGAATCTAAAAATGTCAATGGAACTGATATGTCCCTCGCCTTTTCATTAGTCATACTTCCCAAATACCAATCGTCACTGTTTCTGTCTTTACGGGCAGTTGTGATGTATTGTCCAATTTCGGCATTCAACACTTTAGTATCTGTCCAATCCGTTGGAACGTCTTTCAGGAATTGGAAAGCGGGTACTGCATAATTTTCAGGAAGGTCGGCCAGCATTTGAATTGGCGAATAAAAACATACATACATTGCCAATTGTTGTGCCGTTGTTCCGTGCACTCTTTTTCCAGGATATCCTTGTTTGATTTCTACGTCTAAAACTCCAGGAGTATAATCCATTGGTCCAGACAACATTCTTGTAAAAGGCAAAATAACTACATGATTTGGCGGATTTCCTTCGCTCCAGGCATTGTATTCCTGACCACGAGCGGCTTCTCTTGCTAACATGTTTGGATAGGTTCTGCGTTCTCCTGTGTCTTTTATTGGTTCATGATAGAAAACGGCCAAATCATATTCGGCAGCTTTTTGCAAAACATATCTGAAATAATTCACTCCAAATTGTCCGTGGTGCCATTCTTTCATGTTCAATTTTGAACCTACGTGACCAATTTTTACGGTATGGATTCCTAATTTTTTGTACAAGGCAAAACCGGCATCGATTTGTTTCATGTAGTTAATCAAGTTCGAACCTGTTTCGTGATAGCCGATAAGTTCTACTCCTTTTTCTTTTCCGTATTCTACTACTTTGTCCAAGTCGAAATTATCTGCACTTTGCGTAAAACTGAACATGTGCATTTTGTTTTCATACCAAGCAGGCGTCCAGCCTTTGTTCCAACCTTCGATCAATAAATGATGTAATCCTTCTTTGGCGGTAAAATCAATATAATCTTTGGCATGATCTGTAGTAGCTCCTTGTTTTTCACCTTCCCAAAAAGTATATTTTCCGATGTGCATGGCCCACCAAATTCCGAAATATTTAAATGGTTTTACATAAGATGGATTTCCTAATTTATTTGGTTCGTTAAGGTTTAGGATTAAATAGGATTCAATTAAATCGCCTGCTTTTTCTCCAATCTGAAGTGTTCTCCAGGAAGAAGTGAAGGTATCTTTTACTCTTACTTTTACACCATCCGCCCACGGCACTAAATCCGTTTTTAGTTGTGTCCCAGTATTATTTACCAATGTTGTACTCGCATAATCGATTAGATTTGCTTCGTGAAAACTGAGTTTCAACCCACTATTGCTTTCCACTGTTAATGGGGTATGAACGGTATCTAAAGTACTAACCGGGGAATCTTTATATAAATATTCGTAACGGTTTTCCTTGTATGCAGGAATCCACCACGCTTTTCCGTCTTCTTTCAGGTTGAAAGTTGTTTTTTCATCCATGATAAAAATACTGTCTTTCGTTCCTTGTTTTGGGTATACATATCTAAAAGCAATTCCATCATCGTATGCACGAAACTGAATTTCCAATTTTCGCTTTTCGGCATTTTTCTGTTGCAACTTCACAACCATTTCGTTGTAGTGATTTCTGATTTTTTTCTTTTCTCCCCAAACCTGTTGCCATGTCTCGTCGAAAGTAGAATTCTCAACTTTTACAACGTCAAAATTTTTGCTAAAATCTTCATTATTTTTCAGCATAAAACCCATATCAGATGGTGTAATCACTTGGATTTTTCCGTGATTAACCGAATATTTCGGAGCATTGTCAACCAATTGGAACTGGATTTTATTTTTCCCTTCGGGAGAAGCCACTTCGTAGGTTTTTGTTTTTTTGCCTTGAGCATTACCTATACTAATGGACAGTAAAAGTGCTGGAAGTATTAATTTCTTTATCATCATTGTGTTTTTTCGGCAATTCATTATAATTAATCGGGGGTCTAGATTTTCTATAACCCCGATTAAAGAACTAACCTAATTTATCCTATTTAATCCACTCAGTTTTGAAAGTAGTTTTTCCGTTTAACGGATTTGAAGCGGGTTCAAAATTGCTTCCTTTCTTAGAAACAGTAATAGTTTGTACAGCGTCAGTACCTGGCAAGAATACTTTGGCGGTGGCAGAATCAGTTGTATCTGCAGCGTATACTTTAAGGGTCAATTTGCTCCAGTCCATGTCTTTGGTAGATTGTGCCAATCCAATATGAGGAATTGCCGACCCTTCTCTAACTAAAACTACGATTGGAATATCTCCCGCTTTGATTTTATGCCATCCGCCTTGGTACACTTTTTTGGTTTGGTAATCAATCCAGGTTCCTGGTGGAAGATAGACGTCTCTTTCTGTAACTTCTTCAAACAAAGGAGCCACTAACATACTGGATCCAAATAAATATTCGTTGTCAACCAACCAAGCTCCCGGGTCATTTGGATATTCAAGGAATAAAGCACGCATCATTGGCAATCCTTTTTGAGAACTTTCTTTGGCTTGAGCATAGATATAAGGCATTAATTCGTAACGCATATTATCGGCATTTCTAAATCCTTCCAAGAAATCTTTGCTGTATAACCAAGGTTCTCTCGGAGGTTCACCATGACTTCTTACGTGTGAAGTAAACATTCCGAATGGTGCCCATCTGCGGTATAAATTTTCTGGTGATTTGGTTGCAAATCCTCCCACGTCATGACTCCAGAAACTGAATCCGCTCAATCCTAATGAAAGCCCTCCTCTTAATTCAGCTGACATTGCACCATTAGACGTTTCGGCATCACCACCCCAGTGCAACGGGTAACGTTGGCTACCTGCCCAAGTACTTCTTGCCCAGATAAGAGTATAACCTTTTTCTTTCTGGGTAATTTCGGCAACGGCTTTGTTGTAACGCAATGGATACAAATTGTGCTCATAGAAACCGGTACGTCCTGAGTTATAAATTCCGTCCGGTGGTGCGGCTTCTCCAAAATCTACTTTGAAAACAGAAACTCCTTGGTCGAATAAATGTTTCAATTTGCCTTGATACCAAGTTACAGTTGCAGGGTTTGAGAAATCCAAAACGGCATCTTCATAAGGAAGATTTCCTTTGCGATCACGCACGGCCAAATTTTTGTCCATGATTTCATTGAACAAAGTATTTTTTGGAGTGAAATATGGTAATTGCCATAGACACACATGGTAACCATCATCTTTCAAATCCGACATCATTTTCACTGCATCCGGAAAACGCTCTTTAGAAAATTCGTAATTGTTTCTCCAATCTACATCAAACCAACCAGTATCGAAGTGAATTACATCGGTTGGAATTTTGTAAGCGCGTAAATCTTTTGCCACCTGACGGCCTTCTTTTTCAGAGAAATAAGTAATACGGCTCATCCAAAAACCAAAGGACCAAAGTGGCGGCATTGCGGCTTTTCCTGTCAAATTGGTGTATTCATCCAATATTTCTTTTGGTTCACCAATGAAGAAAAACAAATCGGCTTCATCATCACCAATGTACATTTCATTGGCACTGGCAAAATATTTTCCAAAATCAACTGTAATAGGCGTCGAATGATGCATAAAAACGCCATAACCACGGCTACTCATGTAAAACGGAATTGGTTTGTACATGGTTTCGTTTTGAATACCATTGGCATCATCCGTCCATAAAACCACTTTTTGCCCGCGTTTATTGAATTGGGTAAATGATTCTCCGCAGCCAAATATTTTTTCATCTGGCTCTAAGCTAAAAGCAGCTCCCATGCTTCTGGAGTAATCGCTGTTTCTACGTACAAACGAGAATGGAAGTGTTGGAGTGTATGTGTTTTTAAAATCAGAATCATGAAGCGTACTCGTAAGCAGCTTTCCTTTTTCATCATAAATTTTTATGTGCCAAGGTTTTGACAAAATCTCAACAGAACCGTGTTTACTCGTGTATTTGTAACCGCCTTCGATTTTAGATGATTTCCACAATTCAGGGTGATTTGGAGCCACTCCATCAACCAGCATCAAAGAGGTTGCTTCTGGGTGAAATTGTGGTCCGGAAGTTGTTTTAATACGAATGGAACGATCCGATACAAACTGAATTTGAAAAGGTAATTCAGGAGAAACTGAATACTCAGTCGTTGGGAATTCATTGGCAGGAACCACACCTGGCTTCATCATCATATTATTGAAAGCCTGACGGGTTTGATAATTGTAACGCAAATATTTTATAGTTCCTTTTCCTGTTGCAGGATCAAAACTGGTTAGCTCATCTGCAAAATAAAAAGTGTTTAAATAGTTCTGAAAATCTTTGCTGATATCGATTGGTGCGTTCAAAACATCAGCGTTTTGAATTTGAGCAAATCCTTTTGGACTTACAAAAAATCCAAATACCATAAATAGGGATAACGGTATTAGTTGTCTTTTTTTCATTTTCTTGTTTTTTTATTTTAGTTAATCCTTTGCCTTTTCAAATAAGAAGAATCAGACAAAGCAATTTACAGTATTCTTTTATTTAATCGTAATGAATGTCGTACTACTTTTCAATCCAGTGGCACTGGCAGTCAATTCTACTTTTCCTGCTTTTTCACCAGCCTGGATAACAACTAGACATTTTCCGTTAAGAGCAGTGTGTCTGTCTCCTTTATAAGATTCATGACTCACAGGATCACCGCTGCAAACCCCAACTATTTTTCCGTTTCCTTTCAAAGAAAATTGGATTTCGTTATTGGCATTTGGCGAAAGCACACCATTCGCATCTGTTATATCCACCGTTACAAAAGACAAATCATTTCCATCGCCTTTGATAATAGCTCTGTCTGCGGATAACTTTAAAGCAGCTGGTGCTCCGGCAGTTTTGATTGTTCGTTCCAAAACTGTTTTTCCGTTTTTACGGGAAATAGCTGTTAAGGTTCCTGCATGGAAAGGAATTCTCCACATGACGTGCAAATCATCGCCTTTTTTACTTCGAACGCCAACTGATTTTCCGTTAAGGAAAAGCTCCACCTCATCGGCATTATTGTAGTAAGCCCAAACATCAACATTTTGACCTTCCTTCCAATTCCAATGCGGAAAAAGATGCAAAACGTTTTTCTTAGTCCATTCGCTTTGGTACATATGATAAACATCCTTTGGGAAACCTGCCAAGTCCACAATCCCAAAATAAGAACTGATCGAAGGCCATTCGTAAGGAGTTGGTTCACCAATGTAATCAAAACCAGTCCAGATGTACATTCCAGAAAGGAAATCGTATTTTTTAATCACTTTCCAAGTCGCTTCATGAGTAGAACCCCAAGGTGCCTGCACTTGGTCATAAGCCGAAACCGTGTTACCAGGATTTCCTCCTGTAAATTTGAGGTCCCATCTTACCGGCCATTTTTTTAAAGTATCCGAAACCGCGTCATAATAACCACGTGTTTCTAAAGCCGAAGTTGTTTCGGTAGCTATGAAAGGAGTATTTGGGAAGTTTTTTTGATGATGTTCAAAAGTTTGGTGGGCATAATTGTAACCAATAATATCCAAAGCCCCCGAAGTTGCCAATAAATTGAAATCGGTTTTTGCTTTTTCAAATTGCAATGCCACCTCATCAATTTTCATATTAACAGCAGGATTCATGGCCGCAGTAACCAAACGTGTTGCATCCAGTTTTTTTACAATCGCCGATAATTCTTTGGCAATTGTGACTCCTTCTTCACTCCATTGCTCCGGAATTTCGTTTCCGATACTCCACATAAAAATACTTGGGTGATTACGATCTCTAAGGATTTGGTCCTGCAAATCTTTCACATGCCATTTATCCCAATCGAGACTGTAGTCGTATTTATTTTTTGCTTTTTTCCACATATCAAATGCTTCATCCATGACAATGAAACCCATTTTGTCGCAAAGATCCAAAAGCTCTGGTGCCGGAGGATTATGGGAAGTTCTTATTCCATTTACACCCATTCCTTTCAGAATTTCCAACTGACGTTCGATAGCTCTTGTATTAATTGCCGATCCTAACGGGCCTAAATCATGGTGCATGCAAACCCCTTTGATTTTTACTTGTTTTCCATTCAGAATAAATCCTTTGTTAAGATCAAATTTGAAATTTCGGATTCCGAAATTGGTTTCATACTGATCGATAACTTGATTGTCAATGCTTATTGTAGTAACTGCTCTATAAAGTTCCGGTTTTTCGTCAGACCATAAAATTGGGTCATTTACGATTAAGTCTTGATTCAGAACCAGATTTGCATTTGCAGCAATGCTTATATTTTTGGTAACCGAAGTTACTTTAATGTCATTTTTGAAAATTGTAGTTAGAATGCTCGCGTTTTTTGGCGCATCATATTGATTTTTAATTGTAGTTTCCAAATGCACCGAAGCACTTTTGGCAGTAACTTTTGGGGTAGTTACATAAGTTCCCCATTGATCAACATGTAATTTATCTGTTGTTTCCAACCATACGTTTCTAAATATCCCCGATCCGGAATACCAACGAGAGTTGGGTTGTTTTGAATTGTCAACTTTGACAAGAATTTCATTGTTTTTATCTCCGAAGTTCAAATAAGGAGAAAGGTCATATTGAAAACCAATATACCCATTTGGGCGTTTGCCAAGGTAATGTCCGTTAATCCAAACCTGACTGTTTTTATAAACACCGTCAAAAACGATGGAAGTAATTTTTTCTTTGTTTTCTAAAGCGATTTTAAATGTTTTTTTGTACCATCCCAAACCTCCGTTGAGAGCGCCTCCACCATAACCCGCTGGGCTTTTTTCATCAAACTTCCCTTCGATACTCCAATCATGAGGCAAGTTTAATGTTCTCCAAGCAGTAGAACTGTTGATGGTATCTTTGTCTTTTATACTATCATTCAAATGAAAACTCCATCCTGAATTGAATGCTATTTTCCTAGAATTGAAAATAGTTACTCCGCCTTTTTCAATACTGGCCATCATTAGAAATGTAACTCCCAGCAGCATCCCTATTTTCAGAAAATTGCTTAAATATTTCATTTTTCTTAAAGTATTAAAGATTTTAAAATTATAAATGTGTCGATAAGGATATTGTCTAAATTCTACACTCTTGTCGACACATTTATAATTATAACTATCCAGTAACGTGATCGGTGAAAAGCCGTTAATGATTAACCAAAAACAAAAGCTAGAAGACTAAAACCTCACTTATTTAGGCTTACAAATCAAATTTTATATCACTTCCGACTAATCACTTTTCACAAATTACAAAGTGGTAACAGTTACAAATTATTTCTTTTCAGTTCTCATTTCCTTTGAATTCTAATAGGTTCCTACTATTTTAGGTTTGTTATCAAGAGCAGTAGTATGAATCTACTCTTGATAACTACCTATTCAAAACAAAAAAACTGTACTAATTCAATTCTATTAATCAACCAAACATCTTTTAGTTTGATGTTTTTGGAACTAAGTTCATAACCACTTGAACTCCATCATTACGAATCAATGCATAACGCAACGAATTGGCTTTAAGCTCTATTAATCTCACATCTGAAAAAGTAAATCCAGACATAGTTTCTTTGTAATAGGCATTGGTATGAAGCATTTGCAATCCGCCGTTCATAATAATTCTATCGTTTTTAGCTTGTGATGTAAGTTGAAATGAATATGTTCCAACTGAAGTTGTTTGTGCTGTACTTCCTGTATCCAATGAAGTTTGAACAATTTTTACGTTGTATCCTCCTTTTAGATCAAACGTAACTTCACCCCAATCTTTATTTTCTATTCCAGACCAAGAAACATCATTGATACTTCCTGGGAACCAAGCCCAATCACCTTCTAAGGTGGTGTTGATATAACCTGGACCAACAAAAGCAAATGGACTTTCAGTCACCATATTAATTTTCCAAGTTTTTCCTAGTTCTCCATTAGTAAGCATTTGCCATCTAGGATCGCTAAATAATGTACTATCATTTTTAAGAACAGTTACTGTTTTTGAAGACGTTACAGAACCCCCTCTGGCAAAAGCTGTAAAATTCACAGTATAAGTTCCGGCAAAAGGCATGGCAATAGTAGTTTCATTCAAGTTTGAATGCCCTAGTTCATTTCCTTTGGAATCAGTATAACTCCAATAAGGAATCACGTCTGGCGTCATATTTTTTACCACTAAATTATTTCCGTTCACAACAGCGGTAAAATTTAAGTCCTCTGACTTAAGTGTCATTTCAGGAAGGCTATTACGGTCTTCTGACGGTTCACAAGAAAAAAGTGAACCTAGAGTTATTGCGGCTATAAGTATATATAGTATACGTTTCATAGTTTTCTTTTTTTATTAGTTAAAATTACCAACCTGGATTTTGTGACATTGTTCCGTTAGAAAGTACTATTTGAGACTGAGGCAATGGGAACCAACCCAATGTTTCAGGTCTAAACGTAACATTAAACTGAGTTCCGGCACCACTGTTATCAATAGCCGCTTTCGCCACAGGCATACCTTGTCTAATCAAGTCAAAATAACGTTGCCCTTCCAGAGCGAATTCTAAACGGCGTTCATCCATAATAGCAGTTTTGGAAACAGCCACACGGTTATTTGCATTTTGATAAGCACGGTCACGCACTTTGTCAAGACAAGTTTGTGCGAATCCGTTATTAGTTCCCAAATTAAGCTCCGCAGCCATCAACAATAAATCCGAAAAACGGAACACTGCGAAATCCTGATAGTTATCAATTTGGAAATTTCCTCCGTTGATTTCTACAATAGCTTTTCCGGCTGCATCAGTAATTGGACAATATTTTTTCCAGGCATACCCTGTATATTGACGTTGATCTCTTGCTTGAGGATCAAAATTCAAACCTTCGCCTGCAAAGTTGATAATAGTAGCATCTCTACGAGTATCACCCAAACCATACGCAGCATACAACTTAGGGTTTACAGTAGCACCACCCCATCCTGTTGCATAACGTCCTATGCTACCTCCACGTGGTGCAATAAGCACTTGGAAACGGTTCCCTTCATGAAGTCCCCAATCTCCTTTACCTGATCCATTGTAACGAACAGCCCAAACAATTTCAGTATTCCCTTCGCCAGCAAAGTTTTCGAGGGAAGCTGCAAGCCATAAGTTAGCAAAATTAGGCACGAGAGCATGTCCACTATTATTAACGGCATCATTGATGTAAGTTACCGCTTGTGGTTTAGTAACTACCCCAGCCAAATCAGCTTTTTTATAATAATCAGTATAGAATAAAAAGGTTCTGGCAATGTATGCTTCAGCAGCCCATTTTGTAATTCGACCATAATTTGGGTTTCCTGGTGTAGAATAGTTATCCTTTCCTAAATTATCTGCAGCAAACTTTAAATCATTGGCAATTAAAGCATAAGTCACTTCTGGAGCTACTCTAGGAGAATAAATTTCACTTGGAGTAATAGGCTTGTCAAGCGCCACAATATCCCCAAACATTTTAGCCAACTGAAAATGGAAATGTGCTCTCAAGAAACGGGCTTCAGCTTCGTATTTTGTTTTAAGTGACGGATCAGTTCCCCAATCTACTTTATCTAAATTGGCCAACAAAACATTTGCTCTGTAAATTCCCTGATAAGGTGTTTTCCAGGCATTTCTGTTCATATCTTTGTCTGCTACATACATAAAGCGGTCCCATTCTAAATCATTTTGCGCATCAGAATTCCCATATCCTCCAAAACAATCGTCTGAGGCTTGCTCGCTAATCAATAATGGACAACCGTACTCATCACGTTGTAACATATCATAAATCGCTACAAGTCCTTCATAGGCTTCACTTGGCGTTTTATAAAAATTCTCGGTTACTTTTTCGGTATAAGGTTCATTTTCCAAAAAGTCACTGGAACATGCCCCTAATACAAGAAGACTTGAAATTGCAACTATTCTAATATATTTTTTCATCAGTATCATTTTTTAAAAATTAACATTAAGACCTAACATGTATGTTCTTGGCTGTGGATAAAATCCAACATCGATCCCTTTTGCCCAAGATTGGTTTGCATTTCCAAATCCAATTTCAGGGTCCATTCCTTGATAATTAGTAAACGTAAACAAGTTATTTGCCGCTACATAAAATCTGAATTTGCTGAAGAATTTAAGATTGTCTGTTAATTTCGTTAAATCACAACCCAATGTAACCGATTTAATTCTGAAGAAATCAGCATTTTGAATATACAAATCAGAGAATTTAGTGTAATTCCCGTTAGCATCTGTACCATAAGTTACTCTTGGAATTGAATTTGAAGAACCCGCAGTAGTCCATCTGTCCAAAATAGTAGTAGTATAATTATTATAAGCACGAGTATAATCATGAACCCCGAAAACGTTTTGGCTTCCTGAAACACCATAAGTATAAACAGATAAATCAAATGCTTTATAAGTAAGATCGAAGCTTAAACCATAATTAACATCCGGATTTGGATCACCAATTTGAGTTTTGTCATTGGCATCAATTTTCCCGTCACCATTTAAGTCAACAAAACGAACATCTCCAGGCACTGCATTTGGTTGAACACCAGCTGCAACTTCGGTTGCATTTTGGAAGATTCCATCTGTTTTCAATCCGTAGAAATACCCAATTGGTTTTCCTACTTCAACTCTGTTAATTTCATCTATACCTTGGAACAACAAGTTAGTCTCTCCATGGATAATTCCTTCTGCATTTGCAATTCTTGTAACTTTATTTTTATTGAAAGAAACATTACCATTTACTGCAAAAGTCCAATCTTTTCCAAAGTTTGTGTGGTAACCTACAGCAAATTCATAACCTTTGTTACTAATATCCCCACCATTGATATAAGGTGCTGAAGCTCCGGCAATATCCGGAATAGAAGCCTGTACTAACCAATCTTTGGTCTTTTTATCATAATAGTCAAAAGTGAAAGTCAATGAAGTAAACAAAGTAAGATCAAAACCTAAATCCAATTGCTCTGACGTTTCCCATTTCAAATCAGGATTCGCAATCGCATCCGGGCTAGATCCCACTTGCAACGTTTCATCTGTTGTACCAAAGTGATATGTTTTATCATAAGAACTTATTGTTGACATATATGCAAATGATTTGATTTGGTCATTTCCATTTTGTCCCCAGCTTCCTCTAACTTTAAGATTGGTCAACACACTGCTTTCTGGAAAGAAACTTTCTTTGTCCACATTCCAACCGGCAGAGAATGATGGGAAAACAGCATATTTATTATTAGGGCCAAAATTTGAAGAACCATCTCTACGTACTGTAGCCGAGAACAAATATTTGTTGTCATAATCATACAATAAACGTCCGAAATAAGATTGCATATTGTAATCACTACGTCCTCCAGATACCGTATTCGAAGTTTTATCTGTTGCGTTGCTTAAGTAAGCATGTCCAAAATCATCAAAATTCAAATCTTTTCCGGTAGCACTTTGGTATTCATAAACACTTTCTTTGGCCGAAGTACCAACCAAAACATCAAAATGATGAACATCGTTTAATGAAGCTTTGTATTGTAAAGTATTCTCAAACAACCAACCTAATCCTTTATTCGCACTTTGAGTTACACTTGATATAGTGTTGTTGTTAGTAGAAGAAAGATTATAAACCGGAGTATACGAACGGTAAGCACTATCGGTAACATCTACCCCATAACTTGTTCTGAACGTAAAGTTTTTCAAGAATTTCGCTTCCGCAAAAAAGTTACCTACAAAACGGTCAATTTTATTCTCATTGAAGTTATTGTAATACATTGATCCTAGCGGGTTGCTGATATCTGCTGCAACAATAGAATGTGCAAAATCTCCATTAGCATCATACGCTTGATCGATTGGAGGTGCATTTAAAAACCCTCTGATACTGTTACTGTAAATCCCTTGATCAGAAACACCATTGCTTTTGATATTTGAATAAGAGAAATTTTCCCCAACTTTCAAATGATCTTTAATTAGTTCCGAAGTTGAATTCACAGTAAAAGTAGTACGGCCATATTTCGATTGGTTGTTTTGACTACCAATAAGTCCGTCTTGACCATAATAAGATAATCCCGTAGCAATAGTTGATTTTTGATCACCACCTGTAATCATCAAAGAGTGGTTTTGTTTTACCGCTCCCTCGTTGAACAAATCATCTTGCCAATCATGATCTGGAAAAGCAGCAATTTGTGCCTGAGTATACAAAGGTGTTAAACCCGAATTTACTCTTGATTCGTTTATGATTGTAGCGTACTCATAAGAATTTAACAAGTCTAATTTTTTAGCAACATGTTGAAAACCTGTATAAGTGCTCAATGCCACATTCATTTTACCTTCTTTTCCTTTTTTAGTAGTTACCAATACAACACCGTTTGCAGCTCTAGCTCCATAAATAGATGCTGCAGAAGCATCTTTCAGGATATCAACCCTTTCAATAGAAGAAGGATCCAAATAGCCAATACCATTATCAATAACTACTCCATCTACAACATATAAAGGTGAATTGTTTCCTGCGGTTCCTACCCCACGAATGTTGATTACCATTCCAGCTCCAGGTTGCCCGGAAGTCGAAGTAACATTAACCCCTGAGCTTTGTCCTTGCAAGGCATTCACTACGTCACCAACGGCAACTGCCTGAATATCTTTAGCAGATACTACCGAAGTAGCAGCTGTAGAAACTTTCTTTTTCTGAGTTCCGTACCCGATAACGACAACCTCTTTAAGGTCTGACGCTTCCGTTTGCAAAGTAACATTTATCGTCGATTGATTGTTTACAGAAACTTTTTGGGTTCTAAAGCCCAAAACTGTGAATTTCAAAATATCATCCGGTTTTACGGTAATTTTATAAGCACCATCAAAATCCGTCGATGCACTTGCACCACCTCCTTCTACGGTAATGTTTGCACCAGGAATACCTATGCCGTCTCCAGCGGAGGTCACTTTCCCGGTTACAGAAAGTGTTTTCTGTTGTGCAAAACCTGATTGTAGCATAAATACACTGAACAGGAGTGCCATACAAAAGGGAAGCATTGTCGATGTACAATATTTTCTTTTCATAATAATTTAAGAATTGGTTAATTTTAAGTTAGTGTTCATTGTTTAGGTTCTAAAAGCTTGGTTAAAATTGGTTCAAATAATTCATTGGTTTTTTTATTTGTTAAGGCTCTCCATTTGCACGTACAATGGTGTCAAAATCTTTCTTAGAGCATGCAGCTCTTTTTAATTCAACTTTCCATTCCCGTCAAATAATCCGCTACGCTTTTGGCGTAATTATTATTTATATTTCTAAAAATATATTCGTACTGATAAAATCTTTATCTGAAACATTTTCAACAAATCCTGAAATCTCTATTTAAAAGAAAAGACCATAATTTCATTATTGAAATCAAAAACTGACGTTTTTATAAATATCCTTTCCAAAATGACTTCTATAAAACACATATTATTACTAATATGCTTGTTTTGTTAATGTTCTTTTGTACTTTTGGTCAAACAAACCATAACGTTATGGTTAATTTGACTACAAGTATATGGCATATTTTTTATATTAACAAAAAATTGTGTCAAAATATTTGTGATTGATAAAAAAAGGAATTTATTTTTACAGATATTATATATTAAAAACAAAGGTTTTGAATGGTTTTTAAAAATATTATATCGCTTTGAAACCCTTATTTTTCAAGTAATTAATCTAAAAGGGGGAATAAACCAAAAAATAATTATTCGTTTAAAGCATCAAAAATTGGTTTGATAATAATTACTTTACAAAATATATTTTGATTCAAATAATCGGTGATTTAAATAAAGAAAATTAAGCAGTAAACATTATAGGGCTATGGGCGGAAAAATTTTAGATCGGGATTTAATTCAAATTACAGAGCAATCTGCCATGAATGCCATTACAATAGACTGTGTAATATTTGGTTTTGACAATGGTATACTTGAAGTCCTATTGGTACAACATGCCGAAGGTATCAGTAAAGGAAAATGGGGACTTCCGGGTGGTTGGATAAAAAAGAAAGAGAGTACAGATAACGCTGCACATCGTTTATTGGCAGATCTGACCGGCATGGACAATATTTACCTTGAACAATTAAAAGCTTTTGGAGAACCCGACCGATTTCCGCTTAGAAGGGTCATCACCATTGGTTATTATGCATTGGTAAAAAGAGAAGATTATAATATTAAAGCAGGTTTTACGGCCTCGGATGCCAAATGGTATAAGATTAACGAAATACCCAATTTAATTTACGACCATAATGAAATTTTGGCCTATAGTATAAAAAATCTACGTAATAGAGTACGTC
>Ga0208124_100362_pt1 | contig 16985 bp, 13 predicted proteins | sample LakWasM104_HOW12_2_FD_183922 | JGI IMG/M metagenome (GOLD analysis project Ga0208124, IMG submission 183922) | Freshwater sediment methanotrophic microbial communities from Lake Washington under simulated oxygen tension - Sediment Metagenome... | ecosystem: Environmental > Aquatic > Freshwater >...
CAAAACGGCATGCTTGTTTAGCAGCTCGTCTTTCTGGTCTTTTTTTCCAAGAATGGTATACATAGTGAACCTTTAGCCTAAATGATAGATGCCATATTGCTGATGGCGGGGCTATCCTGTTTGTAATCTAATCGTTGCGCAATCTGCTTGAAAGCGGTTGAAGCGCTCGCTAATGGAAATGCATCAATCACTGAGCGACCAAGTTTAGCGGCACGGCTAAGGTGGTCATCACATGGAATCGAGCCAAAAAACTCTAGTTCGATTTGCATAAAGCGTCGTGCAACTTGCGATATATTGCGGAATACGATTTGCGCTTGAGCATCAGTCGCATTATCTACAATAATGCCGAAAGAGCGTCTGCCCAGTTGGCTGCAAATTTGTTTGATGAGCGCGTATGCATTAGTAATCGATTCGGGCTGACGCGTTAACTGAATAATGATTTCGCCATTATTAAGAATTTTTAGCGGTAATAGCTGATCTTTATTCAATGTAGCATCCACCAGCACGATTTCATATTGATGGGCTAACTCACCCAAAAGTTGATTAGTCAGTTCGCATTCATTACTATCCATCGCAAGATTAAATTGATTTTTTTGCATCAACTTACCAACATTAAAGCCATAGCTAGTGCTGCTAATGGCGTCAGATAAGGAAAGTACTTCGCTATTCATTTCAATAATCACATCAAATAATGAGGGTGATTTATCTACGCCATATTTGACTTCACGTGAATCCTGAGAGGCATGCACCACCAGAACATTGCTACCTTGGCCGAATATGGAAGCGGCTAAGTTAGTCATCATGCGTGGTTGATCTTGGGTCGTAGCAGCAGAGATAATTGACACCACTCTTGGCTTTGGTGCAGCCATAATGCGGCGTAATCCAGCTGCTTGGTCTTGATGAGAATTAGACATGGCTTAACCCCGCTAACTGAGATTGAATCGAGCTACCAACAGTATTGCCCATCACGAAAGGTAGTTCATCATTCAAAAATTGGAATGGTTGATTGCTTATTGATTTAAGTTTTAAAGCATGCTGAATCAAATAAGCTTTATTGGCGAGATGAATATCTTCAGGCACACGTTGACCATTCGCCACGTAATACAGTTTAATTTTTTCTCTAATCACTACATCCAAAGCGTTGCCTATTGTTGCCGCTTCATCCAGTTTAGTGATGATGCAACCTTCTAAGCCTTTACGTTTATACGCTTTGATGACGTCGGTAAGTGTTTCACCTGTGCTGGTTGCATTCAGGCATAGCAGTTTTTTTACTGGCATATTGGTGCTAGAAAGCATGGCGATTTGTTCAGCCACCATGCGGTCGCGTTGACTTACACCTACTGTATCAATTAGCACTGTATGTTTGTTTTTTAGCTCGTTAAGTGCAATTTTTAAATCAGCTTCATCTTTCACTGCATGGACCATCACACCAAGAATTTTGCCGTAGATTCTTAATTGTTCATGACCGCCGATACGATATGCATCCGTGGTGATAATGCCCAAGTTTTCTGTGCCATGCTTCATGACATAGCGCGCTGCAAGCTTAGCTGTAGTTGTAGTTTTACCTACACCTGTTGGGCCAATCAGGGCAAAAATACCACCTTGGTCTAACACTTCAGTTTCATTTTCTATCGTGTTTAAATTGATGCTGAGAATGGCTTTAATCCATGCCATAGCTTTTTCTTCACTTAGATTTTCAGGCATTTTCTCAGTGAGTTGTCTTGATAGCGCTGCGCTAAAACCCGCAGATAATAGTGTGCTTAACATTTTTGATTTAATAGGATCGCGCTGTTGAATATTACCCCATGAAATGGCAGTAAGCTGTGATTCAATCACACTACGCATATTGCGCATTTCATTCAACATGTCAGTCATTTGTTGGCTAGACTGTATGCTAGGTAATGGGCTAGCACTAGCAGGCTGACGAACAGGCGCGGCTGGACGACTCGCTTGTTGCATGGCTGGTTTTTGTGGCGCTACTGGTCTTGGTTGCGCGGCCTGTTTTTGCACTTCAGCTTGCTTATTCATAGCAGCGTTATTTTTCAACTCAGCACGTTTTACAATCGCATCATAGTCGTCAATTTCAGCTGGTAATGACTCGCTGTTTTCCATATGTGTATCAGCCGCTTTATTGCGATTGTTTTTACTGAGTAAAGACAGCAGAGTAGGGGCATCATTGCTCTCTTCGCTAAACGAACGCTGCTGATTCTCATCTCTGGCAACCATCGCATTCATGTCTTCTTCTTTGAAAGCCATGATCTCATTGCCACCGTTCATCGCGCGGTTAGATAAAATGACCGCATTTTCTCCCAGTTCTTTACGCACCATGCTTAGTGCTTCCCGTGAGTTTTTTCCGAAAAATCGTTTAATGTTCATGCTGAACCTCCAATAAGACTAGTGACACGTATGGTTTTTGAATCAGGTAATTCGTCGTGTGACAACACACGAAGATGCGGTACAGCGCGGCGTAAGAATTTAGATAACGCAGCGCGAAGTGGAGCTGAAACCAGTAATACTGGCGTCATGCCCATTTGTTCTTGTTGTTTAGCAGCAGTTTCTGCTTGTCTGGACAATGTTTCTGCCATGCCGGGCTCAATCGCTGATCCTGCTGTGCCATTGCCTTGCATCGCTTGAGTTAATAGGCGTTCAAGGTTGCTATCAAGCGTCATGACTGTGACTTCATTACCAGTAGGGAATAGTTGTTGCACGATGGCACGGCCGAGTTGAACGCGCACTACAGCGGTTAGTTCGCTAGTATCCTGCGTTTGTGTTGCATATTCAGAAAGTGTTTCTACAATAGTGCGCATATCGCGAATATGTACGCCTTCAGACAATAAGTTTTGCAATACTTTTTGAATCACTGAAAGTGACAATAGTTTTGGTGTTAAGTCTTCAACCAATTTTGGTGAGTCTTTGCTAATATGATCTAGCAATTGTTGTACTTCTTGGCGGCCAAGCAATTCAGCGGCATGGAGTGAAATAATGTGATTCAAGTGAGTCGCAATCACCGTGCCCGCATCAACCACGGTGTAACCCATGTTTTGTGCTTCATCTTTAATGTTGCTATCAATCCATACGGCAGGTAAACCAAACGCTGGGTCTGTCGTCATAGTGCCAGGCAATGGCCCTGATACCATGCCTGGGTCAATCGCTAAGAATTGAGCGTAATTAGATTCCCCGCTAGCAATTTCCACACCTTTAAGTGTGATCTTGTAGCTAGATGGTTTGAGTTCTAAGTTGTCACGAATATGCACAGTAGGTGCTAAGAAACCAACTTCTTGTGCAAATTTCTTACGTAAACCTTTAATGCGTTTAAGTAAATCACCGCCTTGCGCTTTGTCTACCAATGGAATCAAACGATAGCCAACTTCAAGACCGATTAAGTCAACAGGCGTTACATCGTCCCAAGTGGCTTCCTCTAGCGTTGAAAGCACTTCAACTTTTTCTTCTACTACAGGTTCAGCCTCTTCAACTTTTTTCTGTTCAGCGATGAAGTAAGCCACACCAGCTAATATTGCAGCTAATAATAAGAATGCAAAGTGCGGCATACCTGGAATGGCACCCATGCCGCCAATGATGCCAGCAGTGACATACACTACTTTTGAGTTTGAGAATAGTTGTGTAACAAGCTGACCACCAATATCTTCATTATTAGCTACGCGTGATACCACCACACCGGCTGCCACTGAAATGATAAGTGACGGGATTTGTGCGACTAAACCATCACCAATGGCTAACATGGTGTAATTCTTAACGGCATCAGCAAAGGCTAGATCATGTTGCACGATACCTACCACTAAACCACCTACAATATTGATGATAATCACCATGATGCCGGCGACTGCGTCACCACGTACATATTTACTTGCACCATCCATTGCGCCGTAGAATTCTGACTCTTGACCAACTTCAGCACGACGGCGACGTGCCTCATCTTCGCCAATCAAACCTGCGTTTAAGTCAGCGTCAATCGCCATTTGTTTACCTGGCATTGCATCTAAGGTAAAACGAGCGCCAACTTCTGCAATACGGCCAGCACCTTTAGTCACAACCGTGAAGTTGATGATAGTCAAAATCACGAAAACTACGATACCGACTGTGTAGTTACCACCAATTAAGAAGTGACCAAATGCTTCAATCACTTTACCTGCAGCATCAGGACCATTATGACCTTCAGCTAAGACTACGCGAGTTGAAGCCACGTTAAGTGATAAACGTAGCATAGTGGTCATGAGCAATACGGTAGGGAATGCAATGAAATCTAGCGCTTTTTTGGTTTGTAAGCCAATGAGCAATACCATGATTGAGATGGCGATATTGAAGCTGAATAACACATCTAAAATAACCGCTGGTAGTGGCAATATCATCATTGCTAACAGCAAGATGATAATAGCAGGTGCCGCAATATTACGGCTTGCGAGCTTGTTCATCCAAGGTGGTAGGTTAAGCCCGTTCATTAGATGAATACTCCTGCTTCTTCAATATCATTCACACTAGGCGCTGGTAATAGGCTATGAGGATCAAGCGCATCAGGTACAGTAAGTGTTGTTGGAATCTCTGGGTAGAAACCGCCATCCTTTTTAAAGATGCGCATTTGGAATACGTAAGCCAATATTTCAGCAACCGCTGAATATAAAGCTTCAGGAATTTCGTTACCAAGTTCGGTGTGTGCGTATAAAGCACGTGCTAATTTTGGTGACTCCATAATGAGTACTTTGTGCTCACCAGCAATTTCACGAATTTTAAGGGCAACTTCATCTGCACCTTTAGCCACGACAACAGGAGCACGCATACCTTCATCTTGGTATTTAATGGCAACTGCATAATGGGTAGGGTTGGTAATCACTACGTCGGCGTTTGGAATCTCAGACATCATTCTGCGTTTAGCCATTTCACGTTGTTGTTGGCGAATTTTGGCTTTAATTTCTGGGTTACCGTCAGACTCTTTAGATTCTTGGCGAACCTCTTCTTTAGTCATTTTTAGCTTGTTAGCGTAATGGTAAAGTTGGTATGGCACATCAATCGCAGCAATAAATACTAAGGTGCTGACGATAGTCAAAAAGCCAGTCAACATTAAACTTCCTACTTGAGAGATACTGGATTTTAATGGCAACGTAGAAAGTGTCAGGATCGGCTCCATATCATGTGATATGACAACATATGCCACTATTCCAACCAGCATTACTTTTGCAATGGATTTAACTAATTCAACCAGTGAGTTTTTGGAGATGATGTTAGTTAAACCTTTAATGGGATTTAACCGGCTAAATTGTGGTACGAAGGCTTTGCCACTAAATATCCAACCACCTACTAGTACAGGTGCTGCAATAGCGACTGCTACTAAAATTAAAGCTAGCGGCGCGAATGCCGTTAATAAAGATGAAATCGAATCTGCTGTTCTCATGAGTAAGACAGTTGGCTCAAATGCTGCAGTGCGATCAAATTGTAAACCTGTACTCATTGTGGTTTTCAATGCCTGATTAAGGTGTTCGCCCATCATCAGTATGGTCAAGCCAGCGGTGAAAAGCACAGTTACAGTGGCCAACTCGCGAGAGCGTGGCACATCGCCTTCTTTCCGAGCTTCTTCTAAGCGCTTGGAGGAGGCCTGTTCTGTTTTTTCTAAATCGCTGTCTTCTGCCATGACGATTCCTAAAGTTTATTCAAATCAACATTCAAGTAAAAAATATTCTTGTTACTTTGTTGACTACATGGGATGAATTATCAGGCGAATCAATGCGATTGCATCTTTGGAATAAAAGGGTGAAACCAGCCCTTTCTTGAGTGTCTGCGGTGAGATTTAACCTAATTAACCGCCTTAAAAGCTGTTTTCTGTAAATTATTTGCTAAATTTTTATCAATAAATTCATAAGCTTATAATTATTTTTAAAAATAATTAATATTTTTTAGAAATTTCTCTAAAGTTTTCTAAAGTGCTGCCGATAAATGTTTATTAGATGAAACCGAAATTGTTTTTACAAATTATTTTGTAGTCGGATTAAAGAGTTTGAAATGAATGCCGTCAATGTTCTTAAAGTATTGAGTTTTATAGTCAAAAACTAATACGTAAACAGTGGTAACGGTAAGGCTTTGTAAAACTTTAGAAAATTTTTAGGATATTTTTTAGAATGAAATTACAGATTTAACACATTCTTACAAGCACCTTAACTATTTACGATTGGTTAAGTGATTGATATATATAGATTCCATTAGCCCCATGTAGGTGTTTGTAAGACAAACACCTACATGGGCGCGTCCGCTTATCCTACCTAATTAACCGACAAACCCTAATTGTTAAGATATGTTAATAAGCTCAAAGTACAACCCATACGCGCAACACATTATTTACAACCGAAGTAAAAATGAATGGGGAAATAAAATGAACGAATTTGAAATGATGGCAGAAATTAAAGATGCAAACTTAAACTACTTAATGTTGGCACAGCAGTTAATCCGTTCAGATAAAGCCACTGCAATTTTCCGCCTAGGTATCAGCAAAGACATCGCAGATTTGCTTGAAGGTTTAAGCAACTTACAGTTACTTAAACTTAGTAACGCAAATATGATGCTAGCACGTTTCCGTTTTGATGATAGCGCAATTTTGGGCATGTTAACAAATTATACAAAAGATCGCGCACAAGCCCACTTGCATACTGCCGTTTTAATGGCAGGCCAAAATGCCGAAGCAATGGCACATTAATCACATGAGTTAGCGAATAGCGTTTGACTTTAAGTTAAGGGGAATATGATGGAAAAGAAAAGTGTAGTGAATGAAGCAGAACAAATCCAACTAGCAATTAAAATGATTAAACTAGGTGCTAGATTACAACTTTTGGAATCTCAAACAACCTTATCTCGTGAACGCTTAATCAAGCTATACAAAGAGTTAAAAGGCGTATCTCCACCAAAAGGGATGTTGCCATTCTCAACTGATTGGTTCTTAACTTGGCAGCCAAATATTCATTCATCAATTTTCTTTAATATCTATAAATTCATGGTGGATTACACCGATGAAAAAGGCATACACGCCATCATTAAAGCTTACAGCCTTTACTTGCAACAAGTTGAGCAAGAGGGTGAAGAAGAGCCAGTGTTGTCAATGACACGCGCTTGGACATTAGTACGTTTTGTTGAAAGCAAAATGTTGAAAATGCAAAGTTGCAATTGCTGTGGTGGTAGTTTTATTGTGAATAGCTATGACTTAAATCACAAATATGTATGCAATTTATGCCACGTGCCTTCACGTGCAGGTAAAACTAAAAAAGCTAAAGAGTTGACTTACAAAGTGGTCGCAATGCCAGCTTAGGTATTGAGTTAGCGACTTGTTATAAAACGATTTGTTATCAATATCAATTATGCAAAAAGTACTTAATAAATATGGTTTAAAATATGAGATTAAATCTAGTCTGGCGCATTCACAGTTAGAGCCGAAAGCTCAACCACCAAAGCCCGCAGATAATAAATCTTCAGACAAAAAACCATTGTTAAAGAGCGCTGTTAATAAGTTACAAAAGATAGTTAGGCCAAATATGCGCTTAGTACCAGCAACACTTGCGGTGTTGATCCAATGTGCCGCATTGCTGACAGTAGCTGCAATAACGTGGTCGGTAAATTTTGCTACCGTAGCCTATTTTGGCGTGAACTTAAATATTTCAATTTTCACTTTAGTGCTGATGCAGGCACTGCTTGCGGCGACATTTTCTTACCTCGCAGGCATGGCAAGTTGGTGGCGTTGGATACACTTATGCTTTCCACTTACCGCATGGATTATGTTTCAATGGCATATCCCTAACGCGGTTTATCTTGTTGGTTTCATTATCAGCTTGAGTCTATTTTGGACGACATTTCGCACTCAAGTCCCATTTTTCCCATCGCGCCCCGTGGTTTGGCAACAAGTAGCCAATATCATTCCGCAAGATAATCCCGTACGCCTAATCGATATTGGCAGTGGCTTAGGTGATATGTCTATGTATATGGCTAAAACACGGCCAGATAGCAAAATTGAAGGCATAGAAATAGCACCATTACCGTGGATGATTAGCTTTATTCGCGCCAAATTCCGCAGGTCTTCAGCTACATTTATCTTGGGCAATTATCAGGCGCTGGATTTTGCAAATTACGATGTCATTTTTGCTTACCTATCACCAGCAGCTATGCGCATGTTGTGGGATAAAGCCAGCCAAGAAATGCGTCCTGGTAGCTTATTAATCAGTCTTGAGTTTGAGATTCCAGATGTGCCAGAAAGTATACGTATTCTCGGTAACAAAAACACTCCAGAAATTTATGTTTGGAAAATTGCTTAGTCAGTCATAGTGCTTGCTTCCCAGCATATCTCGTTCGCTCCAACCTAACCCAGCTTTTATCTTCAAGCTTTACAGCTAGACCTTACTTCTAGCCATTTCTACGTTTATTCCTTAGTTTTCTTGCTAAGTACTAATCACAATATAAGCCTAAAAATAGCCCTTTATTCCACAGATTGATTTGCACAGTAGCTTGATATTCTGAACTCAATTAGATAACCGTAATTATCTAGCTCTACAAATTCTATTGATCAAGTCTGGAGTAGTCAAACATGTTTGTCATTATTGGATACGTTGTTATATGTGGCACCATATTTGGTGGCTACGCTATGGCTGGTGGGCATTTAGGCGGCTTGTGGCAACCATTGGAAGTGCTGATGATTTTTGGCGGTGCGCTAGGGTCTTTTGTTGTTGGTAATGACAGTAAAGCCTTAAAGGCAACAGCCAAAGCGCTACCAAGCATATTTAAAGGATCTAAGTTTAACAAAGCGCTGTATATGGATTTATTGGCGATGTTGTTTGAGATTCTCGCCAAGATCCGTAAGGACGGCATGATGTCGATTGAGAACGATGTTGAAAATCCAGAGGCAAGTCCGCTATTTAGCAAATATCCAAAACTATTACACGATCATCACCTAACAGAATTTATTACCGACTATTTGCGTTTAATGGGTTCTGGAAACATGGATGCTTTTCAGATTGAAACATTAATGGAAAGCGAAATTGAAACGCACCATATGGAAGGTCATGTGCCAGCGCATTGTATTGCAAAACTTGGTGATGCTTTGCCGGCGTTCGGCATTGTTGCAGCGGTGATGGGTGTGGTGCATACCATGGAAAGTTTGAGTTTACCGCCTACTGAATTAGGTATTTTGATTGGTCACGCGCTGGTGGGTACGTTCTTAGGTATTTTGCTAGCTTATGGCTTCGTTGGTCCGCTTTCTGGCTTGTTAGAACAGAAGTTAGAAGAAAGTACCAAAATGTATAACACCGTAAAAGTCACGCTGATTTCTAGCTTAAATGGCTACGCACCTGCGATTGCAGTTGAGTTTGGTCGAAAAATTCTTTACTCAACAGAACGCCCAGGTTTTACAGAGCTTGAAACGCACGTTAAACAAGCTAAAGGCAAATAACTAATTGTTAAACAGTGACTGAATACGGAGTTTGTAATGGCTGAAGAACGCGTAAGACCGATTATTGTAAAAAAGATTAAAAAAGGTGGCGGAGGCCACCACGGTGGCGCATGGAAAATTGCTTACGCCGACTTTGTTACCGCCATGATGGCGTTCTTTTTACTGATGTGGCTGCTAGGGTCAACCTCAAAAGCGCAAAAAGAAGGTATATCAGAATATTTTAAAACACCGCTAAAGCAAGTCTTAATGGGGCCGTCAATGGGTGCAAGTGACACCATTATTAAAGGTGGTGGTGGTAAAGATTTTACGAAAAAGTCAGGGCAAGTTAAAAAAGTGGAGGGGCCTGATGGTAAGAAAACAGCAGTTGATGCGGAAGATGCTAAAAAAGCTTTAGAGCAAGTTGAAAAAGTGAAACTGGAAGAGCTTAAAAAGAAAATCGAAAAAGCGATTGATGAAAGTCCAACTTTAAGCAAGTTTAAAAACCAATTGTTACTGGATATTACCTCTGACGGCTTGCGTGTGCAGATTGTGGATGAGCAGAATCGTGCCATGTTTAACTCATCTAAAGCTGATATGCAGCCTTACGCCAAACAGATATTGCAGGAGTTGGGTAAGACTTTAAATGATGTGCCTAACAAAATTAGCTTATCAGGACACACCGACGCAACCCCGTATCCTAATGGTGAAAAGTCTTATAGCAATTGGGAGTTGTCATCTGACCGGGCTAATGCATCTCGTCGAGAGTTGGTAGCTGGGGGTATGGATGAAACCAAGTTGTTAAGGGTGGTTGGGCTTTCTTCTGCGAGTTTGTTTAATAAAGAAAATCCATTTGATGCGACCAATCGACGTATCAGTATCATCATTATGAACAAACAAGCTGAAGAAAACGCATTGAAAGATGGCGCTGCAGTTAATGTGCCGTCTGATTCCAGTGCAACTGAGATCAGCACAGCAATAAAAAATCCATAACGATATTTGCAGGCTATCAATAAAAAATAGAATTGATTAGTTTAACTGGTCGTATTCACTCAATTGAAATACAGAATTTTGGAGCATGATGAGATGGACATGAAAACATTACCAACTACTGAATTAAGAAGCCTACTTGCCACGGTTGCAGACCATGGGAAGCAACACCTAGTGGAGGTTGAAGCTGATTTGCTACAAACCACCTTTTTGCTTAGCGAGGCCATTGAAAAGCTTGGTGTGAGTTTTATGGCCGTGCATGAGGCCGTGACAGCCCAGCAGTCGGTGCTAAACAGCTTGATGACGAGTCATCAGTTTGACACTAAAGAAACAAAAAAATTAGAAGATTTTAAGAAAAAAATAGGTGAAGAAGTAAATGCTGCCGTGACTGGCTTGCAATTTCAAGATCTCACCAGTCAGTTGCTGACTAGAACGATTAAACGAGTGAATGGCTTAAAAGATTTGCTTCATGAATTAGGTAATCACAGTGATGAGATAGATCCAGAATATGAGCATGAAGAGATTGCTAAGTTTTTAGACGAGATGAGCCACAGTTTGCATGCAGGTAGTCGAGCGCTTTCTGGTGGGCTCAGGCGTTCGGTTGATCAGCAGGACATGGCGACAGGTGATATTGAGCTTTTTTAACAAAATGATTGAAAGTTAATTAATTTCTGTCGTTAAGTAGTGTGAAACACACTTAATGGCACCTAAAAAATAGTAAGTAAAGCGCAACGAGCAAAATAGTTTAAGTAATTCTGGTGCTTAATTAACAATAGGCAAGTTTAACAACGTGCAAGTTTAACAACGAAAAAAGTGAGTGAATGAAATGGCAAAAACAATTCTAGCAGTAGATGACTCAGGTTCTCTTCGCCAGATGGTGGCATTTAGTCTTAAAGCCGCTGGCTATGATGTAGTACAGGCTGTGGATGGTCAAGATGGCTTGGATAAAGCAAAAGAGAAGACAGTTGATCTGGTACTGACTGACCAAAACATGCCAATTATGGATGGACTGACGCTGATTAAAAACCTGCGTGAGTTAGGTTCATATCAGAAAGTGCCAATTTTAATGCTCACCACAGAATCAAGCGATGAAATGAAAGCTAAAGGCAAAGCCGCTGGCGCCAATGGTTGGTTGGTTAAGCCTTTTGACCCAAAACGTTTAATTGAAGTGGTACAAAAAGTGATTGGTTCTTAATTTTTGCTTAATCTTCCTTCCCTAAAATCAGGGGGGAGCTTAAGTCAATATTGATGGTAATTCAGCAATAAAGCAGTGAATACATAATTGGAGTACAGCAATGACAATTGATATGAGTCAGTTTTATGAGGTCTTCTTTGATGAGGCAGAGGAGCTATTGGCTGAAGCTGAGCGTTTGCTACTTGGCATAGATCTAGACAGCCCAGATGATGAAGAGCTCAATGCCATTTTTCGCGCAGCTCACTCAATAAAAGGGGGTGCTGCCACTTTTGGTTTTATGGACATGACTGAAATTACCCATGTACTAGAGAACTTACTTGATAAAATTCGTAAACATGAAATGGCGCTCACTGCCGAACATGTGGACGCTTTTCTAGCAGCAAAAGATGTGTTGAAAATGGAGTTGGACGGTCATCGATTAGCCACAGCGGTTGATCAGGATCAAGTGTCTGACGTAAAAATGGTACTCAAATCATTGTCAGAGGCGGGCGGTGTGATTGTTTCAGCCGCGCATGAGCCAAAAGCTGCCCCTGCCGTTGCCGCACAAGCACCCATTGTAGAAGCGCCTAAACCAGCTGAGCCTGTTGCAGTACAAGCCGCAGTGCCTGATGATGGCTTAAATCATTTTAATATTGAATTGCCTGAAGTCTCAGAAAAAGACATGACTAACCTGCAAGACGAGTTAGGTTTGTTAGGCGAAGTGGTAGCGAGTAAAAATGATAAAGGTCGCTACGTATTTAAGCTAGCTACGGATTCAACGCAAGCCGATATTATTTCAATATGCTCATTTGTGTTAGACCCTGATGATTTGATTATTACCGTTAGTACAAATGTAGCCGCGGCTAGCGCGCCAGTTGAAGTGAAGGCTGCTGTTGTCGAAGATGCTGGTTTCGGTTTGTTTGAAGATGATATTGCGCCTAAAGCTGTTTCAGCTAGCGCGCCAACCGAAGACGCAACAGCTAATAGCTCTGGTGTGAAAATACATGAAGAGGTTGGTTATGGTTTATTTTCTTCAGATGGTAAAGATAATGTAGAAGAAGGTTACGGCTTCTTTGCACCATTCAGGCCACACAAAGATGCTGAGGTTGCCGAGCTCATCGGTGATGACACGGTCGCCACCGAGGCTAATTCTGGGGCTGTTGCCGTTGCTAAAGTTGAGGTTGCCAGCCAAGTTGCGGGTGCGCCAGGTGGTGTTGAACGCAGAAGCCCAGGTCGCCGTGAAACTGATAAGGCCGCAGCTACAGCGGAAACGACTTCGATTCGTGTAGGTATCGAAAAAGTAGACCAACTCATTAACTTAGTGGGTGAGTTGGTGATTACACAGGCGATGATAGAGCAGCGTATTAGCAATTTAGATCCAGTGCTACATGAGCCATTGATTAACAGTGTGGGGCAGCTCACACGTAATACGCGTGATTTACAAGAGTCTGTGATGTCGATTCGTATGATGCCGATGGATTTTGTATTCTCACGTTTCCCTCGTATGGTGCGAGATTTAGCGGCTAAATTAGGCAAGAAATTAGACTTTGTCACTGTTGGTGCAGCAACAGAATTAGATAAAGGCTTAATCGAACGTATTGTTGATCCACTTACGCATTTAGTACGTAACAGTGTTGACCATGGTATTGAATCCCCAGCAGGTCGTAAGGCTGCTGGCAAGCCTGAAACTGGAACACTCACATTGTCAGCGGCACATAAAGGCGGCAGCATTGTGATTGAGGTGACGGATGATGGCGCAGGTTTAGATCGCAATAAGCTATTGGCAAAAGCTGCAAAAAATGGCTTACCTGTAAGTGAAAGCATGAGTGATACTGATGTATTTAATCTGATATTTGCTCCAGGGTTCTCAACGGCAGAAGTTGTCACTGATGTTTCAGGACGAGGCGTAGGCATGGATGTAGTAAAACGTAATATTACCGCCATGAACGGAGTGGTGGAGATTCGTTCCGCGCTGGGTTATGGCACCACTATTTCAATTGCATTGCCACTTACATTAGCCATCTTAGATGGTATGTCTGTGTCACTAGGCAACAGTATTTACGTGATTCCACTCAATCTGATTGTAGAAACATTACAGCCACGTGCTGAGGATATTAAAACAGTGACTGGTGAAGGCCGCATGGTACATGTGCGTGGTGAATACTTGCCGATTATTGCGCTCCATAGCTTATTCAATCACCACACGGATATTACTGACCCTACGCAAGGCGTATTGGTGCTACTTGAGTCAGATGGTAAGAAATCTGCCTTATTTGTGGATAGGTTAGTTGGGCAGCAACAAGTGGTGATTAAGAGCTTGGAAACTAATTACAGAAAAGTGCCTGGTGTATCAGGGGCCACTATCATGGGTGACGGCGGCGTGGCATTGATTCTAGACGTTTCTGCCATTATTCAAATGGGTCAAACCAGCAACTACCTGACTGGTGCGCCACCATTCGCACATTATCAAAGTGCCCAATTAATTGAAAAAAATAGTAATCCGTAAATAGCAATCCATAAGGAGCTTACAAAATGAGTACAGAAAACGCGAGCAGTGCAACAAGTTCAACAACCTCTTCAAACAAATTAAAGAACGCCGCAGGCGAATACCTGACGTTTGTTTTGGGGGAAGAGCAGTACGGCTTAGAAATTTTAAAAGTGCAAGAAATTCGTGGTTACGATTCGGTCACGCAAATTGCAAATACGCCAGAGTTTATTAAAGGTGTGGTGAATCTGCGTGGAAAAATCGTGCCTATTGTCGATTTACGTATCAAGTTCCAATTAGGCAAGGTGGAATACGACGAATTTACCGTGGTGATTATTCTTAATTTAAACGGTCGCGTAGTTGGCATTGTTGTTGATGGTGTTTCAGATGTGATGGCGCTTAAAGAAGATCAAATTCGTGATGTGCCATCTTTAGTTTCGAATATCGACACCAAATACATTGTAGGTTTGGCTTCGGTAGAAGAGCAAATGTTTATTCTAGTCGATATTGAGCAATTGATGAGCAGCCAAGAAATGGCGCTTATGGATGCTGTGGCAGTACATTAATTAATATTAAAAATTAATAAGAAGTCATTTTAATAAAGGGCGGCAAAATGAATTTTTCTATCCAATCACTGAAAGTCGGCAAACGTTTAATGGTCATCATCGCTGTGGCATCTGCCATGGTGTTAGTTGAGGCGGGTGTTAGCCTGTACCAGTTAAATACACAAAATAATACACTTAATGATGTGTACGAAAAGCGTATGAAGCCGGTTGAGGATTTGGGAAAAATATCAAATCTCATGTTAGAGAACCGCACCTATTTAAGAACGGCATTAAGCGAAGTTAATATCAATAACACTGGCAAAAAAGTCTCATTAGAGATGAATCATAACGAAGCTATTAAGTCAGCCGATGCGATTGAACACAATATTGAAACCATTAGCGGTATTTGGAAAAGCTACATGGCGACGACGCTGACGCCAGAGGAAAAAGTGCTGGCTGAGAGCTTCGCCGAGAATCGCGGCAAGTTTGTTAAAGAAGCGTTAAAACCAGCCATTATTTCATTACGTGCTGGAGATTACGAAACAACCAAAGTGCATTCAGAAAAAGCGCGTGATTTGTATGCCTCCGCAAAACCAAGCCTTGAAGCCTTAGTCAGCTTTCAATCTAATGAAGCCGCAAAATCTTACGATGACGCAGTGAAACATTTCAACGGTTTACGCATCATGACCCTGCTTGGTTTTCTAAGTGCTACGGCCTTACTCATCTGGCTAGGCTTGCTTATTGCCCGTTCGATTACCAAGCCACTGCAACAATCCATAGGTGTATTTGAACAAATTGCCGAAGGTCGCTTTGAAACACCAATTGATGCACAAGGCGATGATGAGTTGAGTACCGTATTGCAGTCATTAAAAGGCATGCAAACCAAGCTTAGCAAAGATATTGGTGATCAGCACGCATTAGCCGCACAAGTGGCTGATCAGTCAGCTTTATATGAAAGTCAGCTTAGCGCTATTAGTAAATCCATGGGGGTTATTGAATTTAGTATGGATGGCAAAGTGACGGCGGCTAATGATATTCTATTGAAAACACTAGACTACAGCACCAGTGAGATTGTTGGTTTACATCACAATGCGCTTGTGGAAAATGCTTATAAAAACAGTGCTGATTATCGCCAGTTTTGGGAAACACTTAACCGCGGTGAAGCTGTTACAGGGCAATTTTTACGCTTAGGTAAGAATGGTAAAGAAGTGTGGTTAGAAGCCACTTACAACCCAATTTTATGTGCGGCTGGCAAGCCATTTAAAGTAGTGCAATATGCACATGACATCACAGAGCAAAAGCTAAAAAATGCTGACTTTGAAGGTCAAATTGACGCTATCAGTAAATCACAAGGTTTAATCGAAGTATGCTTAGATGGTATTGTGATTAAGGTTAACCAAGTTTATTTAGACATGCTCGGTTATACAGAGGCTGAATTACTCGGCAAGCACATCAGCTTGGTATTAGACAAAGACTTCGTTAAGAGTGATGCTTATAAAACCTTATGGGATAAATTGAAAAATGGTGGCTCTGACACTGGTCAATACAAACGTATTGCTAAAGACGGCAAAGAGGTGTGGATTCAAGCTTCTTACAACCCGATTTACGATTTAAAAGGCAAACCATACAAAATCGTCAATTACACGATGGACATTACTGCACAGAAACTTAAAGCGGCTGATAACGCAGGGCAGCTCTCTGGCATACAAAAAACACAAGGCGTGATTGAGTTTGATTTAATAGGCAATATTCTCTCAGTCAATGATAATTTTTGCAAAGTGACTGGATATTCTGAAAAAGAAATCGTAGGTAATCATCATAGTATGTTTATTGAACCTAGCTACCGTAGCAGCCATGAATACAAAGCCTTTTGGGAGGCGTTAGGTCGTGGTGAAGCGCAAGTAGGTCAGTTCAACCGTATAGGCAAGGGTGGTAGACATGTTTGGTTGCAAGCAATCTATAATCCTATTTTAGATCTGAATGGCAAACCATTTAAAGTGGTGAAATACGCCGTAGATATTACCGAGCAACGTAAAGATGCTGCAGCATTAGCAGACGCGGTTGAAGAAACGCAAGGTGTGATTGAAAGCGCAAAATCTGGCGATTTAAGCGGTCGCGTATCTTTGGAAGGTAAAACTGGCGCCATTGCTAGTCTTTGTGACGGTGTGAATGCGTTGATGGACAAAATGACTGAAGTGATTGTGCAGGTGAGAGAAGCGGGCGATACTATTAATACTGCCGCAGGTGAAATATCATCTGGTAATAATGACCTCTCACAACGCACCGAACAACAAGCCTCAAGCCTAGAAGAAACCGCCGCGAGTATGGAACAACTCGCCTCAACCGTTAAAAACAATGCTGAGAACGCCAAACAAGCCAACCAAC
>Ga0208124_100374_pt1 | contig 16469 bp, 16 predicted proteins | sample LakWasM104_HOW12_2_FD_183922 | JGI IMG/M metagenome (GOLD analysis project Ga0208124, IMG submission 183922) | Freshwater sediment methanotrophic microbial communities from Lake Washington under simulated oxygen tension - Sediment Metagenome... | ecosystem: Environmental > Aquatic > Freshwater >...
ATCTATTTGGCCTTTTCCGACCAGATCAATGGTTTGTTTGAGTTCGTCATCGTAACTGCGCATTACCGAACAGCTGGATAGGGTTATGGTTAATAAAAAGGGCAGCGCAAGGCTGATCGGGCGGGTAAATGAGGGCATGAAAAACTTATTAATGAGGAGGGGGCATAGTTGTAGTATTTTACTGCCCTCGTTAATTTTATAAAAACTCTATTTTCGGGCAACCCCTTACGGATTGCGCCTTCCCTCGTTGTTTTCCCTGGGTCTTTGGTTTCCATGGTTAGACAATTAAATTTTTTATGATGAAGTCGTAGGTAGTCGTGACACCAGGTTTCACCAGCGCCCCGAGACTTGGTTTCAACTTCAGTATTCCTGTATCCCAGCATCACTACAATCTGAGTAGACTCTGATATCTACATTACGCTTCATGCCGCTGACATGAATGGTCCCAGAGCAAAATTTTCTTTCATCATCCCAATGCGCGCTCCAAAGATAATTACCGCTTAAATTTCCTTCAAAATCTTTGTATATAGAGGCACCATTTTTACTTGCATTTACCTCGACCTGTGTATAATTTCCTTCTGCTGGAACAAGCATGAACTCACGGTCTACCCCTTCAGTGGAGAATCCTGCTACTACATCAAAAGTTACGATAATGTAATCAATACGAGCCAAGCGTTCATTTCTAGCTTGCTCTGCTAGCCTCGCTTGCTGAGCCAATCTAGCCTGCTCAGCTAAATAAAGACTATTCTCCTTTATACGAATTGTTTCCAATTGATTTTTTTGATTTGTGTTTAGCAAGCCTATAATATTACCTCTATTTAGCCATGACGAGTATTCACTGAATTTCCAACTGTTAAGTGCGGAAACTGCATTGGTGTATACATCAGGCAATTTCACACCTTTTTTCAATAGATGTTTAGCTATATTCGTGAGTCCATCATCAACGGCTAAAAATACTAAATTTTCACTGCGAGTAGTTTGGAAGTTAACATTTGCGCCATTTGTAATCAAGTAATTAACAAAATCAAAATTATTATTGGTAACAGCGAATTCTAGTAAGCGTTGACTGCCAATATTTGTATTAATATTTAACCCCGCACGAATAAGTTTTTTTAGGAGTTCAATATTGTGACTTGCCATGGCATCCGAAACAAATTCACCAACTTTAGGTGCTTCAGTTTTTATTTTTGCGCCAGCATCAAGAAGAGTTTCAATGATTTGTTTTTGTTCCTTTGATAACGCTTTTTTTCTTGAACGACTAACTATCTCCTCTGCCGAAATATTGCTGCCGACTCCTTTTTCTTCAACTATGTCATGGATTATTGCAGCCCGATTGCCTATGTCGTCTTTTCCCATAACAAAATTACTCTCAAAAGCCTGGGTGATGGCATCCCTTCCATACTTATCTTTTGCTGAAATATCAGCACCTTTTGATAATAACTCTTTGACAGACTGTGTTTCATTACGAAGAACTGCCAGCTGTTGCAGAGAGTTTAACTCTTGATTAGGATTAAACTTTGGCAGGCTATTGATTGAATAGATTCGTACATACCCAAGGCTTTCGCCAGCCGCAAGTTTCATCCCGTCTGGGGAAAACGCAAGGCTTTTTATTGAGGATTTGCCATTAAAACTATTTATGGACGTTTTTGCAGCAACATCCCACAATATTGTTTCCCCGACATCTCCTCCAGATACGAGCTGTTTACCATCTGGTGAATAAGCAAAGCTTTTAAGTTCCCATTTATAAAGTTTTGGATATTCTCCAATATACTGGGAGTTTAATACATTCCAAACATGGATCCCCTTATCACCAACAGCCGTTAATTCTTTTCCATCTGGTGAAAAAGAAATTGCACGAGTAGAATTATCAGAGGTAACCAATTTTGAGATAGCAGCACCGGACTGCACGTCCCATAATAAAATATTACCCCAATGATTCGATGTCGCAATTTTCTTGCTATCAGGTGAAAATGCAATGAGGTCTACATCACGTCCTGGTACTTCAATTTTTGTGACTATATTTTTAGTAATTACATTCCAGATGATTGCGCCCTGATTGCCACCAGCCGCAAGCATGGTGCCGTCAGGCGAAAATGCAATACTATATGTTCTTTCAAGCCCGTTTAAATAATCTGATAACTCTCCTGACCCAACTTCCCATAAACCAACGGAATTCTTATCTTCTTCAAAACTCAGCCCAATTGCCAATAGGGTGTTATCTGGAGAAAAAGCAATTTGTGCATTCCCTCCATGGTCTCCTTTAAAAGTTCTAATGAGATTACCAGTCGTTGCGTCCCAAAGACGAACCGGCCCCGTACCGCCATCTTCCGCCGATGCCAGCATTTTTCCATCCCGAGAGAATGCAAGGCTTGCTATACCATAATCATGCTTAGATAAAATCAAAGGTGAAGCACTCAATTCAACGGCAGCCATCGAAGTCGACTCCATTATGAAAACCAGTACGACTAAGGCAAATTTGATTAGTTTTGACATCTTTCAATCCAATTGTATAAAAACGGCTTTGTGGGATATTTTGACCATAGTAATTTCAAGTTTATTCGCCGAGACAGGCTTTTCTCATAGCAGCTTCAACGCCTATATTGAAATCGCAGATGCCTTTAGATTGATCATTTCTTTGTCCATCAATCAGCATGGTATTTGCAAAAAGCAATGGCCGCTTCATTTACCGTTTTGTGATAATCTCTCCCCGACATCCATTCGGGGACTAAATAACCCCATTTTCCGTAAACGACTGTATCTCGTTTACCGTTTGTGCATGTAACCAGCCACTGATCCGACCCTGACGCCTCAAGTTTTTGGACTCCGATCTCTTGATTGGACGGCTCGGAGTCGTTTGACCCACTACTAACAGGAGTCTGTTGATATTGGCTAGCTCTGGCGGCTTCAGCAGCTCGTTCTTTACGGTCCTGATCTCTAAAAGCAGATTGAACCCTGTTGGCTTTATTGACTACTTCGCTTGATGCTCTTGAATGAGCAGAAGATTTATCTTCTAATTGCCTGTAGGTCTTATCAAGGTTGTCAAAATCAATTTCAGCGTAACAAGGTTTTATTACCAAGATAAGTAATGATAAGCAAATAACTGAAGAAATATTATTCGACAAGAGTGACATTGCTTACCTCCGTATTAATACTTGGATCACCAGTCATAGTGACTTCTGTTGTACCGCCCATAACGCCCCTGTCTTTGTAAGTTGCAGTAACATTATCGAATAGCATTGTAGTGTCTGCAGAAAAAGCAGGTCCGCTTAATCGGATAGTTTTCGTGGTAACAATTTCGTCAACATAATCTTCATCGCTATTACCTAACCAACTACTACGTCGCATTAGATGCTTGGGGATTTTTAATATGGCTTTAATAGCAACGTCATAGGTGCCGTATTGAAAAGCCCCTAATTTTTTATTCGCTTTTATTTTTACACCGCATGAGAAATTCGTTACCGCTTGATCAATATTGCTTTTAAAAGTAAAAAATGTACTACCATTTTTTGTCTTAATATTGGCACCATCCAGATTTGTTGTAATAGAAACATTAAAGGCCTTATTTATGGTTCCATTTTTTGCCCTAAGTAGTTTGATTGCCATATATTCTACTTTTCGTTTATCGTTTTGGGAGCTGGCAAGTTTTTGAGCATTTTTAGCATCCACAGCTTTTCCTGATAAATCGAATGCTTTTGAAAAAGCATCAAATGTTTTCATGTTGCGCAATGCCTCTATACCTGGATTTTTCTGCTCAGGAGTAGCAGGAAATGCAGATAAAACCTTATAAATATTTTGGGTCGCTTTATTTTGAGCGCTTGAATTAACAATAGATTCAACAACTTCATAAAAATCATCTTTAGGATAATTTGTTATAAATTCAACCGCTTTGTCTGCATTCGACATGGCTTGTTTCTTATCTGCGTCATACTGTTGTTTGGCAACATATAACACTTGTTTCTTGGTCTTTTCTAACTCAGCAAAATCCTGAACGGGATTGGTAAACGCCTCGGTAAGATGCGTTCGAGTCTTTTTTAATGTTGGATCAACATTGAGTATATCTGATGCTACAGCAAGAGGAGCTACAGCTGTTGCAAATACGCCATTTACAACTACCTTACTTGATTTATCAAGCTTAATTGTTGCCAATTTTGTTTTGTTGTCTTGCCCATATTTAAACCACTTTACTTCATCACATACAGTGGATTGGTTATTTGATGTAAGTCTTATGCAATCGCTTATATTGATACTCGAATCGTCTTTGAAATAACTCAAAGCTTTTTCCAGTTTAGGCGTTATATTTTTAATTGAAGTAGGCACTCCGTCGTTGTCTTTAAAAAAAACAACAAACAACTCTTTTTCGCCTTTCAGTTGATTCAAGTTAAAACTAATTGAATCAATATCATTGTAAGGCATAGGCTGCTCAACTGGCTTGCTGCTTGTAGAAGAACATCCATAAAGGGAAATTATAAAAATAAAGGGCAAAATGGAGTGAATATTTAAATTTTGCATGATGTTTTTCAAAATAGAGATTAAAAATAAAACTCACCATGCTCTAACATTTTAATATTTCTCGTTATACCATGTTGATGTTTTCGCCTAAATACGCTCCCAGCACCGATGCCATAACGGGCTTGGAGTTGAATTCAATCAGCGTAATAACGCCGTTGCCGAGCGGACTGGGAGTATAAATGCTTTTTTAGTTGATGCGCCAGTGATTCTTGGCGAATTGCAGGCAAGTAAATTTGCTAGAGGAGAATGGTTTCTTCAAGTGCTTGACTTTTTAAGGGGTATCCTTATCAGGTAACACAACAGTTCGGAGTGCAAATGAACGTTGCTGTTAAGTCGGGGGGCGTTTCATTACATTCCGGATACCTATACAATCATCCGATCAAAAATAAGTCAGCCAGTATTCTGCCACGTTAGTTGCCAATTATGACATTCATCAATTGTTTCATCTCGCTATTTATAGCAAGCCTCGTGCTGTTCGCTTCCCCGCTTCGCGCCGAGAAAGCGGTGTTCCCGGTACCTCTCACTGTCCATCAACAGGGGAGGACTTATACTCTTGAAGAATTGCGCCTCGGAGTCGCTGACAGCGACCCCGAGGCGATAGTCAATCTTGGCATACGTTACCACCTTGCCAACGGCGTTCCGCAGGATTATCGTGAAGCGATGCGACTCTACCGCGCCGCCAGCGACAAAGGTAACAAGGCAGCGCCGGCAATAATCGGCCTGATGTATGTCGACGGACTGGGCGTAGATAAAGACTACAAAGAAGCCATGCGCTGGTACAAACTCGGTCACCAACGTGGCAGCGCAACCGCACCCAACAACATCGGCATGCTGTATCAGTACGGAAACGGCGTGATAACGAATTACACCGAGGCGATGCGCTGGTTTCGCATTGCCGACAAACGCGGACTTGTGGAAGCGGCTAACAATATCGGTAACCTCTACGACCACGGCCTCGGTGTCAAACAGAACTACGCCGAAGCGTTACGCTGGTACCATATAGCTGAGAAAAAGGGCAGCCATACCGCCGCCAACAACATCGGCAGTTTTTACCAGCATGGCCGAGGCGTTCCCCAGGATTACGCAAAGGCCTCGGAGTGGTATCGCCTTGCGTCAGACAAAGGTAACGCCGGAGCTCCCTATAACATCGGCCGCATGTATGAAGAAGGTTGGGGCGTAAAACAGGACTGGGAGGAAGCGCAACGTTGGTACGAGCTGTCCGTGCAGCGCGGCGACCCTGTGGCACAACCGCAACTGGCCGATTTGCGGCTCCGGCTGATGCGAGATCAAACGCAAAAATCAGGAGCTGAGTTTCCGAAATGATTCAAATGCTCAAATTTTTTCCAATGCTGCTGTTGCTGATGCCTACCTCGTTTGCGTGGGCGGCGACTCAGGCTATTACCCCTACCGAATATCGACAGGCGCTCGCCTTTCATACGCGCCACGGCGAACCCTACGATATTCAGAACTTCGACCGGAATAGCACTGCACGCAAGGCGCTGTTGCTCGGCAGCACGTATTGGCTAAAAGGAAGCAAGATGCAGCGTGAGATTGCGCGTCGCTTGTTGCTGCAAGCCGTTGAGCAACCCGATGCCTTGAACAAGTTTAATCAGGGTTATGCGCAGCGGATGCTGGGGGACATCGAACAGCAACGCCAGCAGTTCGATCTGGCGGAGCAGCACTATCGGCAAGCTATTGCCGTTGAGAATGAAAGTGCCTGCGTCAATCTGGGCGCGATGTGGGAAGCGCAACAGCAATATGAGAAAGCGCTCAAGATTTACACCGACTGCCTGCCCGCCCTCAAATCCCCAATTCTGCTGATGAATCTGGGCGCGCTGTACTACAACGGGCTAGGGATGGCGAGGGACCTGAATCGGGGAGCCGACTACTGGCAACAGTCTTTCGAGATGTTTGCCTACGATCCCGATGTGAACTACAACCTTGGTTTGTATCATCTGCAACACAGCAAAAATTTCACGCAGGCGCGCTACCACTTTGCGTTAGCCTATGCCCTTGGCGACAAGGAGGCCGCAGGCAAAATCGCCGACCCGGCACTCATCGGCCTTTATGCAGACCGCACTTTTGCCGACGAGCTGCGAGAGACGGATAAAGATCATCGGCGCGAATTGCTGCAAGAGCGCCTGCGGTATACCTTGGAGAAACGTTACTTCAATAAGGCACAGGAGGGTATGACTTTCAGCCTGGGCGAAGACGGCAATTTCCTCGCGCTCAGCGGTAAACCCAAGAACGCCGAAGCTCGGGAGCGCGCCATTATTCAGATGTTCTGGCTCATTTACGTTGACCGCTTCAGCTCTGTGTCACTGCACATCCGTCAGCTCAGCAACGCTCTCGCCAAGACCGGGGAGGCCGAATTACTGCTCTATAATTTCCGCCACAAAATCACGCTAGACAAGAGTGGACAGATGATTCACGAGGTGCGTTTCTAAACACCCGGCGCATGTCCGAGGAAGGCTGGGGCGTAAAACAAGACTGGGAGGAAGCTCAACGCTGGTACGAATTGTCCGTGCAGCGCGGTGACCCCGTGGCGCAACCACAGCTGGCCGATTTGCGGCTTAGGCTTGCGGAAGCAAGCGACGAAAGGTGGCGGGTAATGGGCTTGTCGTTCCATCAGCGTCCACTGAGTAAAATTCAAGGTAATCTATTGACGCGTTAGATTAATGCTATAAACTGCCCTCCGGCATTTATTTAAAATCTTACCCAATGTGTTCAAAGTTATACGCGCTTCTATTATCACCATCACTGCTTTAAGATCAAAAGCAAATGTGTTTGATAAATCATCAGCACAACCAGACTATTTATAAAAATGGAGAATCACATGATTGCAAGCCTTGCTAGTTTTTCTTTTATTAGACGGGAAGTCGTCCACCGATTGTTGAAACAAAATATAAGCGTTTCAAGAATTCTTCGAGGTCTGCTGATATCTTTGTGTTCGGTAGCTTTGCTTTCAGGATGTAGGTTGCACTCATTAGTAGCAAACTCAGTATCACAAGCAGCCTCTGTCGCTCCTGCGTCAAAATACTGGCCCAACACTCGGTGTCCTACAGATAATGGCGATGGGACACGTACAGACCCTAAAACTGGCTTAATTTGGCAAGCCTGTGCCCTTGGACAGACTTGGGACAATTCGCAATGCAGTGGTGATCCCAGCCTATATTTTTGGGAAGAAGCACTTATGGTTGCGAAAAACAATCAATTTCAGGGTAAAGGTGATTGGATACTACCTACGTATAACCAACTCAAGGAACTGTCTGACTGGGATTGTGGGCATGGTCCTAGGATTCAGCAATGGACGTCTACTAGGGATAATAAGCCTAAAAGAGCTTCGAGCAACATTGTCACTTATCACTACTTCGAAACGCAATCCAGCAGCTTTAGTGAGAAGCTCGCGGTCCGGTTGGTTCGTGGCAGCCAATCGAAGGACATTAATGAGTTCAAAAAATCTTTGGCGGAAATAGAGGCAAAACCGGCGTCCGTCAAACCCAGCAATAGGAAAGGCGAATATTCTTGGCCTGATGGTACGCGCTACGAAGGTGATTGGAAGAATGGCAAAATGCATGGCAGCGGAACCTACTTCTCTCGTAGCGGCAACCGCTACGAAGGCCAGTTTAATGATGGCATGTTTAATGGCTTTGGTACCTATACCTGGAAGAAAGGCTCACGCTATTCGGGTAAATGGAAGAATGACGAAAAGGATGGCGAAGGTATCTATTGTGATGAGTATGGCGATTGCGAAAGACGAGTGTACGAGAATGGTAAATTTGTCAGGAAAATCTATGACAAACCCATCACATCATCTTCGCGTAGCGGTGCATTCAACATGCATCCAAATCAGCCCGAAAGGCACGGTTATTATTCTACCTGGAATGCTAGTTGCGTAGGTGGTGGGTGGGCATACGTAATAATAGAAGATGATTCCCCAAACATTTTTTGTTGGGGTAGCAGTCAGGATAGTGGTAGTGGCTGCGCTGTTGGTATCGGTGTTGAAGCTGCTATCGCAAAAGGATGTCGCGGTGAGCGAGGCGAATAACACGATAATGTGGCAATACTGGGCAACCGGTCACGCTAGGGACACTCATTACCGAGTTCCGTAGGTCGGGCATGCTGTTTATGCCCGACGCTCTCAAGCTTCAATAGGATGACGGGTTTCGGGTTTAACCGCCGCCGTTCCGTTTTCTAGCGTCAATATGTCGGGCAACGAAAAGCCGTCGCCCGACCTACATTAACTCGATTCAAAATCTTACCGAATGTGTTCAAAGATACACAGCTTTTATACATCGCACCTTGTGAAATCAGGCTCAAGAGGAGCAATAAAGTGTTAAATTTCTTAAAAATATTACTTGGAGTTTTTTTTATTTTTTTGGCGGTTAATGTTTACGCTAGTGAAGAATATGAGCTATTCAAACGTTACACAGAAGGCGACAAAACAGCGTTGGATGAACTCTTATCTCACGCAGAGAAAAATGAAATAACAGCACAGCTTTGGCTGGGAAATCTATATCAAAGTGACAAGAATTACACGGAGGCTTTGACTTGGTTTACCAGGGCTGCGGATACTGGTGATGCAGCAGCACGGCATAATATTGGGGACATGTACCTCAATGGCCGGGGCGTTTCACAGGATTATGAAAAAGCTTTCTATTGGCTAAAGGCTGCGGCAGAGCAAAATTTACCAATTGCTCAAAACAAACTTGGAAGATTGTATGAAACTGGACAAGGTACTGAGGAAAATCATGAAGAAGCAGCAAATTGGTATAGAAAAGCTGCTGAAAACGGTCTGAAAGCAGCCCAAGGTAACTTAGGAGCTTTATATCTAAGTGGTAAAGGTGTGCAACAAAATTATAGGGAAGCAATAATATGGCTGAGTAAAGCTGCTGAGCAGGGTGATGTTGGCAGCTATATGATATTAGGAGCTATCTACTGGTCAAACGGTGACCCAAAAAATACTCAAATTCCAAGAAATGATCAGGAAGCAATAAAGTGGTTTCAAAAAGCTGCTGATCAGGGAAGTTCTCCAGCTATGCATCATGTTGGTTCTATTTATGAAGACGGAGGAGTTGGAGTTATTCGGGATACCAACAAAGCTAAAACATGGTATGAATTGGCCGCACAGAAAGGAAATGCGCCGGCAATGAATCAACTTGGATGGTTCTATGAGCATGGAATTGCGACAGAGCCTAATATTAAAGAAGCGTTGAGTTGGTATCGAAAAGGGGCGGCGAATAACCAAGCAGCTAAAGAAAATTTGGCTCGATTGGAGCAACAAATATCAAAGTCCGCATCGGCATCATCAGTATCACAAGCAGCATCTGTCGCTCCTGGGTCAAAAGACAATCCCTGTTTAGAGCTTTATGCGGGTTTACCTTATATTGCAAAGGGTGAGAAGGGAGATGACGCATATTTGCTGGTTGAAAAATATAAAGATAATAAATCAGTTGCTGTAGAGATTACACGTTCAAATGCTCGGAGTTTTATGGATCGGGAGCAAAAAAAAATGCTCTGTAGTGACCTAGTTTCTATGTTGAAAACTGGAAAACTGCGGAGGAAAGATTAGTTTCGTTGGGCATGCTGTTTATGTCCGACTCCCCCTTAGCTGCAATTAGAACCCGTAGGGCGGTTTCGCGATAGCAAACCGCCACACACGCACAACGCCGACATCAGCCTGCCGTTGTGCGGTGGATTGCTTGTCGGCGAATCCCCTTACAGCGTTGTTTTGTTGGTCGCCAAGACACACATCGGCTTAATGTGCATCAACACATCCTGTAATTTATCTTTGGCGAGCGCACGGGCGTAGTCATCTTGCAGACCCGTCCAAAACCCTTCGGACAGGCCAAAATAACGCGACATCCTCAATCCCGTATCGGCAGTAATGCTCCGCTTACCCGCAATGATTTCACCGATACGGCGTGGCGGAACACCAATTTCTTTAGCTAAACGGTATTGACTAATCGCTAACGGTTTTAAAAACTCTTCCAGTAAAATTTCCCCCGGAGTAGGATAAGGCACAGTACGCATAGGGTGACTCCTCAGTGGTAATCAATAATTTCAACATCAAAAGCATCACCTTGTTTGAATCGGAAACAAAGGCGAAATTGGTCATTGATACGGATGCTATAACTATCAGCACGATTGCCTTTAAGCTGTTCCAGACGATTACCCGGAGGCACCCGCAAGTCATTCAGGCACGCGGCGCGATTGAGTAGCGCCAATTTACGCAAGGCAACGGCTTCGATGTTAATAAACCGCTGAACCCGTTCACCCTGAAACAACGCGTACGTATCATCCCCTTTAAAGGTTTTAATCATCAGTTACGCTCTCCTTTTCGTTAGTATTGTATCGCGTTATTAATACAATTGTAATCCTGTTGACACCTATGCTTTGCGCCGACATCAGCCTGCCGTTGTGCGGTGGATTGCCTGTCGGCGAATCCCCATACAGCGTTTTTTGTTATACTTTGCCCAAGAATCGATTAGCCTGAGAAAAAAATGAGTCCCGTAGGTCGGGCATGCTGTTTATGCCCGACGCTGCCAAGCTACAATTAGGACGAGTTTAACCACTGCCGCTCCATCTTCTGGTGCTAAAATGTCTGGTAACGAAAAGCTGTCGCCCGACGATAACTTGCGCCAATCGATATACTGTTCAAGAGAAAAATATGTCCAACCTTGATCTTAAAGCGGTGCCCCGTCTGGTTTCTCCGCCGGATACGATTGTTAGCACCGGCATTGAGCGCACGGAAACCGAATGGTCGGATGCGATCTTGGGCTTGCGTCCCCGTTTGCTGGCGTTGGCCTATCGCGAATTATGCTCCCTGTTGCGCGAGTTGTATTTTCAAGACCTGTTTTGCCTGGTGGTGAACGCGCCTTATGGGCATGACCTGCTGGCCCGGTTGCAGGATGGTTTGTCCCAATCGGCGTGGGAAATGCTGCGTAAGGATTGCGAAAAGCAAGGGGCGGCATATCTGGGGGATTTTGCTCCAGGTGTTTACGCACGGGTGGATCAGGCGTTAACGGCACTGGAAGCATCGCATGCAACAACGGATCAGCACGACCAGCTGCTGGCGTTGTCCCGGCAAATGCTGGCGCTGGAGGACGGCGCGTTTAAGTTCTGTTTGGATAATATGCCTATTGATGTGTTGAATGCGCTGCTTTCCGTGACCGGTGGACTGGAATCGGCGTGGTCTGGGCGGGCGCGGCAATTCATCAGCGACAGGGCATGGGCAATGATTGCAGAGGATTATCCCGATACTGCCGCAGAGCCGCTGACGAAGGATACGGTGACGCAATGCCTCGCAAACCTTCCCGCCTTGATGGAAGGACAACCTTGGCCGGTCGACGGCAAATACGTTGCTCCAGAACAAATGGATGTCTGGTTCGCAGAAATGGAAGATTTGTTGCATCCAGAAAATACCCCCAAAAAAGGATAATTCATGCCTCATGCCATTGCGCTTCAACTCGATAATCCGGTTATTAATCTTTCGAAGGATGATGGCTCGACCCGTTACGTTCTTAACATTGAGCAGGGTGAAATTATAGTTGACATAACATTAGGTGCTGCTAGCTTCGAAACCTTGGTGCGCCAGGGGCAAGCCATGATCCCATCACCCAATACCACACTTACTACAGCAGAGCTTGAGACCATCCGGCGACAATCTGCATGGCCGCTTAAACGACTGGATGACCGGGGCTGGCAAATGTTGTTGCGGGAAGTTTCCTGCAATTCCCTGCTGACAATGCTGTGGTATATGAAAGATGTAGAATTGGCTAAAACGGTGATGCGCAATATGTCACAACGCGCCGCCGCGTTGCTGACAGAAGACCTGAGTGCCAAGTTTCAGGGTCGTGACCCGGATCTGGCTTTGGCGGCTGATGCCGAGAATGGACATCAGGCGTTAGCAGAAATACTTTCCGTTTTTCAGTGTCTTGTTGATCAGGGTCAATTGCCGGAGTTCAGTTCATGAGCCTGCTTTCTTTCAAGACCCGCAAAGTCGAAGCCCATTTGCAATTGTTAGGTACCTTGTTTTTGATCTTGAGCCGGATTCGTACAAAAGGGTTGCTGGACATCGAAACAGACATCGAAGACCCGGAAAGCTCCCCGCTCTTCAACAGTGTGGCCGTTTACGACAAGGCCAATGATGCCGTCTACACCGCTCTGTGCGATGCCTTGAGGCTGATGCTGGTCGGCAGTCTCGACGTGTCAGGAATGGAGCGTTACTTGGCGGCCTGCCGTAACACAGCGGGGCTGTCCGATGCGCAGGAATCGCTGTTTGAAACCCTGCGGCTGTCTCTGATTGCCACACTTGAAAACTATGCGCCGCAAATCGCCGTGGAATTCGGTCGTCAAGGAATACCGGTGAAACTCAAGCCCAGTTTTACCGAATTGGACAACTTCCTGCGGGAATTGCGCCGGGATGATCACGAGAGGATGCTGAAAACTCGCCAGGATGTGGATATTGCGCTGGACAGCTTTTACGCTACCTTGGAGACGGACAGATGAAGAGATTACATAAACTACTGGCTAGACTTAAAGGCGCTTTGATGGGTGCTGTAGGCGTTTCGCATGAGTCGGTTGCCGCCACGACTACACCTACGCCAGATGCTATAACCCGCTCCCCAAAAGCCGAAACCGAGATGGTGAGTGTATTCGATATAGAAGGCGTGCATTTCCAGCTACTCTGGAAGCCCGGTTTGTGTCTGCTACGCACGACCGAATCCTATGGTACTCCAGATGCAAGAACCTACACGGCAGTCGATCTGTTCGTGCAACTTTACGATGGCTCACCAAACTATGAATTGAGCAAGGAAGATGCCATTTTCAAGGCTCCTTTCATTGCCCAGAAATTGATACGGGAACAGCGCCAGCAGGAAATTCAGCATATGGAGTCGCTTTACACTTCGGCAGAGATGCAGAAAGATTATCCGGTCTACAATGTTTGGCAGCAAGATGTGCAAGGCGTTTCGTATCCTGTTGTTTGGGCTAGTCATAATTGCGGGCTGTACATGAGGATGATTGGTCGGTGGCACGTGGCGGGTTTTGCACAAAGCCGGGCAGAGGCGGAAGCTAAATTACCTGAGGCGATTGCCGCTCAATTAAACGGGTAAGCGGTAATCCGAGATGTCGATGCAGCAATGGATAGGGTTATTGATTGGACTTTGGGTTGCTCTGCCGCTTGCCGCCGAGGAGCTTGCGCAGATCGATCCGCTTTCAGGAATGTCGGAAACTTTGCAGCTTGTGTCTTTTTCTTCCCCCGTCCAGAGGCATAAGTATCTACACAAGTACCTGCCCCTTCTCCCTTGAGGGAGAAGGTTGGGATGAGGGGCATCTAAGTGGTTGTTTTTATTCTCCTCACCCCAACCCTCTCCAACAGGAGAGGGAGCTAGGTCGACTTGTAACTCATTGTATTTATAATGCCAAAAAGTTGTGTAGATACCTATGGTCCAGAGGGGGCGATGGAAATCTGGCTCACCGATGCGTTCCGTTACCAGAATGCCCGTCGTTCTGATGCTATCTACATTTCCTCCCAGCAATGGCGGGAATATGCCGCCACTTACGAAACCGACGAGTTCAGGAGCAAGATTAGCGAGAATGTGGAGCCGGTAACAAAGGGCGAGCAATTGCTTCAAGACACGCTGAAAAACAGTGGGGTCGCTGAAAAAATCCGGGAGGAGGGTAGTCTGATTCTGCCGATGCCGGAAAATTATGAATCGCTGAAGGTTAAGCCGGTCATGACTGAGCTTTTCCTTCACGTTGTTGGTGCGATGGCGAGTGGGTATTCTTCGCCTCAGTTCGATAGATGCGGGCAGGAGTATGGCTGCATGTTGACGATCCGTTTTGTTCCGGGCAGCCTGGAGCCGCAGTCTGTCGAGGCTTACCGTACGCCGCCATTGTCAGGAATAAGTGAGCTAACAGACGATGAACAATTACAGCAGATGGAAAAACAATGAATCTACCTCGCATCATATTTTCAAAACACGAGCTGCGGTTTATGTTTAAAAGCATCCTGATTTTTCTGGAATGCGATGGATTTTGCTGTGTTTTCCCTGTGGTTGCTGGGTGGCGAAAGTACGACGAACCGGCGGAGATGATGATCCGAAAAGCTAAAACACACCTTGCAGCGAAAACGCTGCTCTCCGCCTTGCTTCTCGTTGCGGCTGTAGCGTCACGCGCCGAGGAACCCAATCCAGCCGAGCGCTGGCCCTGGTACGGCGAGTGGGAGCAAGCACGTTTTTCCGCCTTATCTCCCCTCGTGCAGACCCTGCTAAAGCGCGACGAAGCGGAGGCGATTCGCTTGATAGAGGACGGTGCCAAACTTGATGAGTTGGTCAGCGAACATGAAATTCGCCGCATGGCCGAGCCGCGTGTGAAGATTGCTTATCTCGACGGGGAGCCTAAAGCCGAGTATCCGCTGGTTATGCTGGCGACCGCGGCTGATCTGCCCAGCGTTGTGGCTGCCATCGGCGAACGTATGCCTAGTGCTCTAGCCGCCAACGATCCGAAGGGCAGTAATGCGCTGACTTGGGCCGCACTTGCGGGACGTGCCGAGGTTGCCAAGGTGTTGCTTGAGCATGGCCTCGATCCTTTGCAGGTTGATAACGAGAATTACACGCCTTTGTCAGTGGCTGTGTATCGGAAAAAGGCCGATGTGGTGCGGTTGCTGATTGCGGCGATTCCCCGTGAACGCTATGGTCAGGTCAAGGTTACCGAGCGGGTCTGGGTGGCTTCTTATTTAAGCGATACCAACACGTTGCGTGTGCTGCTTGAGGCGGGTGTGCCGCCGAACTATATTGCACCTCAAGGCAATACAGCCTTGATCAGTGCTGTGCTTGATGTCAGTCTTGAACGGGTGCAACTGCTGCTTGATCATGGTGCTACAGTGGATGGGCATCGCTACAGAGGACGGAGCATTTTTGAGCTTGCCGAGGCTAATCTGTCCAGGGGAACGGAAGATGCCAAGGACATTCATCGGCTGATTCAGGCTGCACCGCATACCGTAAGCGACTGGGAAAAACCTGTTGATGTACAGCAGATGGAAACTTTCTTAAAGATGATTGAAGGAAAAAAGCCGTAGCGTTGGCATGTGGTTTCGCCAGTCTATTCGAGCGCTTTGCTTTTAACGCGGGTTCCCATCAAGTAATCGCACCAAGGCCAGGTCACACACCAGTTTGCTGAGCGGTTGCCGCCAAGATGGTGATCGTAATGCCAGCGCAAATGCTGTTTAGCCCAGATTGGGTCGAGATGAGCCTTGCGATGCTTGTAGTAATAAAGCATCAAGGATACGTACACCGCGCCGGTAAATAGGGGGAATAGTAAAAATAGCGGCACATGCAGCAGCACAATGCCCGACAATGCCGCCAGTTCTTTGGTTTGGGCGTTCCATGTTGTTAATGTCACGGATTGATAGCCCGGATCGAACATGGCATTTTTAGCGCAAACGGCGTGATGCTCATGCCAATGATAAGCCCAGAAACTGTGCCGGTTTTGTCCCAGTCCATGCAGAATGTATTTATGCATCAGCCATTCACCGGCGTTGGCATACAGTAAGCCTAAAATGAATTGAGCGGCTAAGCTAAGCATGGGACATAAAAATAACACACCTCATTTCTCTAAATAGAGCGCAGACGACAACTGCCTTCCCCCTATAATACGTTTTCTCTCTGCTATCAAGCCAGATTAAAAATATTACAGAACAAATATAAAGTCTTTTGTGCGGCCCCTTTCGGCTCCTAACCCTAATACACAGCGCTTAGTAAATGACATCAAAGATTGTGCCCAGTGATTACCTGAGGGTTGGATTGCAAGATTTCCTTTTTTAATCGCGACAAAGTAGATAAAATTAGTGGGTTTTTATTTATTAGGTGATTATCAGCATGAGCGTTATAGAAAGAATTAAAGACCAGATTGAAAATAATCCGGTTGTTTTATACATGAAAGGGTCACCGGATTTT
>Ga0208124_100379_pt1 | contig 16437 bp, 10 predicted proteins | sample LakWasM104_HOW12_2_FD_183922 | JGI IMG/M metagenome (GOLD analysis project Ga0208124, IMG submission 183922) | Freshwater sediment methanotrophic microbial communities from Lake Washington under simulated oxygen tension - Sediment Metagenome... | ecosystem: Environmental > Aquatic > Freshwater >...
GAAAGCCCCAAATCATTTTAAAGTGTTGCATGCGGGCCACGAAGCCGGAACCGGGTCGACGGGGCGGGTCGGCGGCCTGAAATGGTACGCGTCCGGGCTGCTTTCGCTGGTGCGGCGGGCCTCCGGGGCCCTCAGTACGGGATGCCGGCGTGGCCCGCGCGCGCCAGGTGGTCCACCAGCAGGCGCGCGCAGGGGGTCAACGCCTGGCTGCTGCGGTAGCAGACGGCAAAGCTCCGGCGGGCCCAGGCGTCGCCCAGTGGAACGATGCGCACTGCGGCTGTCCTGGCAAAGGGCTCGGCCACCTCGCGCGGCACCACGCTGATGGCCAGGTTGGCGCGCACCACCCGCAGCGCGGCGTCAAAGTTGGACACCAGCACGCGGTGGGCCAGCATTTTTCCCTCCACCGCAGCGGCACGCGCCAGCAGCACCTGCACTGCACTGAGCGCGGGCATGCTGACGAATTCGTGCTCCAGCACGTCGGCAAACCGCACGCTCTGCAGCTGGGCCACGGGGTGTGACTCGTGTGCCACCACAGCCAGGTGGTCGCTGCGGTAGGCGCTGGTTTCCAGGCCCGACAGGTCGGCTGCGTCCCAGCAGATGCCGATGGACGCGCTGCCGTCGCGCACGCCTTGCACCACGTCCGGGCTCACGCGTTCCTCCAGGCTGATCTGGATGTTGCGGTGTGCCGGGTCTTGCAGAAAGGCCGCCACATCGTCGGCCAGCGACTCGGCCATGACCGAGGCCGTGACCAGCATGCGCACATGGCCCCGGGTGCCGGTGGCGTAGGCCGCCATGTCGCGCTCGATCTGCCCTACGCTGGCCAGCATGGTGCGGGCATGCTCCAGCAGGGTCTCGCCGGCAGGCGTTGGCACCACGCCCCGGCGCTTGCGCAGCAGCAGCGGTGTGCCCACCGTGTCTTCCAGCTGCGCCAGCCGCTTGCTGATGGCCGAGCCCACGATGGACTCCTGCTCGGCCACACGCGCGATGCTGCGCTGCTCGCACACGGCGGCAAAGAGGCGCAGGGTCTGCAAGTCCAGGTCGCGCATGGCAAACCTCCAGGGTTGTGATGTTCCTTTTGGGAATGTTATGGCTTCCGAGATGTATTTTCTGATTCATTCGGGAATTTTTAGAATCTTGCCCAGACCCACCCGAAAGAGACATCCCGTGCACACCTCACCGATCCCATCCGACCTGCAGCCCCCGGTGGCCCGCGCCATCGTCCGCGAAGTCGGCCTGCGCGACGGCCTGCAAAGTATCGCCACGGTGGTGTCCACCGCGCACAAGATCGAATGGATCAACGCTGCCTACGCAGCCGGCCAGCGCGAGATCGAGGTGGGCTCCTTTGTGCCCGCCCGGCTGCTGCCCCAGCTGGCCGACACGGCCGAGGTCCTGGCCCACGCCAAAACGTTGCCCGGCCTGGTGGCCTCGGTGCTGGTGCCCAACATCAAAGGCGCCGAGCGCGCGCTGGAGCAGGGTGCCGACCTGATGATCGTGCCCCTGTCCGCCAGCCACGCCCACAGCCTGGCCAACTTGCGCAAGACCCCCGACGAGGTGGTGGCCGAGGTCGCGCGTATCCGATCACTGCGCGACGCGAGCGGCAGCCGCACCCTGATCGAGGGCGGCGTGGGCACGGCCTTTGGCTGCACCCTGCAGGGCGAGGTGGCTGAGAGGGAAGTGCTGCGCCTGATGCAGGCGCTGCTGGATGCTGGCGCCGACCGCGTGAGCCTGGCCGACACCGTGGGCTATGCCGACCCGGCTGCGGTCGCCCGCCTGTTTGGCAAAGCGCGGGCGCTGGTGGGCGACCGCCTGGCCTGCGCGCACTTCCACGACACGCGCGGCATGGGCCTGGCCAACGTCTATGCCGCCTGGCAGGCAGGCATCACGCGCTTTGATGCCTGCCTGGCGGGCATCGGCGGCTGCCCGCACGCGCCGGGCGCCAGCGGCAATGTCACCACCGAAGACCTCGTGTTCATGCTGGAGCGCATGGGCATCGCCACTGGCATCGATGTGACCGCGCTGCTCGCGCTGCGCCAGCGCGTGGCGGGCTGGCTGGCGGGCGAGACCCTGCATGGCACCCTCTGGCAGGCCGGGCTGCCGCAGAATGCCGCACCCGCCGTGCTGCGCGAAGCATCAACGGCCTGAACCCCTTTCTGAACGCTCTGAACATGCACGACACATCCGCCCCTCTCTCGTCCCCCCGCCTGCCGCTCGAAGGCCTGCGCGTGGTGGAGTTCACCCACATGGTCATGGGCCCCACCTGCGGCATGGTGCTGGCCGACCTGGGGGCCGAGGTCATCAAGGTCGAGCCCGTGGACGGCGACCGCACCCGCCACCTGCTGGGCGCGGGCGCGGGCTTCTTCCCCATGTTCAACCGCAACAAGAAGAGCATTGCGCTCGACCTGCGCAGCCCCGAGGGCCTGGCGGTGGCGCGCAAGCTGGCCGCATCGGCCGACGTGGTGGCGCAAAACTTCAAGCCCGGCGTGATGACCAAATACGGCCTGGACTATGCCGCGCTGAGCCAGGTCAACCCGCGCCTCATCTACGTCAACCACACCGGCTTTTTGCCCGGCCCGTACGAGCACCGCACGGCGCTGGACGAAGTGGTGCAGATGATGGGCGGACTGGCCTACATGACCGGACGCCCTGGCGACCCGCTGCGCGCGGGCAGCAGCGTGAACGACATCATGGGCGGCATGTTCGGTGCCATCGGTGCCATGGCGGCGCTGATGCAGCGCGGCATCACCGGGCGCGGGCAGGAGGTGGACTCGGCCCTGTTCGAGAACAACGTGTTCCTGGTCGGCCAGCACATGATGCAGTACGCCGTCACCGGAAAACCGGCGGCGCCCATGCCCGACCGCATCTCGTCCTGGGCCGTGTACGACGTGTTCAGCGTGAAGGACGGCGGGCAGATCTTTTTGGCCGCCGTGAGCGATGCGCAGTGGCAGACCTTCTGCGACGCCATGGGCTATGCCGACCTGAAGGCCGACACCGGCCTGGCCACCAACAACGACCGCGTGCGCGCCCGTCCCACGCTGATGCCGGTGCTGCGCGAGCGGCTGGCGCAGCACACGGCCGACGAACTGGCTGCGATCTTCGAGCGCCACGGCCTGCCGTTTGCCCCCATCCGCCGGCCCGAAGAACTGTTTGACGACCCGCACCTGCAAGCCACGGGGGGCCTCGCCGACATCACGCTGCCCGATGGCGAACGTGCCGGGCAGACCGCGCAGATCACGCTGATGCCGCTGCGCATGGACGGCCAGCGCCTGGATGTGCGCTGCGACCCGCCGCGCCTGGGCCAGCACACGGCCGAGCTGCTGCAGGGCCTGGGCTACACGGCCGATGAAGTGACCGCGCTGCAGGCCACCGGGGCCATTGCCTGATTTTTCCTTGACGACCGGGGCAGCCCACGCGGCGCAGACCGCAGGCCCTGGATTCCAACCCCACTACCGGAGACAACCGTGCCCCAGCCCACCCCTGCTTTTGACATGCACCGCATCGCGCCCGCCCGCCATGGCGTGCTCACGCGCCGCCAGGCGCTGGCCACCGGCGCGGCCGCGCTGGGCGCCGCCGCCTGGGGCCTGCCCCGCATGGCGCGTGCCCAGGGCGACGGCAAGCCGCTGCGCGTGATCCTGCCGCTGTCGGCCGGCTCAGGGGCAGACGGCGCCATCCGCGCCATCAGCACCAGCCTGGCCAAGGCGCTGGGCCAGCCCGTCGTCATCGAGAACCTGCCGGGCGCGGGCGGCATCACCGGCACCACGCAAATTGTGCGCGCACCCAAGGACGGCTCGGTGATCGGCGTGGTGTCCAACAACCACGTGGTCAACCCCAGCGTGTACAAGAACATTCCGTTCGACTCGCTGGCCGACATCACCCCCATCACCATCCTGGGTGCCACGCCGTTTGTGCTGGTCGCGCACCCTGCGGTGCCCGCCAAGACGGTGCAGGAGCTGATCGCGCTGGCCAAGTCCAAACCCGGCGTGCTCAACTATGGCTCGTCGGGCAACGGCACCATCCTGCACCTGGGTGCGGCCATGTTCGTGGACCAGGCCAAGATCGACATCAAGCACATCCCCTACCGGGGTATGGGCCCGCTGATGAACGACATCCTGGGCGGGCAGGTGCAGTTGGGGGTGGTGGCAGTGGCACCGGCGGCGGCGCACATCAAGGCAGGCGCCTTGCGGGCCCTGGGGGTGACCACGGCCACCCGCGTGGCTGCACTGCCGGGCGTGCCCACCGTGGCCGAACAAGGCCTGCCAGGCTACGAGCTGGACGGGTGGATCGCCCCCGTGGCGCCTGCGGGCCTGCCCAAGGCCGAGCTGGCGCGGCTGTACAACGGCTTCAAGGCCGCCATGGAGATGCCCGAGGCGCGTGACGCGCTGATTGCGCAGGGCTACGAGATCAAGCTCACGCCGCCCGAGCCGGCCGCCGCCTTCTTCCGCAGCGAAGCAGCGCGCATGGCGCAGGTGGTGAAGAACGCGAACGTGAAGATCGACTGACGCAGCGCAGGGGGCTGCCTGCAGCGTGTTTTTGCGCAGCAGCAGGCAGGTTTTGAGGGTTTTCGGGCGCTTGCGCTAGTGCAATATGCCTGAGTAGCTATTGTATTGATAGCATTTGCATGGCCGCCGTGGCCCTGCCCCCGCAGGGCTGTGGTGCCATCGCGGGCGCGGTGTGATGCGCAACTGCCTTGCGGCAACCCCCGTCAGGCGCGCGGCGCGGGGAGCGCGGGGTGGGCGGGATGGGCGTGGCGCAGGCGGAACACCTCCACGGCCTCCACCAGTTGCTGCGCTTGCCCGCTCAGGCTGCCTGCAGCAGCGGCGCTTTCTTCGACCAGGGCGGCGTTCTGCTGTGTCGCCTCGTCCATGCGCACGATGGCCTGCGTCACGCGCAGCATGTCGCTGGTCTGCGCGGCGCTGGCCTGGCTGATCTCTTCCATCAGCGCGCTCACACCCCGGATGGACGACACCACCTCGGCCATGGTGGTGCCTGCATTGCGCGCCAGGTCCGAGCCGGCCTGCACGCGCTCCACGCTGGTCTGGATGAGCTGCTTGATCTCGCGTGCGGCGCTGGCGCTGCGGGTGGCGAGGTTGCGCACCTCGCTGGCCACCACGGCAAAGCCCCGGCCCTGTTCCCCGGCGCGCGCGGCCTCGACGGCGGCATTGAGCGCGAGGATGTTGGTCTGGAATGCGATGCCGTCGATGACGCCAATGATGTCGGCAATGCGGCGCGAGCTGTCCTGGATGCCCTGCACCACCTCCACCATCTGCGTGACCACGTCACCCCCCCGCTGCGCCACAGTGGCGCCGTTGCGCGCCAGCTCGTTCGCGCGCTGGGCGTTGGAGGCGTTCTGCTGCACCGTGGATTGCAGCTGCTGCATCGACGAGGTGGTTTCGTCCAGCGACGATGCCTGCTCTTCGGTGCGCATGCTCAGGTCGGCATTGCCCTGCGCAATTTCGGCGCTGGCGCTGGCCACGCCCTCGGCATTGCTGCGCACGCCAGAGACCACGTTTTCCAGGTTGTCCTGCATGGCGCGCAACGCCTCCAGCAGGCGCGCGGGTTCATCCTTGCCCTCCACCTCGATGCGGGTGGTGAGATCGCCCGCCGCCACCTTGTGCGCCACCGACACCGCCACCCCCAGGGGGCGCACCACCGAGCGGGTGAGCAGCCAGCCCGCGCAGGCGCCCAGCGCCGTGACCAGTGCAAGGGCGACCAGGCTGCTGAACAGTGCGCGCCGGGCGTCCTGCGCGGCCTCCTGGGCAATGGCCGCGCTGCTGGCTGCCACCTGCTGGCTCAGCTCGGTGAGCAGCTTGGCCGGGCCCTGGTCGATGTCGGCCACGTCCGCATCACCCGCCGAGGGCACAAAGCCCAGCGACTGGAACACCTCAAAGCCCTTGCGGTAGCCCTGCGCCATCTGGGCATGGGCCTGGGTGAACTTTTGCAGCGCCGCCTTTTCCTGCGCGTCGGTCAGCTGGGGCTCCAGCGCCTTGGCCGCATCGGCCACCCGTTTTTCACTGGCCTGGAAGGCGTTCCAGTGCAGCTCGCGCTTGCGCGAGTCCTCGCCACGCAGCAGGGTGTTCTTCCACTCCAGCACCTGGGTCTTGAACTCGCTTTCCATGCGGCTCACGGCGCGCTCCTGCGCCACGCGCTGTTGCACCGTGGTGTCGTAGGTGCCCAGCGTTCGGTACAGGGCGGCAATGCCGAACAGCGCGGCCCCCAGCAACAGGGCCAGCACCAGGCCCAGGGCCGTGGCCATGCGTGCGCCGATGGAGTAGTTGGACATTTTCATCAGAGGCTCCAAAGGTTCTGCAGCAGGCCGGTCGGCTGGTGCTCAGAGGCGCTTGCGGCGGGGGTGTTCAGACCTTCTCAGGCCTTCAGCTTGAGCAGGTACACCATCACGCGGGCGGTCGTGAGGTCCAGTTCCATGAACTCTGCCAAATCCTTGCCGGTGAGCCAAGAGGGTTCCCACCGGTTCTGCTTGAGCGTGCGCAGCCAGGATTCGTGGCGGGTGGCGGCCTCGACGGCGGCCAGCATCTCCGCCGCGCGCGCGGTGGGCACGCCCTTGCCGGTGAACACACCGCGCCAGTTCGCCATCACGGCATCCAGCCCTTGTTCGCGGAACGACGGCAGGCCAAAGACGCTGCGGCGCGACGACACGCCCACGGCGCGCAGCTTGCCGCTGGCAATGGCATCGTTGAACTCGCTGTAGCCCGACAAACCCAGGGCTGCGTTGCCCGACAGCACGGCCTCGACCACCTCGGCACCGCCAGGGAAGGGCTTGTAGACCAGCCCCTCCGGGTTGGCCTTGGCGGCGCGGGCCAGCACGCCTGCGTAGATGTGGTCCACACCACCGGCCGAACCGCCGGCAATCGGCACGGCCTTGAGGTCGGCACGCAGCGCATCGGCGAGGTCCTTGGTGGTCTTGATGGGCGAGTTGGCCGCCACGGCCGCCACCAGATAGTCGCTGGTGAGCCGCGCCAGGGGCTGGATCTGTGTCATGTCCACTGCAGGCTTTTGCAGCGCAACTGCGCCCACCATCACCATGCCACCCATCAGCAGCGTGTTGGGGTCGTTGCTGTACTTTTCGGCGTATTTGGCCAGGCCGATGGTGCCGCCCTTGCCACCGATGTTTTCGTATTCCACCTGGTCCGCAGCGCCGGCTGCGACCATGGCTGCTCCGAGGGCTCGGCCTGTCTGGTCCCAGCCGCCACCGGCATTGGCAGGGATCACGATGCGCACGGTGCCCGCCAGCTTGGCAGGCTTGGCGGCTGCAGGGGCAGGACGGGCTGCTGTCGCAGCGCTCTGCGCCCAGGCGGAGCGGCCGAGCGCAGTCCAGGCCAGGGCGGTCACAACGGATTGGGCAAGGGCACGGCGGCGGTCGATGGCTGCAGACATGGAAAGTCCTTTGACAAGAGGTAAGGCAGGAAGGGCGTCGGGAACCAGATCTCAGGCCGCTGCGGGAGCGCCCTGACTGGGTTGCTTGCGCGTTGCCACGCCGAAGCAACGCAGTCAGCCTGTGGCGGCATGCACAGGGAAGGGACCTGCGCACCACCTGGGCTGCGCGCAATGGTCGCCAGCCAAGCTGTCAGTCTGCTGTCGCTGGCATCAGGGTAAACGCGGGGTTTATGGCTCCGTGCAGAGCGGTGCGCCTATCAGCGCACCATGAAAAACGCCCTGCGCCGCAGGTGCGGAGCAGGGCGTTGGAGCCAGTAAAGGCTAGGTCGCGAGGCTTACAGCGAGTCGATGAAGCTGCGCAGCTTGTCAGAGCGGCTGGGGTGCTTGAGCTTGCGCAGCGCCTTGGCTTCTATTTGGCGAATGCGCTCGCGGGTCACGTCGAACTGCTTGCCCACTTCTTCCAGCGTGTGGTCGCTGGTCATCTCGATGCCGAAGCGCATGCGCAGCACCTTGGCTTCGCGCGGCGTGAGGCCGTCCAGGATGTCCTTGACCACGTCGCGCAGGCCGGCCTGCATGGCGGCTTCGATAGGCGCGGTGTTGGCACCGTCCTCGATGAAATCGCCCAGGTGGCTGTCGTCGTCGTCGCCGATCGGCGTTTCCATGGAGATCGGCTCCTTGGCGATCTTCATGATCTTGCGAATCTTGTCCTCGGGGATCTCCATCTTGGCCGCCAGGATGGACGCATCGGGCTCAAAACCAAACTCTTGCAAGTGCTGGCGGCTGATGCGGTTCATCTTGTTGATCGTCTCGATCATGTGCACCGGGATGCGGATGGTGCGCGCCTGGTCGGCGATCGAGCGGGTGATGGCCTGGCGAATCCACCAGGTGGCATAGGTCGAGAACTTGTAGCCCCGGCGGTATTCGAACTTGTCCACCGCCTTCATCAGGCCGATGTTGCCTTCCTGGATCAAATCGAGGAATTGGAGGCCACGGTTGGTGTACTTCTTGGCGATCGAGATCACAAGGCGCAGGTTGGCCTCGATCATTTCCTTCTTGGCATCGCGCGAGGTGGCTTCACCTTCGTTCATGCGCTTGTTGATGCCTTTGAGCTCGGCCAACGGCACGACCACGCGCGACTGCAGGTCGATCAGCTTTTGCTGCAGGTCCTGGATGGGCGGGATGTTGCGCGCAATTACTGCCGACCAGGGCTTGCCGGCGGTGGCCTGCTTCTCGACCCACTGCAGGTTCAGCAGATTGGGCGGGAAGTCCTTGATGAAGGTCTCCTGGGGCATGCCGCACTTGTCCACGATGATGCGGCGCAGCTCGCGTTCCTTCTTGCGCACGTCGTCCACCTGGCCGCGCACCATGTCGCACAGCTTCTCGATGGTCTTGGCGGTGAAGCGGATGGTCATCAGCTCGGCCGACAAAGCGGCTTGTGCTTTGACATAAGCGGGCGTGCCGTAGCCTTCCTTGTCGTAGACCTTGTGCACTTTTTCGAACAGCTCGCGCAGCTTGTCGAAGCGCTCCAGCGCCTGCTTCTTGAGTTCTTCCAGCTTCTTGGTCAGCGCCTTGGAGCCGCCCTTGCCGTCGTCGTCATCGGCCTCGTCGAACTCGTCGAAGTCTTCTTCGGCCACATAGTCGTCGGCCTCGTTGGGGTTGGAGAAGCCGTCCACGATGGTCGAGATGACGACCTTGCCTTCGCGGATCTCCTCGCCCATGTTGAGGATCTCGGCGATGGTGGCGGGCGATGCGCTGATCGCCTCCATCATGGCCATCAGGCCGCCTTCGATGCGCTTGGCGATTTCGATTTCGCCTTCGCGGGTCAGCAGCTCCACGGTGCCCATTTCGCGCATGTACATGCGCACGGGGTCGGTGGTACGGCCGAATTCCGAGTCCACGGTGGACAGCGCGGCTTCGGCGGCTTCTTCGGCTTCTTCCTCGGTGGCGCCAGCGGGAGCGTTGTCCGTGATGATCAGCGCTTCGGCATCGGGCGTCTGCTCGTACACCGCCACGCCCAGGTCGTTCAGGGTGGTGATGACGGCTTCGAGGGTTTCGGCGTCGACCAGCTTGTCGGGCAAGTGGTCGTTGATTTCAACGTGCGTGAGGTAGCCGCGGGTCTTGCCCAGCTTGATCAGGGCCTTCAGGCGCTGGCGGCGCTTTTGCATGTCCTCTTCGGACAGGACGGTTTCGTCCAGGCCGAATTCCTTCATCAAGGCGCGTTCCTTGGCCTTGCTGATTTTCATGCGCAGGGGCTTGACCTTCTCGACCGTGGCGGCTGCCTCTGGGGTCTCTTCGATCTCGCCTTCGAGGTCGGCCTCGATGTCCGACAGGTCGGTATCGTCCACGCTCTCATCGCCGCCGGCGGCTGCCTTGGGCTTGCGGCCGCGCTTGGCGGGGGCTTTGGCTTCGGCGGCACCAGCAGCCTTGGCGGGGCGGCCAGGCTTTTTCTTGGGCGCTTCTTCGTCGTCGGCGGCGGCGACGGCCTTGGCGCGGGCAGGTTTCTTCTTCAGCAACTCATCGGCGGCTTTGATCAGCTCGGCGGTACTTTTCACGGGCACAGTTTTCACTTTCTTGGCGACCGGGGCGGGCGCGGCGGCAGCGGCCTTTTTGGGGGCCGCCTTGGCCGGCGCTTTGGCCGCGGTTTTGGAGACAGCCTTTGCGGCGGTGCCTGAGGCAGACTTGGGCGACTTCGCGGACTTTTGAGCGGGCATGGAGCAACCTCAGAATCAAAAACGGACACAAAGAAAACGCAAGCGCCTCAGATCCCGGCGCGGGTGGCAACGCAAAGCAACGAGGGCTTTGCGCCTGGAGGGGACACCCTCAGCGGCAAGATGTCTGGGCGATCATTTGGTGTGCAGTCCTTGCGATAAGTGGGCCCATCAGCGCATAGGTGCGCGTTTGTCACGGTGGCCCGGCTCGGAGGTGCTGCTGTCGCTCTTGCCAATAACTAACCTTATATTATACCGCCCGCACTCGATTCAAGTGGTTTTTGGCGCTATTTGCTCCAGTTCCTTGCGCTTTTCGGACAGCGCCCGGTAACGCTCCAGGGCCGAGGGGTCTTGTGCCACCTGCAGCACCAGCACTTTTTGCTGCTCCTTGATGTCTTCGATCTGCATGCGGGTGAGCAGGTCGCGCAGCTCCAGCCGCAATTCGTGCAGTTCGCCCTCGGTCTGCGCATGCGAGCCGGTCATCACCTTGACGGCCAGCTCTTCGCACTCGTGATCGCGCAGGCTTTCGCGCAGCACGGCCCAGGCCAGGGGGCCATGTTCGTGGAACTGCGCCTCCAGCCACGCAAACAGTGGCCCATGGGGCGCAGGCTGGGCCGCCAGTGTGGTGTGGTCGTCGTGCGTCAGCTCTTCCAGAAACGCCATGTGCGACAGCAGCAGCCGCGCGGCGTGGTCGGCGCGGCTCATGGCTGGCGTGCGGGGCAGGCGGGGCTGGGGCGCCCAGAGGGCGTCCTTGTCGCGCTTTTTCCAGCCTCCGCCGCTTTTCCAGTCGCCCCCTTTGCGAAATGGGGGCTTGCCGCCGCCATAGCCGCTTTGGCTACTGTGACCGTTTTGGCCCCCGTAACCGCCCAGGTTGCTGTAGCTGCCGTATCCGGGGTCATAGGCCTGGCCCGCCGATTCCGTGTGGGGCTGCCAGCCATCGGCGTCGGGCGGGGCGTCCCAGCTGGAGGCGTCATCGGCCGTGGGGCGGGGCTGTTGGCGCTGCGGGGGCGAGTGGTGCGCGGCGCGCACGCCGTCGCGGGAGGCGGCCTGGCCCCACAGGTCGGACAGGTCGCGGGCATTGAGCTGGGTCAGCTCGGCCAGCTCGCCCAGCAACTGGCGCTTGAGCACGCCGTCGGGCAGCGCCGTCCACAGCGGGCGTGCATTGCTGGCCATGTGGGCACGTCCTTCGGCGGTGGCCAGGTCGCAGCCCTCGCTGGCCGATTCGACCAGGAAGCGGCTCAGCGGCATGGCGTCGCTCACATGGCGCGCAAAGGCGTCGGTGCCATGGTCGCGGATGAAGCTGTCCGGGTCGTGCTCTACGGGCAGGAACAGAAACTTGATGCTGCGCGTGTCGGTAGCGTGGGGCAGGGCGCCATCCAGGGCCTTGCGCGCGGCGCGCCGCCCGGCGTTGTCGCCGTCAAAGCTGAACACCACCGCGTCGGTAAACCGCAGCAGCTTTTGCACATGCTCTGGCGTGCACGCCGTGCCCAGTGTGGCCACCGCGTTCGGAAAACCCAGCTGCGCCAGGGCCACCACGTCCATATAGCCCTCGGTGACCAGCGCGTAGCCCGCCTCCCGGATGGGCGTGCGGGCCTCGAACAGCCCGTACAGCTCGCGCCCCTTGTGAAATACCGGGGTTTCGGGGGAGTTGAGGTACTTGGGCTTGTCGTCCCCCAGCACCCGGCCACCAAAGCCGATGTACTCGCCCTTGACGTTGCGGATGGGAAACATCACCCGGTCGCGAAACCGGTCATAGCGCTTGCCGCCGTCTTCGTCGTTGACGATGACCAGGCCGCTTTCCTCCAGCAGCGGGTCGTCGTAGCTCGGGAACACGCTCGCCAGGCTGCGCCAGCCCTCGGGTGCGTAGCCCAGGCCATAGCGCTTGGCCACCGCGCCCGAGACGCCCCGGCCCTTGAAGTAGCCAATGGCACGCTGCGACTCGCGCAGGTGGCGGCGGTAGGCGTCGGCGGCTTTCTCCAGCACCTCGTTCAGCGTGGCCTGCTTCTGGCGCGCGGCGGCGGCACGTTCCTTTTCTTGCGGGGAGATGTCGTCGTCGGGTACCTGCAGGCCCACGCTCTGGGCCAAGTCCTGCACCGCCTCGACAAACCCCATGCCCGCGTGATCCATCAGAAAGCTGATGGCGTTGCCGTTTTTGCCGCAGCCAAAGCAGTGATAGAACTGCTTGGCGGGGCTGACGCTGAAAGACGGCGACTTTTCCCCGTGAAACGGGCACAGTCCCATGAAGTTGGCGCCGCCTTTTTTCAGCTGGACGTAGCGCCCCACGATGTCCACCACGTCCACACGGGTGAGCAGTTCCTGAATGAAAGACTGAGGGATCGTCACGCGCCCTATTGTCCGCGTAAACTCTTTGTAACCAGTTATTGCTGGAAAGGCTTTTGGCATGGGGTTCGCGGCACGGGGGCGGGCGTTGGCGGGTAGGGCGCTGCACGGGTGGCGCGCCAGCCTGCCCGTGCTGCTGTTCGCGCTGGCGGGGCTCACATGGCTGCCGGGGGCCTCGCAGGCCGCGACGGTCCTCAGGGTGCTGGCCTGGCCGGGTTATGCCGACCCGGACTTTGTCGCAGTGTTCGAGAAGCGCCATGGGGTCAAGGTGGAGATCACCATCGTGGCATCGGACGACGTCTTGCGCGCCAAGATGGACAGCACCGACGGGCCGGGGTTTGACCTCGTAGCCGCTAACACGGCCGAAATTGCGCGGCTGATCTTGCATGACAAGCTGGCACCGTTGCCGCTGGGCAACATCCGCAACACTGCGGGGCAGCTGCCCCGGTTTCGCCAGCTGCACACCATCTCGGGCATTGGCTGGCGGGGCGAGGTTTACGCCATGCCCTTCACCTACTCCGAGATGGGGCTGGTGTACGACCGCCAGCAGTTCAGCACGCCCCCGCAGTCGATCGCCGTGCTGTGGGACCCGCGCTGGCAGGGCAAGGTGCTGGCGTTTGACGGCAGCAGCCACGGTTTTTCGCTCGCGGCCATGCGCCGGGGCCTGCCGCCGTTTCGCATCGAGCCCGACCGCTTCAGCCCCCTGGCCAAGGACCTGGTCGCACTGCGGCGCAACGTGCGGTCGTTCTACAGCCTGCCGGAGGAGTCGGTGGAGCTGTTTCGCAAGCACAAGGTGGCGGTAATGCACGCCAACTACGGCCAGCAGCAGCTCAAGCAGCTGCGCGATGCGGGGCTGGATGTGGGCTACGTGGTGCCCAAGGAGGGCGCGCTCGCCTGGCTGGACTGCTGGGCCATCACCCGCCGCTCCACCCAGGTGGCGCTGGCTGCCGAGTGGATCAACTACATGCTCGACCCGGCCGTGAGCCGCGAGTTCACGCGGCGCCAGGGTTTGGCCAACACCCTGGACGAGCCACCAGCGCTGGCGGGCGATGTGCCCGGGGGGATCATGGGCCCCATTGTGTGGCTGGAGCCGGTGGAAGACGAAGCCCTGCGCGCACGCCTGTGGCAACGCATCGTGTCGGGCGACCGACCCAACCGGTTCTGACCGATGGCACGCGTGAAATGGAGCATCGCGCTGAGGCTGGGGGCCCTGCTGGCCTCGTTCAGCGTGTTCGCGGCCATTCTGGCGGGCTACTACACCTTTGACTCGAGCCGCGAACGCCTGCAGGGGCGGGCCGAGCGCTCGCTGCTGGCCACCACGCAGGTGCTGGCGCGCCACATGCAGGCGGGCTTTGGCACGGTGGCGCGCGACACGGCCTTTCTGGCCGACGCCGCTGCCGTCGAACAAGACCAGGGACGGCTGGCCGACCTGTTCAAGGCCAACCTGCAGGCCCATCCCGCCTATTTGCAGATCCGCTTCATCAGCGCCAGCGACTACGGGCTGGAGCTGGTGCGCATCGACCGCCAGGGCGACAAGCTGGTGCGCGTGCCCGATGACCAGCTTCAGGAGAAGTCGCACTTTCCGTTTGTGTTCGAGGCCCTCAGCCTGCCCGATGGGGGGGGGTATGTGTCCGAGTTCGGCATCAACCATGAAGACGCCGCGCAGGAGGCGGCCGTGCCCGTGTTCAACATGGCGTCGCCCGTGGTGCAGGGGGGGCAGCTGCGGGGCGTGGTGGTGGTGCGTGTGGCGGCCGCGCCGTTCCTGCACAACTTCAACGCAGCGCTGCCGACCCCTTACGGTTTTTATCTGAGCAACCGCTGGGGTGACTTTCTGGTGCACCCGGACGCCGCGCAGACCTTCGGCTTTGACCGGGGCCAGCGCATCCTGATCCAGGAGTCGTTCCCGCAGGTGGCCGCGCTGGTCGATGGCCGTGCCGAAGAGGCGGTACTCAGCCAGTCCGGCACCGACGACGAGGAGGCGCGTGTTTTTGCCTTTGTGCGCATGCCCTTTGGCAACGCGGACGAGGGGCGTTTCATGGTCGTGGGGCTCTCGCAGCCGCTGGCCGTGGTGCAGGGCGAGGTGCTGGACCTGGGGCGCAGCATCCTCAAGATCCTGCTGGTGCTCAGCGTGGTGGGTGTGGCCCTGGCGGCCGGGGTGTCGCGCCTGGTGACCCAGCCGCTGCAGGCCATGGTGAAGGCGGCGCAGGCGTTTTCGCGTGGGGAGGCCCACGGCGCGCTGCCGGTGCACCGGGGCGACGAGGTGGGCGAGCTGGCCCGCAGCTTCCAGGACATGGAGCAGCAGATCAGCCGCCAGCTGGCCGAGCTGAACCTGAGCCGTGACGCCATGGCCCACCTGGCGCACCACGACGCACTCACCGGCCTGCCCAACCGCCGCATGTTCGAGCAGCGCCTGGCCCAGGTGCTGGAGCTGTCGCGCCGCAGCGGCCGCAGCTGTGCCCTGTTGTTCGTGGACCTGGATGAGTTCAAAGCCATCAACGACACGCGCGGGCATGCTGTGGGCGACCTGGTGCTGCAGGCGGTGGCTCGCACCATCGTCGGCGCCGTGCGGCAGGTGGACACCGTGGCCCGGCTCGCCGGGGACGAGTTCACGGTGCTGTGCGAAAACGTGGATTCCGGAGAGGCCGCGCTGCAGATCGTGACCAAGCTGCAGCACGCGTTCGAGCCGCCGCTGGACATTGACGGCGAGCCGCTGGCCGTGCGCGCCAGCATCGGCCTGAGCCTGTTCCCCCGCGACGCGCAGGATGCGCGCACACTCATGGCCAGCGCCGACGCGGCCATGTACCGCATCAAGCAGAGCCACAAGCGAAGGTTGTGAGGCTGCGCACCGCAGTCCACCCGCGCTTGCGCCGGCCCGTGTTGCTTTCGTGTCAGCCTGCGGCGCTAGGCTGTATGTAGTTCACCTTCTTGCACTGACCCATGACCTCCATCTTTGACCAGCACCTGCCCCGCAACGAAGCCAACTTTGCCGCCCTGTCGCCCCTGACGTTCATCGAACGCACGGCCGAGGTCTACCCCGACCGCCTGGCCATCGTGCACGGCGAGCTGCGCCAGACCTGGGCCCAGACCTATGCGCGCTGCCGCCAGTTGGCCAGCGCACTGACCCAGGCGGGCATCGGCAAGAACGACACCGTGGCGGTGATGCTGCCCAACACGCCCCCGATGGTGGAGGCGCACTTTGGCGTGCCCATGGCGGGCGCCGTGCTCAATGCGCTCAACACGCGCCTGGACCCCGAGGCCATCGCCTTCATGCTCGACCATGGCGAGGCCAAGGCCGTGATCGTGGACCCCGAATTCGCGCCCACCATGGCCAAGGCACTGGCGCTGCGCCAATCCAGCGCGCCGCTGCTGCTCATCGACGTGGAGGACGCGGTCTTCGGGCCCGCCCTGCAGACGGTCGGCAGCGCCACCTACGAGGCTTTCGTGGCCGGCGGCGACCCGCAGTTCGCGTGGGAGCTGCCGGGCGACGAATGGGATGCCATTGCGCTCAACTACACCAGCGGCACCACGGGCAACCCCAAGGGCGTGGTCTACCACCACCGGGGCGCAGCCACCAACGCCATCAGCAACGTGCTGGAGTGGGACATGCCCAAGCACGCCGTGTACTTGTGGACGCTGCCCATGTTCCACTGCAACGGCTGGTGCTTCCCCTGGACGGTGGCGGCGCGCGCGGGCGTCAACGTGTGCCTGCGCCGGGTGGAGGCGCAGGCCATCTTCGATGCGATCCGCAACCACGGCGTCACGCACTACTGCGGCGCGCCCATCGTGCATGGCCTGCTGGTCAACGCACCGGCAGCCATGAAGGAGGGTGTGCCCGCTGGCGTCAAGGCGATGGTGGCAGGCGCAGCGCCCCCGGCCTCGATGATCGAAGGCATGGAGAAGAAGGGCTTCGACCTCACGCACGTCTACGGCCTGACCGAGGTCTATGGCCCGGCCACGGTGTGCGCCAAGCACGAAGCGTGGAACGACCTCGACATCGGCG
>Ga0208124_100386_pt1 | contig 16204 bp, 12 predicted proteins | sample LakWasM104_HOW12_2_FD_183922 | JGI IMG/M metagenome (GOLD analysis project Ga0208124, IMG submission 183922) | Freshwater sediment methanotrophic microbial communities from Lake Washington under simulated oxygen tension - Sediment Metagenome... | ecosystem: Environmental > Aquatic > Freshwater >...
CGCTTCCAAATCTTTGTATTGCGGGGTGTAACCACATTTGGACGCGGTATTCACCACCAAAATTTTCTTTCCTTTTAACGACGCAAAGTCAAACGTTTTCCCCGACAAATCTTCGACTTTAAATTGATAAATTGTTTGTTTCTTTTGAGCATTTACTTGGGAGTTCCAAAAGAATAATGTACTTAAAACCATCATTGCTACTACTTTCATTTCTTTATCATTTTTAATTTTTTAAAATTAATCAATATCTAGAAGACCGTCAGATAACATTTCATAAAATTTTGCTAATTTAAAAAAAGAAAGCTCGAGGATTAACATGCTCGAGCTTTCAACCAACAAAATAAAACAAACAAACACAAATTAGAACTTATAAGTAATTTTTCCTTTCAAATAAAATGGCGTTCCTGGAGTGAAATGAATTTCTTCAACGCTGGTGGGTTCATTTTTCAATCGAGATTCAGTTGCAAATTGGGTTTCATTCCATTTTGTATTGAAAATATTATCAATTGCTATTCCGAAAACAAAATGATTAGTTTCGTAATTCACATTTAAATCGGAAACAGCGTAGCCTTTTGCCACAATAGAATTGTCTTCATTCGCCGGACGGCTTTTTAAGTAACGGTACCGAATTCCACCAGAGAATCCTTTGAATTTGGTGACGCTAAGCCCGCCAGTAGAAGTGAAATCGGGCGCTAACGGAATATAATCTTGTCCTTTAGGCGCATCAATGCTTCTCGCGTAAGTGTAATTTACATCGGTATCCACAAACAACCAATCGGTTAGTTGGTAGCGCAACCCTAAATCAAAACCCATGCGTTTGGTTTTTCCACTTGGCTCCACAATTCCGGCATCGCCAACGTAAACAAACTCTTGTTTTAGATACAAATACCAAAGCGCGGCATTCACAAACAGGTTAGAAGTGGGTTTAAAAATGGTTCCTAAATCAGAGCCAATCGCCGTGGGTAAAATGTCTTTTCCGGTTTGCGCGACCACAACTCTGGTATCATTGGAGTGAAATCCGAATCCTGATTTCCAGTAAAACTGCAAATTATTGTTTTCAGAATAAATGAAATTTAATTTTGGTGAAAGTTTCATTTTATCCTCGCTTTGCGGTTTGTAATTGGCTAACAATTTGTCTTGGTATTGAAATTTAAACAGATCAAATCGAAGTGCTGGATTGATTTTTAATTTGCCAAACTCTAATTCCCAGTTGGCATACGAGAACACATTGGTTTCATCGATGTCGCCTAATTTTAAAGTTTCTAGTGTGGTATAACGACCGACAGTGTGCGACAATTCAGTGTTTTTAGTAGCATCTTTTCGGAAACCTAATCCAAATTGAAGCGTCGATTTCGTATATTTTTTAGTCAACTCCGAATTAAAACCAAACAAGTCCCGGCTTTCTTTTTGACGAATTTGATCGCCGTTAACGGGATCTTCTAGAAAGAACGTAAAATCAGAATACAATTCAAATTGATAATTAGAATAATAGGTATTTGTTTTAATAACTGTAGTTTCATTAATAGGTTTGGTTAATGCTACATTGATGTTGGTTCTAGCCGTATTGCCGCCTTCGGTATTGTCTACTGCACCAAATCTGGAAATGACCCCGCTGTCGACCAATCGCTGTGGAATTTGCCCCGAAGCATCCCAAACACTAGAAAAGCGCGACACTAAAACCGACAATTTGCTTAAATCGGAAAAAACATTAGTATATTTTCCGAATAAATTGATTCTGGAAAAATGTTGTGGTGAATCGAACGGACCATCCGTCATAATGTATTCCGTGGCTAAAAATGCACTTTCATTTTTATTCTTTTCTAACAAGTTAACAAGTGCAACCGTTCGTAGCGTGTTGAATTGCCCTGCTTCAAAACTGATCGCGCTTTTGTCAATTTTCTCTTTCGTTTGAAAAGCAACATAGCCTGCCGTGGCAAAATCACCTTTATTGGCATAATAAGTTCCTTTGCCAAAATCAATTTTTTCTACAGTTTCTGGGATTACAAAATGCAAATCGGCATAGCCTTGACCATGAGCGTGTGAAGGCATATTTACAGGAATTCCGTCGACAGCGATGGCAATATCAGTTCCGTGATCGATATCAAAACCACGCAAAAAAAGTTGTTCTGCTTTACCTCCACCAGCATGTTGCCCAATGAATAAACCGGGAACTTTTCGTAAAATCTCTTGAGAAGAATTTACGGGTGTCGTTTGCAAATCAATTTTAGAAACCACATTCATCGCGTTCATTTTGGAATTAATGGAGACTTGACTCAATCTAAAAACATCTGCCTCTAAGGCAATCACAAAATCGTCTGCTGTTACTGTATGCTCGGTTTTTTTAAAACCAAAAGCGGCTACTTTCAGGATGTCTCCCACTTTGGTTTTCTCGATACTAAAACTACCGTACTCGTTGGAGTGCGCATGGCTTTGGGATTGTAGGTTAATGATGTAAGCATTCTCTACAGGATTGCCAATAGAATCTTTTATAATGCCTTTCATCACTTGTGCGTTGGATGAAAAAGTTAGTAAGAAAACAACAAACAGGAAACTTTTTTTCATTACAAACGGATTATTTTTTGTTCTAAATTCGGACCTAATTCAAAGGTGCTTTCTAACAGTTCTTTCTTAATGGGCGCCACTTTAGATTGTAGGTTATTGGCCTTGTAAATCGTTGCCAAGTGATAATTCAACTTTGGCTCAAACGATTTTCCAATTACATATTCTTGTTCAATAGCCAATGCTTTTTTGGCATCACCTAAATTGTAATAAGACCATGCGAGTAAATCATAGGAATCTGGCGTAGGTCGGTGATCAATTTCTACCTTTGCAATTTCTAGAGCTTTTGCCGCAGTAGCTTTGTCATCGGCATAAATTAAAGTATTGTATTTGTTATACATTGCACCGTAATTGATCGTATTCAACATATTGAAATATGCTTTCAAATTTTCATTTTTCAAAGATATATTATTTTCGTATTCTGCAATTTGCGCTTTCAATAAATAAAAATCTGGCGTATGATGTCTTTTTGAAATGATATCAATAATTCTATTGGCTTCCGCAGTATTTTTTTCATATGAAAAAGCAATCCAAGCAATACCTTTCAAAGCGTAAGAATTATTAGGTTCTACTGCCAAAGTTTTTAGATAGTAATCGTATGATGTTTTGATATTTCCTGCATGACCATTTAAATCGCCTAAGTTAGAATACGTCCAAATTTTCAAGGATTTATTATCATTGATTAAAGCAATTTGATTGGCTTTTTCCATAAAAGTGATGGCCGTTTTTAAATCGCCCAAATGATCATTCCATTTCGAAATTCTAATAAGGTAATCAAAATCGGTGGCATCCGTCAAATACTTAAGATTTTTCTCTGCTTCGGTGTAATTGCCTAATTCCATGTTGACATCAAAAAGTAACTTTTGCGTTTCTTTCATGCCTTCGCCAATGGCAAACGCTTTATTAGCCAAAACCAATGCTTCTTTGAAACGGTGTTGTGAAATGTAATTTCTAGCTAAGGAACGAATGGTTCCAACGCTGGTGTAATGATAGGCTTCGTTCGACTTTGTCAGCAATTCTTCGGCTTTGTATAAATTCTTTACATCACCAGTATTCTCAAATAATTTTGAATAATTAGAAGCTAACAAACTCAAATAACTGATTTGATTGGGTGCGATGTCGTATTTGTTTTGCCAAAAGTTAATTTCGTTTTGAGCAAAATCCTTCGATTTGTTGTCTTTAATGTTTAAGTATTTGTCATAATCTTTGGCTGCAGTAATTTGTAGAGATTTCGTATTACAGCTGGCTAATACCATTCCAAAAAGAAACAGTATACCCAATATTTTTGTTGTTTTCATGCTTTTTGTTTTTTGCTTGTTGAAGTTGTTTGTTGGAAAAAATTAGAGCGTATAGTTGGATATACGCTCTAAATTTTGTTTTTACCAAGCCGCAGCTAGGTAAGGAAATGAGGTCAAAAAGGGTTTGTCGTTCGCGTTCACATGATCTGAGGTTAAGCCCGCGTTCATGGTTCCGGTTGGACCACCAAAGATCAATAGCAATTCTACGTCGATAACGTCATCTGCTAAGGCTCTTCCAGTAAGTACATTGGTTCCGTCAAAGAATGTGGTAGTTCCATTTTTCTTCACGTTCAAAACGTCGGTCGACAATAATCCCGTGAACTGAGATGCCGTTTGTCCCAAAGCATTAACGGTATACAAGGAATTTAGAGCCAACAAACGGTTTTGAAAAATAGGTTGGTAACTAGCTCCCATTTCGGAAGGAATTGCAGCATTAAAAGCATCTTTTGGTGCGCCAGAAGCAATAAATACGGTGTTTATAGCTGGTCGAGCCATTTGATCTTGTTGCACATAAGTTCCTGAAAACTCTACATTTTGAACAGGAATAATTGGGGTTGTATCGTTATTGCTACAACTTACAGCGCCCAGAGCAATGGTTACTATTAGGGCTGCTTTTGAAAATTTATTTGTTTTCATCGGTATCTTTTTTTAGAATGATTAATTATTGTTTTTTCTTAGTTTCAGCCCAAACATTAATAGAAGTAGTGGTTCCTAAAAGAGATTTCGGTACTTCAATAACAGTTGACAATACATTGGTACCAGAAAAAGTATCGGTTCCAGGATTGTTAAAACTTGTAGCATTTCCAGCTAAGATGGCTTTAAACTGCCCTAAGTCGAAAAAGAATGGATCATCTCTAGGACCTGCGAAGAATTTCATTCCGTTGCTTGTGCTCGTAATTGGAGCGCTTCCGTAAGGAGTAATATCGACAGAACCTGCTGCTGCAGCCGTTTTTACAGTACTAGAAACACCTGTGTTTCCTGGCGCAACCGGACCAAAGAAATACATTTTGTTTCCTCTTTTGATGGCTTGAATTACCAAATCTTCTACATTGTCGCCTGTATTATCAATGTTGATTTCGATCATCACATTATCATTGAACTTTGCCGCAGCCGTGGCGCTAGGCGTTAGTAATCCTTGCGTGTTTACCGCAAATACTAAATTGTTGTTGTCTTGCCCTTGAAAAGCATACACATCGGTAATATCTGAAGCATTACCGGTAACTGCAGGCGCATCTGCGTGATCTGCAGCCATAAAAATTAGGCCCGAAATCGCAACCAGCGATAGCCCTAATACCATTTTTGTTTTTTTCATTGTTTTATTTATTTAAAAGTTATAAAGCGATTTACGGTAGAAGATTCTTTTTGGTTTTAAAAAAAATAAACTTTTTTTAAAGCATTAATAAACAAACAGTTAATGACTATTTATTTTCATGTTCCTTTTTTTTAGGTATGGATTAATTTCCAACATGTAGAACTATTTCCAACTTTAGCTCAGACTTTTACAGAGTTACGGCAATAGATTATGAAATTAATTATTCGATTGAATGCCAATAGAAACAGGCATTAAGAGTCTTTGTAAGAAATAAATGCTATAACACCATCGCAATTGCTTGAAAAGATTCATAGCTTTGTACATCCACAAACACGCTATATGACACAAGAAGAATTACTCCCGTTGTTGCTTACCAAAGATGATCGTGCCTTTTCGCATGTTTACGATATGTATTCTAAAAGTCTTTTTGCCGTAATTAATAATCTAATAAAAGATAAAGATGAAGCGGAAGATGTGCTTCAAGAAGTTTTTGTTAAAATATGGAAGAACATTGATTCCTACAATGAATCTAAAGGACGTTTTTATACTTGGATTCTAAATATTGCACGTAATACTTCTATCGATAAATTGAGGTCTAAAGGATTTAACAACAGTCAAAAAAACTTATCTTCAGACAATTTCGTACATCTCTTGGACAACAGTAATAATTTGATCCACAGAATTGATGCCATCGGACTTCAAGATTTTGTAAAGAAGTTGAAGCCAAAGTGCATTGCCTTGATTGATTTACTCTTCTTCAAAGGATATACGCAGGTAGAAGCTTCCGAGGAATTGGAAATACCTTTAGGAACTGTAAAGACTCAGAATAGAAATTGTATTAATGATTTAAGAACTTTTTTAAAAGTAGACTAATGAACTCTAAAGAATATATAGAATCCGGTATTTTAGAACTTTACGTATATGGCTTGCTGAACGAGCTTGAAAGTGAAGAAGTATACCAAATGTCGAAAGTAAATCCAGAAATTGAAAAGGAAATTATTGCTATTGAAAAAGCGATAGTGAATCTTTCCAGCAGTTTTTCCCCATTTTTATCGGTAGAAAATTTTGAGAAAATTAAATCGAAACTGGATTTGAAATACAGTAAAGTAATTCCAATGAAAGCCAAAACGAGTGCCTACACTTATATTGGTTGGGCGGCTTCTTTAGTGATGCTATTAGGAATTGGTTATATGTATACTAAATTAGACGAAACCAAATCAGAAGTAGTTAGCGTGGAATCGGAAAAATCAAAACTACAGGAAGCTTTAGTAAATTCGGAAATCTTATTCAAACAAAGTCAAGATGCCTTAGCCATTGTTCGAGATATTAAGAATACAGTAGTTCCTTTAGGAGGACAGGCAGTGTCACCAACTTCCTACGCCAAAGTCTACTACAACAAAGAAACGCAAGTAGTTTATGTGGATGCGGCTGGATTGCCGGAACCACCAAAAGGAATGGTGTATCAGGTTTGGGCTTTGAAATTAAATCCGCTAACGCCTACTAGCATCGGTTTGTTAGCCAACTTTTCATCCGACGATCGAAAATTATTTGCTGTTGATAAGGCCAATGGTGCCGAAGCATTTGGAATTACTTTAGAACCAGCGGGCGGAAGCTTAACCCCAACTATGACGCAACTGTATACTTTAGGAAAAGTATAAATCGAATTTAATAAAACTAAAAAAGGTTCAACAATGTTGAACCTTTTTTTATAGTATACTGCTACTTATTTTTTCAAATGCTTCTTATAACCACGATAAGAGATAATTCCTAAAACAGCGACACACGCTACCGAATAGTATACAAAACTTGGCGTAACCACTTTATCTCCGCTAGCATAAGAATGCATTCCGGTTAGATAGAAGTTCACTCCAAAATAAGTCATCATAATCGAATAAAATGCCACGACACTCATCAAATTAAACACCCATTTACCTCGCAAACTGGGTACAAATCGGGCGTGAATTACAAAAGCATAAATCATAATGCTAATCAAAGCCCAAGTCTCTTTTGGATCCCAACCCCAATAGCGGCCCCAACTTTCATTGGCCCATTGCCCACCAAGGAAATTCCCAATGGTCAACATAACTAAACCAATAGTCAATGCCATTTCATTAATATATGTTATTTCTTGGATGTTCAAATCCATTTTGGCTTTGTTCTTTTCGTTGGTAAAAATCATTAAGAATAGCGACACTACTCCCAAGACCATTCCTAAAGTGAACGGTCCGTAACTAGCAACAATTACCGCCACGTGAATCATCAACCAATAGGAATTTAGAACCGGTTGTAAATTGGCAATCGATGGATCCATCCAATTCCAATGCGCAATCATTAAAATCATTGAAGCAACAAAAGTCCCAGATGCAACTGTTAGTTTCGACTTGATATCAAACGCTAAAGTGAAGAACATGGTAGCCCATGCCACGTAAATCATACTTTCATAAGCATCGCTCCAAGGTGCATGGCCCGAAATATACCAACGCGCCATCAATCCCGCGGTATGCAAAAGAAATAACAAGGCTATTAGAATATGAAAACCGTTGATGATATAGCGGATACTTTTTTTCTCAAAAAAGATATTGATGATAGTAAACATTAACATCAAAACTCCCGCAAGCATATACAAATAATAGAGTTTTTTAAACACATCGTATTTATTGTACGTAATCTCGGACGAGATCTTATCTTCACTTGGTCTCACGGCGCTTCCAAATTTCTTTTGATAATTTTCAATGCTCTTCAAGAAGAAATTCGCATTCACATAATTGCCTTTCAACTGTGCGCTATCCAATGCTGTCATGTATAATGGAAGGATATTTTTGGTGAAAGTGGAGTCGATGCCTTTGATCCCGGAATGATTCAATTCTAAATAAGAAATCCATTTGTTGTTGCGGTCATTCGGAATTGGAAAAATCCGTAAGATACTGCCGCTTAGTGCCGAATTCAATAAATTCACTTTTCGATCCGTCTCGATAAAGTCTTTTTGAAATTGATCTGGAAGTGATGCTTTGTAGGCTTCATCTAAGTAAGGCGTCAATTTGTAATTTCCTTTTTCGTCAAAGAATTTAATAAACGGTGCGTATTTTTCGGTAGCTGCCAAACCAATAATTTTGCGAATGCTATCGTTACCATTTTTGATATAAATCAGGGGCACTTCAAACCAAAGTCGCGGAAATTCTGTCATCGACAAAAAGACTTGATCCGAATTCATATCCTGATACATGTCGCTTTTACTAACTTTTCGCAACAATTCTGATGAAAAAGTATTGACCGGTTTCATTCGTCCGCCTTCGTCCTGAACAATCAATCTTCCAAATCTCGCCGCATGGTCTTCAGTAACTTTATACCGATTTAATAAAGAATCTATTTGTTTGATAGAAGCCACATGATTCTCTTTTTTTTGAGAAAAAGTGCCCATACTGATGAACAATAATACCAATGTTAAGAATTTTGCTTTCTTGTTTTTTACGATTTCAAGTTTTCGTTTGATATCCGCAAAGCGAGAATGTTTGGTAAATAAGATAGCCATTAGCGCGAAAAATAATATGAAATAACCAATATAGGTAATTAGCGTTCCCCAGAAATCGTGGTTAACCGAAAGAACGGTTCCTTTTTCATCGGGATCAAAAGACGATTGAAAAAAGCGGAAACCACCAAAATCCAATATGTGATTCATATAAATTCTGGCATCTGTTTTCTTTCCGGCATCAAGCACTGTCACTTGGCTTTCGAAAGCAGCATAGCTTTTCTCAGTTCCAGGATATTTAGAGGCAATAAAATCGTTGAGTTTGATTTGAAAAGGAAGCTGGTACACTTTACTACCAAATGATAACGTAAAATCTAGCTTACCAAGCGTAAATACTTGTGGTTCGCCCGATTTTCCTTTAGAACCAAGTAAGGTTACTTCCTTCTCTTTCCCTTGCGATTTGACTACGACAACAACAGCATCGTCGTGTTTTTTAGCTTTAAAATCATTATTCGATTTGAATATTTTGAAGCCTTTTTTCGCTGGTTCTGGAAAAACAAATTGAGAACCGCCAACATTGTACAACGAGCGCATCATTAAAGGTTGTGTTGAATCTTTAATCACGCGACCCTGAAGCTTATCGGCCATTCGCATGAACTGCCCATCAAAAGGTGTTTGAATGGTGTAAACACTTCCTGTAGTATTGATATTGACCGCGCCTTTAGTAAATTTGTTCAAAGAAAAAAGCGTGTTGTGAATGTTTTGAATTTCACCTTCTTTCAAATAATGTTCGTGACGAGAACCACCGCCCGACTCTACCATTTTAAAATAAACAGATCCTTTTTGATCATCCTTTATGGCTTCCGTTGCACCCATAATGTAGTTTTTGTAACTAATTTCAAACGGGATATTTGCAAAATCATCGGAAATAGAAAAATTATTATTGGTTACTGGAGATAACAGCAACGGATTCTCAAAAATGCGTCGCTTGGTTTGTCCTTTGTACTCGCCATCTACAAAAACCGTTAGGTAGGTTTTATCGGAGAACACCTGATTTTCTGTAGCACCTTCTCGAATTGGCATCATTCCTTCGTAGCTGATGTATCGAGTAATAGCAGCACCAATGATGATAAAAATGAAAGATAAATGCAACAACAACGTCGCCCATTTTTCTTTTTTATACAATTGATAGCGTTTAATATTTCCAAAGAAATTGATTAGAAAAAAAACATGAATGGCTTCAAACCATTTGGTGTTGTAAATTAGAATTCTGGCAGTATCGGTGTTGTATTCGCTTTCAATGAAAGTTCCTGTTGCCATGGCAACTGCGTAGGCCAGAAATAAAAAAGCCATTAATCTTGTAGAGAATAAAAAGGCTAGTATTTTTTTTTCCATTAGAGTGGATTGCTATATTAAAAAGTCCAGCAAAAATAGGTAAAAATGTTGATTGATGCTTGCGATTTTTAATGCTTTTAAGTGTTATTTAAGATTTGTTAAATTGTGTGATGGCAGTAACCAATGGCCGTTTGATTTGCACGAAAAGTAAGCATTCGAACATTAAACTTTATTACCTAAAAAATTTTCAATAATTTAGCCGCATGATTACAGTAAGTATTATCGGTTCTGGAAATGTAGCGCAGCATCTGATTTTAGCTTTTGAAAATGCGAATTCCATTTCGTTGCTCCAAGTACTAGCTCGAGATAAGAACAAAGTGATTTCGCTAGTGGATGCCAAGAAGATAATTACCCAGTATGACCAACTTCAAGAAGCCGATTTATATATTATTTCGGTTTCAGATGATGTAATTGAGGAAGTTGCTACACAAATTCCGTTTCAAAATAAGTTAGTGGTTCATACCTCTGGGAGTATACCCATGACAGCTTTGTCGAGTCACAATCGACAAGGTGTTTTTTATCCTTTACAAACTTTTTCCAAGGGAAAATCCATCGATTTTAAGAGTGTCCCTATCTGTATTGAAAGTAATGCCGACGAAGATCTTCATCTAATTGAAAAAGTTGCTAAGACACTTTCTGAACACGTTTACTCCCTAAATTCTGAACAACGAAAAGCTTTGCATGTCGCCGCAGTATTTGTCAATAATTTTACTAATCATTTGTATCAAATTGGCGCAGATCTTTGTCAAAAACAAAACCTTCCTTTTGCGATTTTGAAACCATTGATAAAAGAAACTGCCGAGAAAGTAATGACATTATCACCGACAGAGGCACAAACCGGACCAGCAAAACGCCACGACCATCTTACAATTGCATCCCATTTGGCACTTTTAGAAGATGAAAACCAAAAAGAAATTTATACACTACTGACAAAATCCATCCAAAACCATGACTAAAAATTATAAAGAAATTCTCAATCAAATTACCACTTTTATCTTCGACGTGGACGGGGTTTTGACCGACTCTTCCGTGCACATTACGCCCACAGGAGAAATGTTACGTGTGATGAACATTCGTGATGGCTTTGCTATGAAAGCTGCATTAGAAAGCGGTTATAATGTTTGCATCATTTCTGGCGGCAATAATGAAGGTGTTAGAATTAGGTTGCAAAATTTAGGTATTACCGACATTCATTTAGCATCGCCCAACAAAGTAGAAACCTTTAAAGAGTATGTTGAATTGTACCAAATTAATCCTCAGCATGTATTATATATGGGGGACGATATTCCTGATTATCACGTGATGCAGTTGGTAGGTTTACCTACTTGTCCACAAGATGCAAGTCCAGAAATTAAAGCCATTTCGAATTATATTTCTCATAAAAATGGAGGAAAAGGTGCTGTACGAGAAGTTATCGAGCAAGTAATGAAAGTACAAGGAAAATGGCACCTTTACTATGATGGCAAACATGATTAATATTTAAAAACCACCTTAGATTTACGCTTAAAATTGACTATGAAGTATTTGAAACTTATTCGTTATCCAAACTTATTATTACTTGCTTTGATGCAACTGATTTTTAGATATGGATTTTTAAAATGGCAACATGTTCCTTTGTCTTTGGCAGATTGGCAATATGTTTTATTAGTATTTTCCACAGTTTTAATCGCCGCTGGTGGCTACATCATCAACGATATTTTTGATCAAAATACTGATGGTGAAAACAAGCCTAATAGAAGTTATGTTGGGAAAAGCATTTCTGAAAACGCGGCGTATAATTTATATGTGGTAGTAAATATTGCTGGCGTTGGGATCGGTTTCTATTTGTCGAATGTGATTCAGAAACCTGCTTTTGCGGCTGTATTTATTCTAATCACGGCTACCTTGTATTTATATGCTACAAGCTTGAAGCAAATCCTAATCCTTGGCAATATTATTATTGCGCTGTTGTTGTCTTTTAGTATCTTAATCATCGGTGTTTTTGATTTGTTTCCTGCAACTTACGAAGGCAATCAAGCCGAGATGAGAACGCTTTTTTCCATATTAAGCGATTATGCTATCATGGCTTTTATCATCAATTTTATTAGAGAAATCGTTAAGGATATGGAAGATGTAAACGGCGATTACAATCAAGGTATGAGAACATTACCAATTGTATTAGGAGTAAAAAGAACGGCAAAGGTGACGTTTGCTTTAAGTTTGATACCAATTGTCATTTTATTGTATTACACGAATGCTTACTTTGTCGCCAATAATTTAATAGTAACTGCAATCTACACACTATTGACTGTAGTTGGCCCATTACTTTATTTTGCGATTAAAATTTGGTCGGCTACTAGCAAAAAAGAATTCCATCACTTAAGCTTGGTCTTAAAATTTATTATTCTTTTTGGAATCTTGTCCATCGCAATAGTAGCCTACAACATCAGAAATCATGCTTAGAGAAAAATTAAAAAAATATAAGATAATCTTAGCGTCAGGATCGCCAAGAAGGCAACAATTCTTTCGAGACTTAGATTTAGATTTTGAAATTCGATTAAAAGAAATCGAAGAAATATATCCGCCAAATCTGACAGAAGAAGACATTACCGATTATTTGGCCGTTCTGAAAAGTGATGCTTTTGAAGGAACTCTAACAGATATGGATATTCTAATTACCAGCGACACAATCGTTTGGCATCAAGGTAGAGCCTTGGGAAAACCCAAAGATTATGAAGATGCATTTTTGATGCTGCAATCGTTATCCAATAATACGCATAAAGTAATTACCTCCGTTTGCTTTAAAACTAGTAGCAGTACTACAGTAATTTCTGAAACTACCAAAGTTACTTTTCATCCCCTGAAAGACGAAGAAATTAAATACTATTTGGATCATTATCATCCCTTTGATAAAGCCGGAAGTTACGGCATCCAGGACTGGATTGGATTTATTGGAGTAGCAAAAATTGAGGGCTCCTATCCCAATGTAATGGGATTACCAATCGACAAGGTTTATGCCTATCTTAACCAATTATAATCGTTCGAATATCCTATTGTTTTTAATTTATATTTTTTTAATTTGTAAGTAAATACATTTGTTTTTATATTTTTTATGTATTTCATCGATAAAATTTTACTTTTAAACTGATTTTTAAAACAGATAAAGTAGCTTTACTTCATAGTTTTTTAAATGTAAAAGAAAGTGTAACTCCTTTTGCAAACCAAATCTTAGATTTTACCGTATTTCAAAAGCAAAAAACATTAGAGATCATGAGAAAATTAACTACTCCACTGAATATCGTTTTTATTGTGCTAGGATTACAAGTTGCATTCGCACAGAAGTCGGCCTATAGTGAACCCAAAACACCTTTGTTTAATGCCGTTACTAATTGTCAATTGCGTTACTATTACTATCCCAATTTGGAAGCTTACTTTGATACACAAAAAAGTATTTACTACTATAAAGAAGATGGACAATGGATAACAGCAGAGGAATTACCTAATGGTTACCGAGGCTACTCTATTTACAATAAAACTACTGTTTTTATTACCGATTATGACGATGAAAATCCTTGTCAATTCATAGACCAACACAAAAAGAAATACCCATACATTACGAACGAAAAAGTCAAGCAATTAACCCTATCCAACCAATAATATGATCCTACTACTACTTTTTCGCATTGGCCTCCATTTCAAATATTTGTTAAAGTCCAACTAAATCGAATGCCCTTTTTTAATTAATTACTACTTTTGAAGCTATAGCTAATCCTAGATATTATGCGCAAGCTTTACTATTGCAGTTTATTTTTATTTTCTTTTTTTTTTCAATTTATAACAGCACAGCAACCTCAAAAGCCCAATGCTGTTGAGATTTACAACCAAATTCAAAAATTAAATTTTCTAGGTTCTGTACTCTATATAGCAGCGCATCCCGATGATGAAAACACTAAGTTAATATCCTACTTGTCCAATGAAAAAATGGCAAGAACTGGTTATCTATCTTTAACGCGAGGGGATGGTGGTCAAAATTTAATTGGCCCCGAATTACGTGAATTACTCGGTGTTATCAGAACCCAAGAACTAATAGAAGCCCGAAAAATTGATGGTGGTGAACAATTTTTTTCACGAGCTAACGATTTTGGGTTTTCAAAAAATCCAGAGGAAACTTTAGCAATATGGGATAAAGATGCTGTACTGAGTGACGTAGTCTATATCATTCGGAAATTTCAACCCGACATCATTATCAACCGCTTTGATGCAAGATCTCCTGGAACCACTCACGGACATCATACTTCTTCGGCCCTATTAAGTTTGGAAGCTTTTGATAAAGTGAATTCCCCAGAAAATTATCCTGAGCAATTAAAATTAGTTTCTACTTGGCAACCTAAACGTGTATTTTTTAATACCTCTTGGTGGTTTTATGGCAGCAAAGAAAAATTTGAAAAGGCTGACAAATCGAATTTAATCCAGCTAAGCACTGGTGTATATTATCCCTCATTAGGAAAATCCAATCAAGAAATTGCTGCGTTGAGCAGAAGCCGCCACCAATCGCAAGGTTTCGGGAGCACTGGAACCCGTGGCGAAGAGTTAGAATACTTAGAGTTTTTAAAAGGCACACCACTTCAAAATCAATCCAACCTTTTTGACGGTATTGATACTTCTTGGAACCGGGTGCCCAACGGGAAACCCATTGGGGATTTATTAACTGAAATCCAAAAAAAATACGACTTTAAAAATCCATCGGCCTCCATTCCTGATTTAGTGAAAGCCTACACCTTGGTGCTGGCGCTTCACGAAGATCATTGGAAACCTATAAAACTTGAGGAAATCAAAAAAGTAATTGCAGCTTGTTCTGGCCTATACTTAGAGGCTATTGCCGACGCGCAGGAAGTAACAAACGATAGTACATTAAAAGTAAAGTTAGAAGCCATCAATAGAAGCGCAGTGCCGATGCAATGGAATTCAATTGAATCGTTTCCAGAAAATAGTTCCACTTTTAAATCGGTATCCCTTGGAAACAATGTTGTTCAAAATACTGATGTTTCTATTGCAATCAAAGATTTAAACTATACACAACCCTATTGGTTAAAAGAGAAAGGAACCGTCGGAATGTATCGAGTAGACAACCAAAACAACATTGGAATTCCGGATATTATCCGAGAAGCGAAAGTCACTTTCAATATTACCATCAATAACGTGATGATTCCTTTTCAAAAAATGGTGGTATTTAAATACAATGATGATGTCAAAGGTGAAGTCTACAAACCGTTAGATATTGTACCGAAAGTCACTACGTCAATTCAAGATAAAGTGCTGATTTTTAAAGGGAATGAATCCAAAAGTATTTCCGTTAAAATAAAGGCTGGACAAGATGCAGTAACCGGTATTTTAAAATTATCGGCCAACGAAAATTGGAAAGTAACTCCTGATTCAATACCATTTTCTTTAGCGAGAAAAGGACAAGAACAAACGGTAGTCTTTCAAATTAACGCGCCCAAAAAGCCGGAAGAAGCCACCTTAAAAAGTATTGCTATTGTTGATGGTGTTTCCTACGATAAAGAGCAATTCGACATCAATTACGAGCATATTTCAAAACAACAAGTCCTAAAACCGTCAGAAGCAAAACTAATTCAATTGTCACTAAAAACTGGGCAAGAAAAAATTGCCTACATCATGGGTGCCGGGGATGAAGTGCCGAAAAGTTTGCGTCAAATGGGATACAATGTAACTCTTCTGAAGCCTGAAGACATCACTGTTGAAAACTTAAAATTCTTTAACGTAGTAATTACTGGTATTCGCGCATACAATACAATACAAGGACTTGCATTTAAACAAAACATCCTTTTTGATTTTGTCAAAGAAGGTCACAACATGATTGTTCAATACAACACGATGGACGAATTGGTAACTCCCAGTATTGCGCCCTATCCTCTCAAGATTTCAAGAGATCGAGTGACCGATGAAAATGCTTCTGTTACATTTTTAGAGCCTAATCATCCCATTTTAAACCAACCCAATACTATTACTCCCAAAGATTTTGAAGGCTGGAAGCAAGAACAAGGCTTATATTACCCTAACGAATGGGATAAAGCGTTCACTCCGATCTTAGCATCAAATGACAAAGGGGAAACTCCAAAAAAAGGGGCGCTATTGGTGGCTAAACTAGGAAAAGGGAATTACATCTATACCGGT
>Ga0208124_100388_pt1 | contig 16200 bp, 9 predicted proteins | sample LakWasM104_HOW12_2_FD_183922 | JGI IMG/M metagenome (GOLD analysis project Ga0208124, IMG submission 183922) | Freshwater sediment methanotrophic microbial communities from Lake Washington under simulated oxygen tension - Sediment Metagenome... | ecosystem: Environmental > Aquatic > Freshwater >...
ACCCCGAAATCGCCGTAACCGGTACGCGATGCGGAACGGATATGAATTAACCTGGCGTCCGTATCCAGTATCGCGTCTATATCATCGACAAAGCGAAACACCAGGCTGGTTGCCTGGGCATGAAGCGCGTTTCCGGTTTCGTCGGTGATCACCGTCCGGCTTTGGCTGATCAAGGCTTTTTTCAGCGCCGTCCAAGCCTCTTCAATATTGCCGACGATTTTAAACGGCGCAATAGCATGATCGGCATCCGTCGCCTGACTGGAAACGCAGTTGGGACTGCTTGGACACGGTGGTAGTTGTTTTGCTGATGCCTGAGTTGCTGTGCTTAGCGTCATAACGATAATATAAAGAATGGTTTTAAACTTCATCAGTGTAACTCCTTAAATGGATTTGCGGTATCGGGCATTGGTGAGGACTGCTTACTAAAAGCAAAACAGCAACATATTTGCGTAACTTTGAGACTTGCGTTGATGCAGCTTTTCACTAACCGACCTTCTTAATGCGTCATACTGATAACCATTGTAAATCAACATGACCGGCAGCCCTCCGCATACAGCATAAACGCCAACGTTTTGATGAGGACATAGCCGCCTGCCGAGTCATCACGCCAAGGATAATGGCACCCCAGCCACCTACACTAAAATAAGCAAACCTGGACTGAGCTCGAAACCATTCCATTCAAAACAACATCAATAGGATATTAATCAATACTTCGGATACTGGCGCTCCTCCATGATCAGCTCTTATACCTCAACAACATCAATATCAAAACAGTGCCCCAGATATTAATCAACAATTCGGATATGTGGTATTCCATGATCACTCCTTAGCTCATCGGCTTGAATAAACTTCGTTGGATGACAGGCAACTTGCGGATTTATGTTAGGGCCGGTGATAGCGTTCAGTAAGTCCATAATTTGAGATTGATAAATAAAAGCACGAAGAACCCGAATCGAACTACAGAAATAGATCTTCGTTCCTTCGGCAACTGCTCTTGTATTGCTCCACCTCCTGCGTCCATGCGTTGGTAAAGCGCCTACGTTGGCCGCTTTACCTCCCGCCATCCTTGGAGGCGCCATGCCGCCTGCATCCCCCTTTGGAGAAGGAGCACACTGAGTCAGCCCCCCATTTTGTAGAATAGAGAGTTCAATTTCTTCAATCAATAAGTGCCATTACCTAGCAAGTGAACCCGCTATTGGGCCGATGTCTTAGCCGAATGATTAAGGCTTCCTCCCTGCCCCCGCTAAAACGAAAGACCATAAATCGATTGAAAAATCCGGCAAAGCCGATAGACTCGATCACTCGATCACTCGTTCACTCGTTCATTCAATGCTCATCAAATCCATGAAAAAAATTCCTATCGGCATCAGCAGTTGTTTATTGGGTCAAAATGTCCGCTTTGATGGAGGACATAAACGGGATTCTTATATTACCGGCACCCTGACTGAATACTTTGATTTTCATCCCTTTTGCCCGGAAGTAGAAATCGGCCTGGGTACGCCTCGACCCACTATTCACTTGGTAAAAATCGACAATGCAATACGCTGTGTAGGTATTAAAGACCCTGAAATGGATGTAACCGAGCGCTTACGCAGCCGCGCTGAATATCAAAAAGATTTGCACGCCGACTTATGCGGTTATATTTTAAAAAAGGATTCGCCCAGTTGCGGCATGGAGAGGGTGAAGGTTTATGTAGGCGCTCAACCGCACAAAGATGGGGTCGGCATTTATGCTCAGGAAATGATGCGCAATAACCCGTTGTTGCCGGTAGAGGAAGAAGGCCGACTAGGCGACCCCGGGCTGCGCGAGAATTTTATCCAACGCGTTTATGTGCTCTACCGCTGGAAATTAATGCTGGCCGAGGGATTAACACCCGGCAGCCTGACTAATTTTCATGCGCGCCATAAGCTCATCATCATGAGTCATGAAGATTATCGCGACCTGGGGCAACTGTTAGCAGGACTCGCCAAAGCCAATCTTGCAGACGTTGCAGAACAATACATTTTGCAGCTGATGACTACCCTTAAAAAGGTCGCTACCCGTAAAAATCATGTCAATGTCTTGCAGCATATTCAAGGCTATTTAAAAAAAGCGTTAAGCGCTGACGATAAGGCCGAACTTTGCGAAGTGATTGAACGTTACCGCAACGGCTACGTCCCATTGATAGTCCCTTTAACCCTGCTTAAACATCATTTCCGCAAGACACCCGATCCGTACATCGAAGAGTCCTATTACATGTCGCCTTATCCGCAAGAACTGCAACTCATCAATCAATTATAACCATGGCAAAAATTTTAATTGTCGGCTGCGGCGCGATAGGTTCGGAGCTTGCCGGGGTTTTATCGGCCCAAGGTCATGATGTCACCGGGCTAAAACGCAAGCCGCCTTTATCCGCGTCCGGCCCTATCCGCTATGTCGTTGCCGATATAAGTTCAGACGCCGACTTGGCAGATTTGGACACCGACTTTACGCAGGCATTTTTTATCGTTTCGCCTGACGAACGCAATGAACAAAGCTACCGCGCTGTTTATGAAACCGGCTTGAATAACCTGCTTGCGAGACTCCCGAAAACGCATTGGCTAATGGTCTCGTCCACCAGCGTCTACGGACAATCGGCAGGCGAATGGATCGATGAAGACTCAGCCGCAGAACCGGCCAATATCACCAGCCGGTTAATCAGGCAAGCCGAACAAAAATTGATGAATTCGAACCCGGCTAATATCGTGGTGCGTTTTTCCGGCATTTACGGACCGGGGCGGGAATACTTGTTAAGACTGGCGCTGCAAGCACCAGCCATACAGCAAACTCCGCCTTATTTTACCAACCGGATACATCAGCGGGATTGTGTCGGCGTTTTATCTTTTTTACTGGAACAGCGCTTGGCGGGAAAAGCCTTAGCTCAATGTTATCTGGCCAGCGATGATGATCCTGCGCCGACCTGGGAAGTCATGACCTGGCTGGCGGATCGCCTGCATTGCCCGCCACCGACTGTTAAAGCAGTCGATGCGGATGCCGGAATGAATAAGCGCTGTAGCAATACTCGCTTAAAAGCGTTGGGTTATCGGTTTCAATATCCGAGTTATAAAGACGGCTATCTGGAATTAATCGCCGCAAGGAATGGCTGAAAATGTACTCGTTCCCACGCGCTGCGTGGGAACGAGTACAGGCGCGCTGTGTCGAATGAAGCCATGGAAAACAACAGGATTGAGTGCTAGTTCCCAAGCTCCAGCTTGGGAATTCGGTGTGGGAAGCTCCAGCTTCCCGTCTCACGAAGCTACGACTTGCATGGATGCAGGAGAGGTAGAGCAACGCAGGAGCGATTGCCGAGAGGCCCAGATGGTGGTTATTTAATCGCCGCACGGCGATGATTTTTTCACCACGAAACACGCTTCTCCTTCGTGTTCTTGTGTCATCGTGGCGTTCTTTTGACTTACCCTTTCACGCACCCACATACTTCGGATAATCGGTATAACCCTTTTCATCCCCGCCATAAAAAGTCGCCTGATCGGGCTCATTCAGCGGCAGGTTTTTTGCGAACCGCTCCGGCAAATCCGGGTTAGCGATAAATAACTTACCATAGGCCACCATGTCGGCATGCCCCTGTTCAATGGCCTCGTTGCCGCGTTCCAGGTCATAACCGTTATTAGCCATGTAGAATCCGGCAAAACAGTTTCTTAATGCCGCATAATCCACCTGCTGCTCGCCGGTCAGCATGTCGCCCTCCAGAACATGCAGATAGGCCAACGGATAATCGGATAATTTTTTGGCAACGGCATTAAAAGTCTGCTGCGGCTGACGGTCTTTAATATCGTTAAAGCTGTTTTCCGGCGACACTCGCACGCCGACACGACCCTCCCCCCAAACAGTAATGACTTTTTCGACAACTTCGACCAACAAGCGCATCCGGTTGGCAATATCGCCGCCGTAGCCGTCTTCCCGGCGGTTGGTGCCGTCCCTTAAAAACTGATCCAGCAGATACCCGTTGGCGGCATGAATCTCCACGCCATCGAAACCGGCCGCTTTGGCGTTTTGTGCAGCAGTTGCATACTCGGCAACAATACCCGGCAACTCATCGAGAGTTAATGCATGCGGCGTTTCAAAATCCTGCAAGCCCTCATAAGTCATAGCCTGACCGGCGGCTTTCAGCGCAGAGGGGCCGACCGGCAAAATATGATCGGGTTGCAGCGATGAATGGGAGATTCTGCCGGTATGCCAAAGCTGGATAAAAATCCGGCCGCCTTCATCATGAACGGCATCGGTGACACGCTTCCAGCCTGCAATCTGCGCTTCGGAATGAATGCCCGGAGTTCCAGGATAGCCAATGCCGGTAGCCGATATTTGGCTGCCTTCGCTAATAATCAAACCGGCCCCGGCTCGTTGGCGGTAATATTCAACATTCATATCCTGAGGCACATTGCCCTCACCCGCCCTGTTGCGCGTTAAGGGCGCCATGATTATCCGGTTGGCTAATACCATGTCCCCCAACAATATAGGCGAAAACAGGTTGTTTTTATCACTTGCGACTAATGACATGATGTCCTCCCATTTGAATAACGTGATACAGGTAACTTTTAAAATCCAACGAAAAATGCTTTAGTTTCACTTATAAAGACCGCCTTTATTTTTTGTATTAAATCATCAAACTGTATTTGCCGCATGTTTATAACTGCGTCAAATCTTACAAGATTTGCTGCGTTATTCGGTTCATCCTGAGGATGCAATATTATGCTATGGCCCTAAACGGGATATAGAAGAAGCCTTAAGTGGAAAGCTTGGTCGCTGATTTACAGTTGCCGATCCTGGAGCGAGATTAGCACAACCGATTTGTTCACTTTTAAAAACCAATTAACACAAGTAACCGTTTTAGAATTAGTAACTTGTCAAGATATATGGTTGCCGAAAGCCGACTGTGATAATATGAAAACGTTGATTCCTGGCGGTTCCGGTATGATTACCGACAATCAAGCAAAAAAACCAGCGTGCCGGATCAGCCCATCAATTTAATTTGCCACGTTGAAAATCCTAATTATCAATGGTTGATTCTGATTACCCATTAACGATACAGCTGAAAAAACATTACCTCTATTTCCCCTGTTAGAACAATTTAATAGCCCGATAGTTCATTTATATCAAATCCCCCCGTTCAATTGCAGCTTGCTGTTTATGAGCGGCAGCGGGTCTATTCACGATAAAACTTAGTATGAAAACATTCAAAAGACAGGAATCCAATGAAATTGCATGTGGAATCGATTTCGGAACCTCGAACACAACGGTAGCGATTGCCCAGGGAAATGATGATCCAATAACATTGGTTCCAGTAGAAGACGAACACTTAACCATCCCTTCGACAATTTTTTTCCCGACAGAAAGCCCAACTGTTGTTTTTGGCCGCAAGGCAATTACGGCTCATATCGCTCGAGAGGATGGACGATTTATGAGAAGTTTTAAGCGTGTGCTTGGAACGTCCCTGATGAAAGAAGGAACCTATATCAGCGGAAGAAAAACAAATTTCGAAAACATTATTGGGCATTTTATTGAAGATATAAAACGTAAAGCAGAGCTATCGGCCGACAGGGAAATCAACAATGTAGTTGCAGGAAGACCGGTTCATTTTGTCGACGGCAATGACAAAGCGGACAAAGAGGCAGAAGCCCAGCTCGATGCCATATTTGCGGCCGCCGGTTTTAAAAATATTCGCTTTCAATACGAGCCGATTGCCGCCGCATTTGCTCATGAATTAACGATGGGCGATACAGAACGTTTAGCTGTCGTTATGGACATTGGCGGCGGCACATCCGACTTTACGGTGATGCGTTTATCGGAGCGCTATATCAAAAAACATGATCGCCAGGAGGACATTCTGTCTAATGCAGGGATTCGAATGGGCGGCAATGATTTTGACCGCGCTTTGAGTATGAAGTGTTTCATGCCACTACTAGGACTGGGTTCGCTTTGGGGTTGCAAAGGGCTGGGTTTTCCAATAACGCCTTTCTTCGACCTTTCAGAATTGAGCAAAATTCAGTCTATGTATACGCAAAAATACAAAAGGGATTTAAGGCAGCTAATTGGCCAATCAAATGATAAAGTCCTTACCAATAGACTGCTGTCAATCGTAGAGGAAGAGCAGGGTCACACCTTGATGTCTATCGTTGAGGAAGCCAAAATCCGTCTTAGTGCCTGCGAGCAAACAACGGCTGACCTTTCTTTCATTGAAGCAGACTTGCAAGTGCGCCTAGATCGGGCAAAATTCGAGGATAGTTTGCATGGGTGTATTGAGAGCATCCAAAAAACCATCAATGCCTGCATTGTTATGGCGGGGATAAAAACAGATGAAGTTGCCTTGGTCATTCTAACAGGCGGCGGTACCGCTATTCCGCTGATTCAACAAATCACTCGTCGCACATTTCCACATGCCGAAATTTCTGATGGCAACCGCTTATCAAGCGTTGGGTTCGGTTTAGCGTGTGATGCAAGACGTTATTATTTAGGTGCTAATTGACCCCTGTCATCTAAAACGATCACCGTGTTGATGGGAGACTCGATTGCTAAAATCGGCAAGTGCCCGTGGCGTCGAATTTGAACTAAACGAATAGACTTAACCTGACAGCTACCGGTTTATTAAAAGCACCTATCAGGTTAAATTCAGTTTATCGGTTTTTATTCCGGACGACTTTCCCGTCAAGCGCCATGGGTGCCATCATGACGCATAATTCGAAAACTAAATGCCGCTGGGATAATCGTAGCTGTAATGCTTGCGTAATGGCTTGACTACTTCCCATTGACTGTCCAACCCTGCATGGAACGACACCAGATCGCCAGGCAGAATTCGTACCGGCTCACCGCCCGCCGGCGTTACCAAAATCTCGCCATCCAGAACATAGGCGCATTCAGTTTCATCAAAATCTATTGGGAATTTTGAAATTTCTTTTTCCCAGATTTCCCAGTTGGCAACACCCAGCTCTTTTAATCGCTCTTCACTAGGATTGTGTTCGATGGTAATTTTGCTCATGTTCTTCCTAAAAATTAAACTTGTTGAAATAGTAATTCTAACATCAGGCCTATCAAAAAGCGCTGAAAACTTGCCCATAAAGAGCACCGAAATTTATTAGCAATTACTGCTATCTTATTGTTTTAATAACGGATACGGCTTAACCGACCGGAAAAACTGACGCTATTTTTACCCTCTCCAAATTGGGAGCTCGACGGGCCGGCTTTGAAAAGACATATAAATCCCTGCCGGTTGACGAGCGCTGCCGGGTCCTCGGCCTCATTGTAGAGCGATGAGACATAGACCTGCTTAGCGTTGCGTCAGGCGAATTCAAGTTTACTCGGGTCCCGGTTATTTACTCAGAGAGGGAAGATTTTGCACCCTAAATAAAATACTTTAGATCGTTAATTGCTTTTATTTGAGGTGCCCTGAATTCCTGGAACCCGTTAATTCATTCTAATATTCACAAGAGTTATGATAAAGTCCACATCGTCATGTAACTAATTAAATATGCTTAATATCTAGGCAGTTACAGACCTAATAATAATAACTACAACGAGGATTACATCACATGAAATTATTAAAAAGCGCTGTCGTAGCGACTACATTGGCACTTTCTTTAGGATCTTTTTCGGCTACTGCTGACACCTGTTTGGGTATGGCATGTATGTACAATAGAATGACGCCCATTGAAGGAATTGAGGCTACTTTAGGCCAAGTTGCTGAAGCATTGAACGCTATTCAAGTGAGAAACAGCGGTGGCGCAGCAGACAGTGGCAAAGCTGGCGACGATGTCATTATCAGCAATATCAAAGATGCATTAAAGTTAAGTAAAGAAATCAATGCTAACGATAAACTTGACCGTAATCGTAACCGTGCCAATGATTATTTGAAAAAAGCTCGAGCAGCGGTACAAGAGGGTGATTTGGTTAAAGCAACAGAAGACCTAAAAGAAGCTGAGAGACGTTTTTCAGATCTTAAAGGTATGATCGACTTAACTCAAGCGGATAGAGTATCTCAACAGACCAACCTGCTAAACCGCATTATGGACACGCCCGATAAGGCAGCTGGCGCCCGTAAATAATACAGCCATCAACTTCACAACAATGAAACCAAGGGGGCAGAGTAAACTTAAATATACGCTTACTCTGCCCCCGTTATTTTCAAACTTTAAGTTTGACCAGATCACATCCCCGGAGCTTGCTATCAATGGCAAGATTGAATAAAGCCAGTTCGCGAGTGTTTTTGGCCATTTGTAAACGAATACGTATGGCCCAGATTTCTTTTAATTTCAGGGGTAATTTCTGACCAATCAATTTGCCTTTGTTCCATGGAACATGTTGAGCGATTTGATTTTCTTGGTTCATGACAATCTCCTGACGTTGGGTTGAGGAGATTTATTGTCATGCAATCAATCTGAACATTTTGGAACGGACGCAAACCGGCCATTTTCTGCCGGCCGGCAAATGTAAGTGGACGTCCGCTTAACCTTGAAAAGTGGCCGTACAAAGACTGTCAATGAATAGTAGTCACCTATACCCATTAGAGATGTTAATGCAATTTAAGACCTGGCCCCGTCTTTACGGTATTTCCAAATCCCAACAATAAAAAATACTAATGATCCAATGCCAAAACAAACAAATAAAATTAGTGCTATATAAGGTTGCCTGCACCGAAAATCATCATGAAATAAATCAAACTGATTCCTACAAAAGCCACTGGCAAGACTAGAAGAAGAGAAAATCCACATTAAACTCCATATCGAAACTAACAGGGATAAAAAACTAGATAAAAACCATAACCACGTATGTTTAGTTTTTTCCATATAAAATCTCTTGTTGAGTGGGCATATCAATTACCAGCTTCCGCTGGCTCCTCTAGATCGGGCGTTATCTAACACTTTTTTTGCAAAAGATTGGCACTGATTGAGAGGCGTCCACACACCAATTTTCTTACCAATTATTAACTGCTTATCAACTTGTGATTCAATAACGTTATCTACGATTGTACAAACCGCGTCAGTTTTATCTCTATCTTTATGGTCACATATCTGGACGGGATCCCCTGGTAAATCTCCAGATCCATTACCCGCATTACCACAATTACTATTAACTGGCCCCATCCCAGCTTCTATTGAATCCGTCTTAATCCAGTAGTGGTCAATCGGATTCCAGGATATTCCAAATGCGGGTTGTTTACAAAGAAGAACAGCTAAACCGAGTGGGTCGATCAGATTAACCGGATTCCCGCCGACATAGGCATAAGTATTAATCCCACCAGCTAACCCAATCGGATCGCTCTCGCTATAGCGGCCGGTACCCGGATCATAATCCCTAAAGCCATTATAGAACAGCCCCGTTTCCTGATCGTAATACTGCCCCGGAAAGCGCAGGTTGAACACGAAGTTGCCGAGCCCCGACGGGTTCTGATTGGACAGGCTGGCGCCGAACGCTTCGGATTCCCAGGTCCAGACGACTTTATTGTCGCCGGGCCGGGTGATGGCTCTTGGCGTGCCCAAATGATCGGCATAGATATAGTACAAGTCGGAAGTCGCGGCGGTGGCCGAAGGTTTCAACACCGCCACCGGCAGGTCGCCGAGCCAGAGGATTTCCTGGGCCAACTGGCCTGAAGCGTCGTATTCTCCGGTCAGGTGGCCCTGTTCGTCATAGGCATGCTGGGTGGCGATGCCGTTCACGGTTTTAGTGACGCGCTGGCCGAGCGCGTTATAGCCGTAACTGGCAGTTTGTCCGGCCGAGCTGGCACTGATGAGCCGCCCCGCCGCGTTGTAAGTATAACTGACCGTGCCGTCGCCGGTCAGGTTGCCGGTTGCATCGTAATTGTAGTTGACGCTCTGGGCGCCGCTCTGGCTGTGCAGGCGGTTGCTGCTCGGGTCGATGGTACCGTTGGTGACGGCCGTATTGTCCTGGATTTTCCCGGTGCGGTTGCCATTGAGGTCATAGCTATAGTCAGTGCGGCTGATTTGGAGTTCGCCGCGTTCACCACTGGTCAAGCGGTCGAGCTCGTCATAAAGATAGTGTTGGTTGAGCTGGGGATCGCTGTCATCGAGAACATCGGTCAGCCGTCCGACCGCATCATAGCCGTACGTGCGGCTTCCTAGCTGCTGGGTTTTCACATCAACGCCCAGGCTGACAATCACCGGACGCCCCGTGAGGTCGTAAAAGCGCTCGTTTGGTTGGTTGTTGCCCCAGATCCAGCCGTTGATCTTCCCGTCGGGGTCGTAGCCGATCTGGGTCAGCAGCGGCTGGCCGTTGACGCTCATGGCGGTGAGCCGGCCTCCGCTCCACTGGTAGTCGAGCGTTTGCCCGCCGGGTGTCAATGTCTGGATGCGTTGCCCGACGGCATTGTAGCTATGGCTGACGGCCAGTGCGATTGTACCGGCGGTCTGGGTCTGGCCGGTGATCCGACCATGGCTGTCGTAGCGGTAGCTGAGGCTGCTGGCGTTAGTGCTGACATTGCACAAGCGGCCGACGCCGTTGAGGCAGCTATCCCAAGTGTAACGGACGGTCTCATCGTCATACGCGATCTGGCTGATGCGGTTCAGGCTGTCATAACGATACTGCGCCACTTTGCCCCGGGCGTCGGTGCGAGTGGTCAGGTTGCCGGCGGCATCGTGATCGGCCAGCGTCATGCCGGTGTCGGGGCTGACCTGTTGCAGCAGGTTGCCGAGAGCGTCTTTACTGTAACTCGTGGTCAGGTTGCGGGGATCGGTCACGCTCATGACCTGGCCCAGGCGGTCATAGGCCGTGTCGATCGGGCCCAGAGTGCGGCCGATGATCGTGGGGTCCGGCTCCAGCTGGCGGACCGGCTGGTTCAGGGTGTCGTACTGAACTTGGCGGATACGGCCCAGAGGATCGGTGACCTGGGTCAGGTTGCCGTTGGCGTCATATTCATAAGTCGTGATCGCCGGCGCCGAGAACGTGGCGCTGGCGGACCGGGCCTGATCCAGCGTGACCGTGCAGGCCGTTGCGTTGCCGGTGCAAGCGCCGCTCCAGCCGCCGAACGTCGAGCCGGCGGCGGGGCTTGCGGTCAGGGTCACCTGCGTGCTGGGCGCAAAGTCGGCACGACAGACTGTGCCGCAGTCGATGCCGACCGGCGAGCTGGAGACCGTGCCGGCGCCGGAGCCCAGGGTGGCCACGCTGAGCAGCTTGAACGCCGGGGCGAAGTCGGCCGTGACGTTCTGCGCCTGCTCCAGCGTGACCGTGCAGATACTACCGGTCCCGGTGCAGGCCCCGGTCCAGCCGTGGAACAGGGAGTCCGAAGATGGCACTGCGGTCAGCGTGACGACTGTGCCCCAGTCGTAGAGGGCACTGCAACTGGCGCCGCAGTCGATCCCCGCCGGAACGCTGGTGAGCGTGCCGGTGCCACTGCCGGTTTTGGCGGCCGTCAGGGGCAGCTTTATCAGCGTAAAGTCGGCATTGACGGCCAGCAGCTGATCCATCGTTACGGTGCAGGTCGCTTCGGTACCGGTACAGGCCCCGGACCAGCCCGTGAACGTCGAGCCCGTGGCCGGGGTTGCCGCCAGGGTCACGGACGTGCCCCAGTCATAGAGAGCGCTGCAGGTCGCTCCGCAGTCGATACCGGTCTGCAGGCTGGTAATCGTCCCGGCTCCGTTGCCGGTCTTCGTGGTCGTCAGGGTTTCCGGGATCAGCGTAAACCGGGCGCTCACGCTCTGACTCTGATCCATCGTCACAGTACAGGTCGAAGCAGTGCCGGTGCAGGCACCGGTCCAGCCGGCAAACGTCGAACCGGTGGCCGGGGCGGCGGTCAGCGTCACGAGAACGGCGGGTTTGCCGTGGCGTCCGTCATCGTCGTCATCCTTCCGTTGAGGGTCTTCCTCGCCCTCTTTCCTGAATTCATGGTTCTGATGCGCGGCCAATTTTTGAGGAAAGCTGACGCTACAGACTGCACCGCAGTCGATGCCGGCCGGGGCGCTGGTCACGGTGCCGCTGCCGGTTCCGGCTTTGGCAACATTCAGCGTGATCGGCAATCGGTCGCTAATCGCGGTGACGTTCTGCGATTCTTTTAGGGTCACGGTGCAGGTAGAAGCGCTGCCGTGGCAGGCCCCGCCCCAGCGCTTGAATACCGACCCTGCCTCGACGGTTGCGGTCAGGGTGACCTGGCTTTGGGCCGTGAACTCGGCACGACAGGTGCCGCCGCAATCGATGCCGGACGGTATGCTGGTGACCGTGGCCTCGCCGGTTCCGGCTGGGGTGACTTTGAGTACGGCGGTTTTGTGCGGCGCTTTGGAGCTGCGGTTGTTGTTGTCCGCCTGGGCGAGTCCGGTGGTGAATAGGGTTGCCAGCCATAAGGCGATCAACACGAAAGCTGTTTTTATGTTCGATTTCATGAGGAGTTCCTTATTGCGGCTGAATCAGGTTTTGAAGGCGCGACAAGGCGTCGTAGACCCGGCTCTGGCTGCGGGCCAGCTGCCCGCTGGGGTCGTGCGCTTCCTCCTGAATCCGGTTGCCCAGCGCATCCAAGGTATAGGTCAGGGTGTTGCCGAGGTTGTCCTGGGTCTGGGTCAGGCGATGGGCCGCATCATAGCTGTAAGCCAGATAGGACCCGTCCGGACGGGTGACCCGGGTCAGTTGACCTACGGGATCGTAGGTATAGGTCGTGGTTTCGCCGCCGCTGTCCAAGGCCAGCAGCCGCTGGCGGGCGTCGTACGCTAGGGTGGTCACGAGGCCGTTGACATCGATCAGCTCTTCGACCTGGCCGTGGGCGTTGTAGCGGGTCAGCCGGCTCACATGGCCCAGAGCGTCGGTGACTTGCTGGAGCTGGCCCCGACAGCCGAAATGGCCGCCAGTGCAGCTGGCATCGGCCGGGTAATAGTCGGTGGTGGAGACATCGACCACGTCGGTGCGCGGGCCGTCCTCAATTTTTTGCAGCAACACGCCGGGTACTGAGGAATAGGTATAAGTGGTCGTCCAGGTGCGCGCAGTCTTGGAAGCCAAGTCGGTGACGGTTTTTTGGGTGACATCGCCCTGGGAATTGTAGCTGTACGTGGTCTGCTGGTTGCCGTTCGTGATCTGCACCGGCAGGCGCAAGGTCGGGTGCCATAAGGTGGTGATCGTGCGCGAGGCCGGGGTGGAAACCCCGCTCGCGGTCAACCCTTCGGTGCGGCTCGTTTCCAGGTTGCGGGTCAGGTCGTAGGTATAATTAGTCCGGTTACCGTTGAAGTCGGTGCGGCTCGCGACGTTGCCGTTGGCGTCATAACTGAGCAGCGATGCCGAAGCGCCGCAGCCGGAACCCCCGGGCTGGGACTGGCCTTTGGGCTTGACGACCCCGAGGATAGTCTGGAACTGATAGGTTCTTGCGGTGTTCAGGGCGTCAGTGACGGTCGTGCTGCCGTCAGCGTTGAACACCAAACTTGCCTGGTCGGCGCCGCCGGCGTGTTCGGTCGAAATGCCACGGCCTTGGGCGTCGTAGGTATACGTGGCATAACGACTGCCGTTCTCGTCGGTGATCCCGGTCAAGGCATGCGGAAAGCTGGTATTTTCGTAATGGTAAGTTTTCGAGGTGCCGTCGGGATAAGTCACGGAAACCAAGTTGCTGTTGGCGTCATAACCGTAGAGATAGACGCCGCCTACCGGGTCGGTCATCGTGCTGAGTCGGCTATGGGTATCGTACGTGAAGTTCAGCTGATGGCCGAACGGATCGGTGACGCGAAGCAGCAGGCCCGCTGCAGGCGCCACGGTGATCGGCGTCGAGGCGTCGCTGTAAGTCAGCGTTTGCGCAAGGCCGCTTCGGTCGGCGATGGCAGTCAGCTGGCCGGCGGCGGTGTAGGTTTCCACCGACTGGTCGGCGGTCGTGTAACGCCAGCCGGTGCGAATGCCATTGCTATCTTTAAGTTCAGTTAAATGATCAACAATATCGGAATCTGTGGACCAAAAATTATTTACCAATGAAAAAAAATAATTTTTTCCGTTTGGCCTACCAACAATGATAGTTGCTGCATTACTTAGCCAATCCTTGATGATTAATTGGCGTTCATAATTATGTTGCCAATACTTATTCTCTAATTTATTAGAAATATACTCGCTTTGCTGACTATTATAGATTCGTTCAAATTTCATCCCCCAATATGAAAACTCTATATCTAGCTCAGATTGGTACTTCTCACCTATCCCAGCATTTATTGGGTTACCTATGCAATTTTCAGGGCCCAAGTTCTTAACTAGAATAGCTTTGCCATTTGGGCTGCACTTTCCTGAAACTAAGTCATACCCGATAGGACATTTTGCAGACTTCGTTAGTAAAGCCGGCCAATACGCATTACATGTATCGGCAGGAAACCTAAATTTAGAGTTGGCAGAAGTACAATTGTTTACTACGTTCCATCCGGCTTGAATGAAAGGCTGTAGTTCAGTGCTTTTTCCATCACAATATCTTACAACCGTATAGGTAGTGCCATATGGATCGACTCCATACCCACCTAGCGGAAGGAGTGAACAGCCATTGTATGAGTTTATGTTAGAAATAACTGGCGTATCTGAGGGTGCTGAAATAATTGGTGAAATTGGCAGTGATATCGCCTGTACAACGGAGGTGAAAAACGCTCCCATAAGTAAGAACAAGATAGACAAAATGAAATATGTTCTGGAGATGTCAAAATAAATAGGCCATAAAGGAAAAGCCGTATTTTTTCGCGCTGATTGATTTCGGATTTCCATTTAAATTCCCTTACTCTGTTTTTGTATCAACACGATTGATTTAACTTAATTGAGGATGCAAAGGGTGACAGCAAAAATAGCTGCCGTCTGTCAGCCAAAGCCGAACTTTCTGTAAGCTTATGATTAACCTACAGATTATGCGATCTTCGTCACAATTTTTTGAAATTTTTCCGCTATGCCCTGGCTCATCTGAGCGCTCTTCAGGAACGGGATGACAACAGGATGAGGTCGATACCCAAGCGGAGGGTTAAACACCCTGAAAAAAAACGTTAGACAGGCGCTCCAACATTCTCATAAACGGTCGTTTTTGAGAGGCTAACACCAAGGTCGCTTGATGCGGCCCTTTTACTAGCCTTTAATCTCCTTAAACTATCTCTTGAAACCCATCTCGGATAACCCAATCAGTTCGATGAGTTTTAGGAACAAGTGAGTATGGTGGATTGGAATGGAGTCTTGCTGATCAACTCCTGAAAATCTATCATTGCAAGTGACTGATCTAAAATAAATAGCTGCCGTTCAGTAAGTCAGGGTAATTGGCGGCTTGGGGTCGAACTGAGACGGTCAATGTTTGATACCGTTGAGACTAATTCTGGCAACTGTCAGATCATGTTCATAGTTTTACAAATAGGGGCTTGGACCGTATTCCTGGTCCTGCTCGCGATCTTACTCCATTTGCTAAGTTAGATTTTCCGTTAGTAATTAAAAGAGGTATTTATGCGAGTCATTATTAGTGCGCTAATTGCACTGCTATCTTTCTCGGCCAATGCAGAATTAAAGTTCACTGCACGCTGTCTCACATCGTTTCTACTCAAAACCTAAAATTCAAAAAATTAATCCGAATATCAAGACCGGCTAACCTGCCGGTTTTTTATGCCTGAAATTCCAGCAAGTGTTGCGGTTGTTTTTTAGTAATTGCAGAAAAATTGCAGAAAACTAAGTTTTTCACGCAAAAAGGCAACCAAAAATTCACTCAACTTATTGTTTTTATGGAGCCAATGATGGGAGTCGAACCCACGACCTACTGATTACGAATCAGTTGCTCTACCAACTGAGCTACATCGGCATTAGTGCCTATCGTACCTTAGAGTACCCTTGTAAGACCATTTAAAACTGGGCTATCGACTGACAGTTATCCTGATCTTTTATTTCTTTAGGACCGACAATTTTCATAGTTCTAACTTAGCCGTTTTTTTGGCGTAACTTAACGCGCCCAACAAGGCGACCTCAGGATTGCTGCATACTTTAACCGATATTTTCTGCAAGACGGCCCGACAACGTCCCTTTGCCAAAAAGCCCTGCATAAACTCGCCTTGTTGCAGCACGGGCAAGATTTTTGCACCTATGCCTCCGGCCAGATAAACACCGCCATAAGGCAGGCACTTTAGCGCCAGGTTTCCCGATTCCGCGCCATATAACCTGCAAAACAGGTTTAACGCTTCAACACACAACGCATCGCTTCCGGCAACGCCTGCTTCGCCTATGACTGCGGCCGGATCTCGCTCGGTCATTTGCTGCTCG
>Ga0208124_100391_pt1 | contig 16080 bp, 11 predicted proteins | sample LakWasM104_HOW12_2_FD_183922 | JGI IMG/M metagenome (GOLD analysis project Ga0208124, IMG submission 183922) | Freshwater sediment methanotrophic microbial communities from Lake Washington under simulated oxygen tension - Sediment Metagenome... | ecosystem: Environmental > Aquatic > Freshwater >...
AAGTATTTGGAATCACGAAAGTAATTACAGATAGTAATAAGAGTAGAGAAGTGGCTATGAAAAAGAAAGAAGGTTCTCAAGATGATTTGATCAAAGAACTGACTGCCATTTCAGAAAAAACCGATCGCGAAATCAATTCCATGCTCAGCAAAGAGCAAAAAGTAAAATATAAGGCGTACGTTGAACAAGTCGAATTAGAGCAACGAATGCACAAGTAGATAATTTTACCCAATTGCCGCCAGATTTTTTCTGTTCTTTCTTCGTTTGTAGTGGGTTTGTCTTAAATGACCTTCGCCAGAAATAATACTAATATTGCCATCGATTTCTAGCATGGCTAACTTTACATCGACGAAATGTTCAACACCATGTTCCCGCATAGCCTCTTTTAGCTCATCGTTTGTGATGTTGAGTTTGCTTAAAGTTTTGAAATAAAGTGTTCCGTTGTGAATTAATATTTCAGGTTTTTCGTGAAGGAATGCTCCAAAACTTTTGTAACGGTACATTAATTTTTTGAGCAAAAAGTTGATCGCAAAAAGCACGGTTGCTGCTGACAATCCGCCCCAAAGTGTAGTATTATTTCCTACCATTGCATTTTGAACAGCGTTGCTGATTAGTAAAATCAAAATCACATCGGCGGTATTCAATTGCGATAATTCTTTCTTTCCAAAAACCCGCAACGCAATCACCATAAATAGATAGACTGCGGCACTTCTAAGGATGACATCTAAATAGGGATTCATAGGTAAGAATTGATTAAGAAAACGCAGCAACGTTGCCCATCTGAAATTTATATTTTCCGAAGGACCATAGTAGTGTGCATGCACGAATAGATATCATTAATTTTGGTTTTGTTCCAATCTTTTTCTATCATTTTGGCAATCACTCTCGATTTGTAGTTGTCGTTCAAAGGCAACAAATTCAATAATACACCGTATTTGCTTTGCCCTAAAACACCTCTGATTTGTTCGACTTTAAAATTAGAATTGATTTTATTTAGAACTTCTTTGGTAAAGGGCCATTCCCAATCTTTATCACTTTGAAACGGACGGTATATCGCTCGTAATACTTTTATTGGAAAACTAGTTTCTAGAGGATCATAGGAAACAATGATTCCGTTTGGGCCTAGTTTTTCTTGGAGTTTAGAAACTAATAAATCGAAGTTTTCAAAATGATGCAAAACCCCATAAGCATAAATAATGTCGAAATTGGTGTGATGAAATTCGGGTGATAAGAAGTCAACAGCTAATGCTTGTGCATTTTTACAATGGTGTTTTTCTAGGCTTTTTTGCAAACTGGCGATTGCAACATCGCTTAAGTCAATTCCGATATATTCTTTACAGTTTTGGGCCATGTAAATCGAAAGTGCGTTCCCTCTTAAACAACCTAAGTCGAGGATTTTCTTATCGCTTAAATCGCCTAGCCAAATTTTATGTTCGTCGTAAACACGATCTTTAATATCGAATTTCTTTCTAAAATCGCTTAATGCGCCGTTTCTGAAGTTGGACCAAAGTGTAGAAGCAAAATTGGTTTTGCCTTTAGCATCCGAATTGTAAAACTCTTTTTGTCTTTTGTTGATTTCTAATATTTCTTCTGTGCTTTTCATTTCTTATTGGTCCAATTAATCTTGAATACAAATATAGTTAGTTTCGGTTTTCAATTTTAAATTTAAAATTCTTTTCAATGGCCTTGATCATTTCTCCGGCTATGTCTTTGTTGGTGGCATTTTCGATCCCTTCTAAACCTGGAGAAGAATTCACTTCGAGCAATAATGGTCCTTTCGAAGAACGAATAATATCGACGCCGGCCACTTTTAAATCCATGGCTTTGGCAGCTTTAATGGCAATCCGTTTTTCTTCCGAGGTTGGTTTAATAATCGAAGCCGTTCCTCCCAAATGAATATTGGCTCTAAACTCACCAGGCAACGCTTCTCTTTGAATGGCCGCAACAACTTTTCCATCAATCACAAAGCAGCGAATATCTTTTCCGTTGGCTTCTTTAATGAATTCTTGCACTAAAATATTGGCATTTAAACTTTTAAAAGCATTAATTACGCTTTCGGCCGCTTTTTTGGTTTCGGCAATAACGACACCTTTTCCTTGTGTTCCTTCTAATAACTTGACGATTAAAGGCGGCCCGCCAACCATTTTGATCAAATCATCCGTATCTAGAGGTGAGTTAGCAAAACCTGTAGTTGGAATTTCAACACCATGATTCAAAAGAAGCTGTAAGGAAAATAATTTATCGCGAGATTGCGTAATGGCAGTGGATGAATTCAAGCAATACACTTTTAAAGCTTCAAACTGTCGTGTTAAGGCACAACCGTAAAAAGTGATGCTTGGTCGGATTCGTGGAATGATAGCATCAAATTCATTTAAGATTTTTCCACCACGATAATGAATTTCAGGTTTGGTGGCATCCAACTTCATGTAGCATTCTTTGATGTTCAAAAAGTGCATTTCATGTCCACGCATTTCTCCCGCTTCCATGATTCGTTTGTTGCTGTACAATTCGGGATTGCTAGCTAAAAGTCCGATGCGCAGACCCGACACTCTTTTTTCAGAATCTTTATAGATTTCCTTTAGATTATCGGTAGTTGATTGTCCCAATAAATAGATTTGCTCGGGATCCACTAACACGCGACCGCTCATGGCTTCCCTTCCCAAAAGCATCCGAAATCCCATGGAATCCCGATTGGTCAGTGTCATTTCGATAGGCCAACTAGTGTTCCCAATATCTAATGTGGTTTGAATTACAAAGCGTTGTTCCCGAAAACCGCTGGAGCTTTTAACGATGCGCTTGTCAACCAAAGGTGCTTCACAATGCAGAATTGTTTTTAGATTGTTTTGTATTGGATTGATGTCAAATTTCACCCAATTCGTACCATCTTTGATAAAAGGAGTAATGTTAATGGCATGCAATGCCGAAGTTTTGGCGCCGGAATCGACCCGAGCTTTGATAGTTGGAATCCCTAAATCTGGGAAGGAAAACCATTCTTCACTTCCGAAGATGACCTTGTTGTGCTGCATAAATAATAGTAAAAATAAAAAATCGAAAGTAGTTTATTTATGAAAACCAGCGTGATTTATTGGGTTAAATTTATAAAAAGAAAAACCTACTATTTAGTAGGTTTTTCTGCTTTGTGTACTTTAACGGTGAGCTCTTGAGTGTTCTCATCTAAATCCATAAAGATTTCATCGCCAGTTCCGATTTTAGAAGTGATAATTTCCTCGGCTAAGGCATCTTCAACATATTTTTGAATGGCTCTTTTTAAGGGTCGGGCACCAAATTGACGGTCAAATCCTTTTTCGGCAATAAACGATTTTGCTTTATCAGATAGGTTCAATTGATAACCTAATTCAGCTACACGAGCGTATAGTTTTTTCAATTCTATTTCTATAATCAAATCGATATGTTCTTTTTCAAGAGCGTTGAAAACAATCACGTCATCAATTCGATTCAAGAATTCTGGAGCGAATGTTTTCTTTAAAGCATTCTCAATAATACTTTTAGAGTTGTCATCGGCTTGTGCAACTTTGGCAGCGGTACCAAAACCAACGCCTTGTCCGAAATCTTTCAATTGGCGTGCTCCAACATTGGAAGTCATGATGACAATCGTATTTTTAAAATCGATTTTTCTACCTAAACTGTCTGTCAAATAACCATCGTCGAGTACTTGCAGTAACATGTTGAAAACATCAGGATGCGCTTTTTCAATTTCGTCTAACAAAACGACACAATATGGTTTTCGTCTCACTTTTTCGGTTAATTGACCACCTTCTTCATAGCCAACATATCCTGGAGGCGCTCCAACCAATCTAGAAATGGAGAATTTCTCCATGTATTCGCTCATGTCTATTCGGATTAAAGCATCTTCCGAATCAAACAATTCCTTTGCTAATACTTTTGCTAATTGGGTTTTTCCAACTCCTGTTTGCCCTAAGAAAATAAACGAACCAATAGGTTTGTTGGGATCTTTCAATCCAGCTCGGTTTCTTTGTATCGAACGAGCGATTTTCAGAACGGCATCATTTTGTCCAATAACTTTATTTTCAATTAGTTCTGGAAGATTAGCTAATTTATTGCTTTCCGTTTGAGCGATACGATTTACCGGAATTCCCGTCATCATAGAAACTACGTCTGCAACATTATCATCAGTAACTAAAATACGATTGCTTTTGGACTCTTCTTCCCATTGTTCTTGAGCGATGGCCAAATCTTTTTCAATGCGTTTTTCATCATCTCTTAATTTCGCAGCTTCCTCATATTTTTGTTTTTTAACTACCGAGTTTTTAGATTCGCGCACTTCTTCCAATTGACGTTCCAATTCTAAAATTTGCTTTGGAACTTCAATATTGGTGATGTGAACTCTAGAGCCTGCTTCATCTAAAGCATCAATCGCTTTGTCTGGAAGGAAACGTTCGGACATGTATCGATTCGTTAATTTCACACAAGCTTCGATGGCTTCAGGAGTATAGGTTACATTGTGGTGGTCTTCGTATTTGTTTTTGATGTTGTTCAAAATCGTAATCGTTTCTTCAACCGAAGTAGGTTCAACAATAATCTTTTGAAAACGTCTTTCTAAAGCACCATCTTTTTCTATGTATTGTCGGTATTCGTCTAAAGTTGTGGCCCCAATACATTGAATTTCGCCTCTTGCTAAAGCCGGCTTGAACATATTCGAAGCGTCCAACGAGCCAGTGGCGCCTCCAGCACCGACAATAGTGTGGATTTCATCAATAAATAAAATAATATCGTCATTCTTTTCCAATTCATTCATTACGGCTTTCATACGCTCTTCAAATTGGCCGCGGTATTTCGTACCGGCAACTAAGCTGGCTAAGTCAAGTGTAACAACTCTTTTGTTGAATAGAATTCTAGAAACTTTCTTTTGAATGATTCTCAAAGCTAAACCTTCTGCAATTGCAGATTTACCCACTCCTGGTTCTCCAATTAATAGCGGGTTATTTTTTTTACGTCGACTTAAAATTTGAGAAACCCGTTCGATTTCTTTTTCACGACCTACTACGGGATCTAGTTTTCCCTCTTCGGCCATTTCCGTTAAATCTCTCCCAAAATTGTCAAGAACTGGCGTTTTGGATTTTTTGTTCGACTTATTGGCTGGATTATTGAAACTCCCTTCTTTCAAACTGTCATCTTGTCCTGAATCATCGTTGAAAGATTCATTTTTGGGTAAATTTTCTAAAAAATTATCTTCGTTTGGTGTCATATTAAGGTATTGTTCTTTAGCTATATCGTAGTCAATTTTGAGCTTGTTCAATAGCTTGGTTGTTGGATCGTTTTCATTTCTTAAAATACACAACAACAAATGCGCTGTGCTAATGGAAGTGCTTTGAAACACTTTGGCTTCTAGAAAAGTCGTCTTTAATGCTCGTTCGGCTTGACGCGTTAAATGTAAGTTTTTCTTCTCGTTACTAACGATTACGTTAGGGTTTGCAGGGCTTAAGATTTCAACTTTTCGTCTTAAGTGATCTAAGTCGATAGATAAATTATTCAAAATAGTAATCGCTTTACCATTACCGTCTCTCAAAATTCCCAGCATTAGATGCTCCGTACCAATAAAATCATGGCCTAAACGCAAGGCCTCTTCTTTACTGTAAGTAATCACATCTTTGACTCTTGGTGAAAAATTATCATCCATAAAATTATAGGTTAGGTGTTGTAAATTTAGTCATTCTTCGTGGTAAAACAAAAACCATTCCTCACTAAAACTACTGTCAGCTAATTGACAAAATTTATTTAAAAAAAAATAGGCTCCTGAAATTAACTTATTAACTGAAAAAGACCGTCATTTTGTTAATAAATCAGGGAAATTTCTAGCGAATAATAGCCGAAAAAATATTGAGAAACGTTATATTAGCGGGATTTTTTTAAACACTATAATTTTTAAAATAACTAGAATATGTCTGACGGAGAAAAGTTAATCCCTATTAACATCGAAGATGAAATGAAATCAGCTTACATCGATTATTCGATGTCGGTAATTGTGTCCAGAGCACTTCCAGATGTTAGAGACGGCTTGAAACCTGTACATCGTAGAGTACTTTATGGAATGTATGATTTAGGAGTTTTTGCAAATAGAGCTCACAAAAAATCCGCAAGAATTGTCGGAGAAGTTTTAGGAAAGTATCACCCACACGGAGATACTTCCGTATACGATGCCATGGTTCGTATGGCACAAGAATGGAGTTTGAGATATTTGTTAATCGACGGACAAGGAAATTTCGGTTCCGTTGATGGCGATAGTCCTGCAGCAATGCGGTATACCGAAGCCAGAATGAAAAAAATGTCGGAAGACATTATGGCAGACATCGACAAAGAAACGGTTGATTTTCAGTTAAACTTTGACGATACTTTATACGAACCTAAAGTAATGCCAACTAGAGTTCCCAATTTATTAATCAATGGTGCATCTGGAATTGCGGTTGGTATGGCGACTAATATGGCGCCACATAACCTTTCGGAAGTTATTGATGGTACTTTGGCTTATATCGACAATAACGACATTGAAATAGACGAATTAATCACTCATATTAAAGCGCCAGATTTCCCAACAGGAGGTGTAATTTACGGCTACGATGGCGTTAAAGAAGCCTTCAAAACGGGTAGAGGTAGAATCGTGATGCGCGCCAAGGTGGGCTTCGAAGAAGTTGACGGTAGAGAATCCATTATCGTTACCGAAATTCCATACCAAGTGAATAAGGCAGAAATGATTAAGAAAACTGCCGACTTAGTAAACGACAAAAAAATTGACGGTATTGCCAACATTCGTGACGAGTCGGATCGTAACGGGATGCGTATCGTGTATATCTTAAAAAGAGACGCCGTTCCCAATGTAGTTTTGAATACATTATTCAAATTCACTCAGTTACAATCGTCCTTCAGTGTCAACAATATTGCCTTAGTAAAAGGGCGTCCGCAAATGTTGAACCTAAAAGATTTGATTCATTATTTCGTAGAACACCGTCATGATGTGGTGGTTCGCAGAACGCAGTTTGATTTGCGCAAAGCAGAAGAAAGAGCACACATCTTAGAGGGATTAATCATTGCGTCTGACAATATCGATGAAGTAATTGCATTGATTCGTGGTTCTAAAAACACCGAAGAGGCTAGAGAGAAATTGATGGAACGTTTCAAACTTTCCGACATTCAATCGCGTGCCATCGTTGAAATGCGTTTGCGTCAATTAACCGGTCTAGAACAAGACAAGTTAAGAGCCGAATACGAAGACATCATGAAGTTAATTCAAGAATTAAAAGCGTTATTGGAAAGCAAAGAACTTCGTATGGAGTTAATCAAAACCGAGTTGCTGGAAATCAAAGACAAATACGGAGATGATCGTCGTTCTACCATTGAATATTCTGGTGGCGATGTAAGCATAGAAGATTTAATTGCCGACGAAAATGTAGTAATCACCATTTCTCACGCCGGATACATCAAAAGAACCAATCTGACCGAATACAAAACCCAAAATAGAGGAGGAGTAGGACAAAAAAGTGCCGGAACGAGAGATCAAGATTTCTTAGAGCACATGTTTGTAGCGACAAATCACCAGTACATGATGTTCTTTACACAAAAAGGAAAATGTTTCTGGATGCGTGTGTATGAAATTCCAGAAGGAACCAAAACAGCAAAAGGTAGAGCATTACAAAACTTAATCAACATTGAAAGTGATGATAAAGTGAAAGCCTTCATTTGCACTCAAGACTTAAAAGACCAAGACTACATTAAGAGCCATAACCTGGTAATGGTCACTAAAAAAGGTCAAGTTAAAAAGACATCTTTAGACAAATATTCTAAACCGCGCGTCAATGGTGTTGCTGCCATTACGATTAAAGAAGGTGACGAATTGTTAGAAGCCAAATTAACCAATGGAGAAAGTCAAATTATTTTAGCGGTTAAATCAGGAAAATTAGTTCGTTTCGAAGAAACCAAAACCCGTCCGATGGGAAGAACTGCTTCTGGAGTTCGTGGAATCACGCTAAAAGACGAATCGGATGAAGTAATCGGAATGGTTACCGTAAACGACATGAACAGTGAAATTCTTGTAGTGGCGGAAAACGGTTACGGAAAACGCTCTAGTCTTGATGAATATCGAATTACCAATCGGGGTGGAAAAGGAGTAAAAACATTAAACATCACCGAAAAAACGGGTAAATTAATTTCAATCAACGCAGTAACAGATAATGATGATTTAATGATTATCAATAAATCTGGACTAACCATTCGAATGGCCGTTGAGGATTTACGAGTGATGGGAAGAGCTACTCAAGGAGTGAAATTAATCAACATCAAAGGAAATGATTCCATCGCTGCTGTTACCAAAGTAATGAAAGACGATGTGGAAGAACCTACTATTGGAGAAGATGGTGAAATTATCCCAACAGATACTATTGAAAGAGTGAAACCCGTTCTAGAAATTTTGGAAGATGATGGTGTAGTGGACGACGACGACGACGACGATGACGTTGAAATCGAAGATGAAGACGATATGGATGATGATGGTACCGAAGAAGAAAATGAAGAATAATTTAATAAACCCTACGAATGAAAAGTAATCCAATAGTAATCGCTTCAGCTTTGCTTCTGTCAATGAGCCTTTTTGCTCAAAAAGATCAGATAAAAGCAGCTGAGAAAGCATTAAAAAACGGAAATGCCGTAGAAGCAGTTTCGATTTTGAACCAAGCAGAACCATCCATTACTGCTGCAACCGATGCTGAAAAAGCCCAATATTTCTTTGTAAAAGGAAATGCTTGTTTAGACCTGGCAACTAAAAAAAAGGAAACCGCTAAGAATCTTTCAAGTGCTGCCAAAGCCTACCAACAAGTTCTGGCTGTTGAAAAAGCTTCCGGCAAGTCAAAATACACGGAAGAAGCGGCGAAGTCATTAAGTGATATTAAAAATCAATTAATCAATAGCGCTGTTGATGAAGGTACCAAAAAGAACTATAAGGTAGCCTCCGATTTATTGTATCAAGTGTATGAATTGGACAAAACCGATTTGGAAAAATTGTACTATGCTGCGAATTACGCCGTAAATGCTCAAGATTATGACAAAGCATTGGCACAATACGACGAGTTGAAAAAACAAAATTATTCTGGCGAAGGGACCAACTATTACGCTAAAAATGCAGTCAATGATCAAGAGGAATTTTTCGGAATGACCGCAGCTTCCAAAACAGATCGTGATACCAAAGTACGTTTGAAATTATATACTGCCCCAAGAGATGAAAAAGTACCTTCCAAAAGAGGTGAAATCTACAAAAACATCGCTTTAATATTAGTAGAACAAGGAAAAGTAGAACAAGCTAAAACAGCCCTAACAGAGGCCAGAGCCGCCAACCCTGACGATACTTCATTAACGATGGCCGAAGCTAATATTTACCTAGATTTAAAGGATTTCGATTCCTATAAAAAATTAGTCAATGAAGTGCTTGAGAAAAATCCAAATGATGCCGATTTGAATTACAACTTGGGTGTAATTGCCTCCAAATCAAATCCTGTAGATGCCGAGAAATACTACAAAAGAGCCATCGAAATCAAACCTGACTATGTTAATGCATACTTGAATTTAGCCATTCTAAAATTGGATGCCGACAAGAAAATCATCGACGAGATGAACAAACTCGGCAATTCTGACAAAGACACCAAACGGTACGAAGTTCTTAAAAAACAAAGAAATGATATGTTTTTAACAACGTTACCTTATCTAGAGAAAGCGAATGAGTTAGATCCGAAAAATGAGGATGTAGCCACAACACTTTTGAATGTTTACGGTGCTTTAGAAATGATCGATAAAAAGAAAGCCTTAAAAGCTAAAATGGGAAAATAGTATTTCCATTTCAAAGCCTATAAAAAAACCATCTCATTGAGATGGTTTTTTTTATTAGATGATTTTCTTAATAACTCTAAGTTTGTGGGTATGCCGATTGATTTCAGCATTATAAATTCCCAAATGATCCAACCGATCTACTCGAACTTTTCCGCTCGAATGAATAATGTAATTGTCATCCATAATGATCCCAACATGAATGATTTTCCCTTCTTCATTATCAAAAAAAGCCAAATCACCGGGTTCACTTTCTTCAATAAAACTTAACGCTTCTCCTTCAGTCGCTTGTTGTGAAGCATCGCGCAATAAATGATAACCATTCAGTTTGTACACCATTTGCGTAAAGCCAGAGCAGTCAATCCCAAATGGCGTTTTTCCACCCCACAAATACGGAGCATTCAAGTACATAAAGGAAGTGTTGATAATATTCGATTTGGGTTTGATACCGCTAATTCGCATGCCTTCAAAATCAAAATTCGTCGTATTAATATCACTGTGATTCAAAAAAGATAACGAAGCACCCAACGGAATCGGTATCAATAAATTGTTTGGCCCCGTAACATATTCTACCAAATCCGAATTCAAAACAATGGCATCTTTACTCAAGTGCTCAAAATGTTCCTTCAAAATAGGTTGGTACTGCTTCGAGTCAATCCAACCTTCATAACCATCATACTGCAAGCTAATTTTCGCCCATTGAGCTTGGATTTCCAAAACCGTAAAATGTTCCCCAAATAAAACTTGAGACACAATTTCACTTCGGTCACTAGGTTCCGACCGTAAAGGGATAATGGCTAAATTACAAATTCCAAACATCAGTATTATTTTTGACCCGAGCGTTAGCAAAAAGGCCGTCAGGCAATTTTGAATTATATATTTTTAAGTGTTTTGAAGCTATTTCCCGCTTTCCGCAGTATCTCTACGAGGATACTTGCTGCAATCGGGGCTAGGAAATTGAAATTCCAGTACGCAATTCGCTAACTAGTATTTCTCAATCACAATAGCCGAAGCACCGCCACCACCATTGCAAATAGCTGCTGCACCAATTTTACCGTTATTTTGATTCAAAACATTAATCAAGGTAACAATAATACGAACGCCTGAGCAACCCAAGGGATGACCCAAAGAAACTGCGCCACCATTCACATTAATCTTGTCGTTATCCAAACCTAAAATTTGGGCGTTAGCCAAACCAACAACCGCAAAGGCTTCGTTAAATTCAAAGAAATCTACATCACTTACGGTTAAGCCAACTTTTGCTAGCGCTTTCGGTAAGGCTTTCGCCGGTGCTGTTGTAAACCATTTGGGTTCTTGAGCAGCATCAGCATAACTTTTAATATAAGCCAACGGAGTTAATCCCATCGCTTTAGCTTTTTCTTCAGTCATTAAAACAACGGCGGCAGCGCCATCATTGATAGTAGAAGCATTGGCAGCCGTTACGGTTCCGTCTTTTGTAAAAACAGCATTTAAGGTCGGGATTTTATCTAAACGTACATTCGTATACTCTTCATCCTTTGTAACCATAATCGGTTCGCCTCTTCGTTGTGGCACAGCAACTGGAACCACTTCGTTGTCAAATTTACCAGCTTCCCATGCTTTGGAAGAGCGCTCATAAGATTGAACAGCAAAAGCATCTTGTGCTTCTCTAGTAATTTTGTATTCCGACGCACACAAATCAGCAGAAACGCCCATGGCATTATTATCGTAGGCATCGGTTAACCCGTCTTTCTGCATTCCGTCCACCATTGTGGTGGGTCCAAATTTAACACCAGTTCTTAAATGTGTATAGTGCGGAATCAAACTCATGTTTTCCATACCACCAGCCACGACAATTTCGGCATCACCAGCCATAATTGCCTGTGCACCTTGCATCACAGCTTTCATTCCGGAAGCACATACTTTATTAACGGTAGTTGCAATCACCGAATTGGGTAAACCAGCATAAAGAGCGGCCTGTCGCGCTGGAGCTTGTCCAACACCAGCTTGAACAACATTACCCATAATCACTTCATCTACTAAAGTTGGGTCTAAATTAATTTTATCTAAAGCTCCTTTAATGGCAGCAGCTCCTAAATGTGGTGCTGTTACGGTTGACAATGCGCCCATAAAACTTCCAATTGGAGTTCGAACAGCAGAAACGATAACGACTTTTTTACTCATGATGAAATGCGGTTTGTTTATTTGATGGCGAATTTAATCAATTTCAATAAATACCAAATTACATTTTTGATAATATTCTAACTTTATAGAATTATAAATAGCAATCCCTCAAATTTCGGGTTCATTTTGGGAAATTAATTCTTAAAAGTAACAATTAGAAACCAATTTCAAAAGCTATACAATTGATTGTTAATGATTTTAGTTTTTGCTCGAAAAAAACACGGTAATAATTTGTAAAATATAGAATAGAAAGTTACATTTGCAACCGCTTAAACAAAGAGATATTGATTAAGTTTGGAGAGTTGCCTGAGTGGCCGAAAGGACATGTTTGCTAAACATGCGTATGGGAAACTGTACCAAGGGTTCGAATCCCTTACTCTCCGCTTTTCCTTTCGGGGTGTAGCGTAGCCCGGTTATCGCGCCTGCTTTGGGAGCAGGAGGCCGCAGGTTCGAATCCTGCCACCCCGACAAAACAAACTTTTCCATTTAAGTTTTAAAAGAAAAATGGGTGCATAGCTCAGCTGGATAGAGCACCTGCCTTCTAAGCAGGCGGTCGAAGGTTCGAATCCTTCTGCGCTCACAAAAAGCCTTTCCTTTCGAAAGGCTTTTTTGATTTTAGTACTTTCCGCTTCTCTACATTTTAACCCTAAAATAAGTAAAGCTCTGCTAGAATACTGTCATTTATTTCTGTTAATTTGTTAAATAAAATTATAGAAATGAATTGTAGATCTGTTTTATTTTTTCTGCTTGCAGTTAGCGCAGTTGCTTGTTCTTCTTTAAAAAGCAGTGGTACCTCGAGACCAATATCTTCAGTACCAATTCAAAAGGCTAATTTCCATTCCAAACCAACACGATCATTCGATAGTATCGTGGTCCCTAATGAAAGAATGGCCGCTGTTGCGACAGAAGTGGCGGACACTACTTTCGTCAACCTAAAAGACTACAGCAGTGATTTTGTATATGATATGAAATATGCAACAACAGATAATTTCCTAAAAGCCAAGGTATACGATTGTGAAGCTTGTTATCTGCGTTATAAAACCGTAAAAGCACTTCTAAACGCGAACGCGAAATTCATGAAAAAAGGATATCGTATTGTGCTGTATGACTGCTATCGCCCGCTGGATATTCAGAAGAAAATGTGGACCATTGTTTCCAATCCCGATTATGTTGCCGATCCAAAGAAAGGTTCCATTCACAATCGAGGTGGTGCCGTCGATATTGGTTTAGTAACCGAAAGTGGAGTAGTGGTCGACATGGGAACGCCTTTCGATTTCTTCGGAATTGAAGCACGTCACGACTACGAAAAGATTCCGGATGAAGTACAGCAGAACCGAAAATTACTCCGTAAAGTAATGACTCAAAACAATTTTAAAATCTTCGAAAGCGAATGGTGGCATTACAATTTGAAGAATTCCTACAAAGATAAGTTGTCCAATTTCAAATGGGAATGTCCTTAATTCTTATCGTCTAAACAATGAAAATAGTTGACGAAATAGGAATCAGGTTCGTAAACTTCACCATTTAGTTCTGACTTAAACTCTCTTTTGAAAATATAATCTGCCACATCCGTAGCAAATTTCACTCGAATATAGGAAATAGGCGAGGACTTTAAATCTTGAAAATCTTCTTTTCGAAACAGGAAATAGCCGCTCAAAACTCGGTTGTTAAGCCCTTTGTCATCGCGAAGCATCGTCCCGCAACTTTCATCTTTGCTATGCAATAAGGTTACAATTTTACCATTATTCAATTGAAAATAAAGCTTTGAACTTTGATCTAAACATCTCGCTTTAATAAAGTCACTGCTTTTTTCAATCAATTGAAAATTTAGCATGGGCGTACCATCGGTAATGACAATCGAGTTGAAAATATAAGTGGCATTTCCTGCAAAATTCTTTTCATAGACCATATACTCCTTAGTTGCTTTATAAGTTCCTAAGGAATCCGAAACGTTTACAGAAAAATCACAAGGTTTTTGTGCGAAAACGGACGACATCAACAAGACCGCAATACTGGATAAAAGAATTTTCATTGTAGCTTTAAATTTTGGTGCAAATTAAAACTATTTTATGGTTATTTACATCAGTTGTGAAAAAACAATAGCGATCGCCACCTTCTTTTATTTTCCATTTTTTTCGAAGGTCTTCTACTGATTCCGGAAAGTTCCTTGTGGTAATGTTGGCTTTTTTTCCTTCTAACATGGCTTTCATTTCATTTTTTTGGAAAGCAAAGGATTGTTGAATTTCAAAAACCCTCCCCGGAAAATCAAGTAAGGAATCGGAAGTATAGAGTTGGGAATGTGGATGCAATTTGTCAATCTGAAAGTAATGACTAATCTCATTGAAGCCGCCCGATTTCATGATAGCACTGTTGGGTTCGTACAAATATTTTTTTGGAAGTCCGAAGCTGATGTTCCCGTCGAATTGGTTCCATTCAAAATTGAAAAACTCGTTCTTATCTTTCTTAATATTGGTTGTTTTTATCGAAATAATGCCATCTAAGTCTTTTGAAAGTTCCCAAAGCAACTCTTTGACCTCGTTTTCTAAAGCTACAATATGAATTTTTTTGACATTCTTCAATTCCATCAACCCGGCAGTAAGGTCCAAAAGTGGTGCAGTTTTTATCAAGATGGAATCAGAATATTGAAAATAGAAATCCAGTAATTCCGGAACATTAGGCAAACAATCTTTCAGCATAAAAACTTTCCCTTTACTGTCATTTCGACGTGATGGATCGATGTAAATCCAATCAAACTTGGTGTTTAAGGTTTTCAAAATAGTAGCGCTATCGCCTTCAACGCAACGAATATTTTTACAATGCAATTTTTCGAAATTGTGTTTGACAAGCTCAGAAAGTTCTGAATTCATTTCGCAATGGACAACTTCTGAAAAAACTTTGGAAAAATAATAGTCATCCACACCAAAGCCACCCGTAAGATCGATGATGTTGTTTCCGGAAATTAAAGTCGACTTGTAAGCTGCGGTTTGTTCAGAAGAGGTTTGCTCGATGGAAATTTTACTTGGAAAAAGAATCTCTGAAGCGGCGTACCAAGTAGGCAATTTGTTTGTGGCTTTTTGCCGTGCAGCAATTTGGTTCAAAATAGCATTCCAGGAAAGAAGTGGAAACGGATTTTTCTGCAACGCTAACGTTGTTATAGTACGTTCGGAATTTTCCCTAATAAATTGCTGAACTTCATGTTGTAATAACGAATTTTCCAGCATTAGATATTCTTCGTTAGCAATTGAATGATAGCATTGTTCGGAAAAAATTCTTTTCCAATCACTTTCAGTATAGTGTATACGGGAACTGCGACAATCATCCCGAGAATTCCTGTGAGAAATCCTGCAATCAAAATCACTAAGAAGATTTCTAAAGGATGTGAACTAACGCTTTTCGAGAAAATTATGGGTTGTGATACGTTGTTATCAATAATTTGAACCACCCAAAAACCAATCAAAACGTAAATAGTTGTTGGTAAAATTTGGGTTTGAAAATCACTCCCTAAATTACTAATCATGGTTAAGATTGCCGCTAAAATAGAGGCAATTAAAGGGCCAACGTAGGGGACAATATTCAAGATGCCGCACAAGAAAGCAATCACAATCGCATTGTCGATATCAAAAATTAGCAACACTATCAAATAAAGTACAAACACAATAAACAATTGCAATAACAATCCAATAAAATAACGCGACAACAAGTGATTGATTTTATAGACTGAATTTAAAATTTGAGTTTCATGGCTGTCTGGAATCAATTTTTTGGCACCTTCGACAAATAAATTTCGGTCATTTAAAAAGAAGAAAGTAATAAACAATACCGACGCTAAACCAATTCCAAAACTGCTGACCATGGCTAACAAATTGTTTAGAAAATTCGGGATAATGTTGAAATTAATTTTTGAAAACAAATTTTGTTCTTTCATTAATCGAGACGTGTCAATGTGGTGTTTTTCTAAATAGGTAATGGCTTGCTCATACAATTGAATGCTATTTTTTTCAATGTTTGAGGTATTTAGCAAAGATAAATTCTGACCTTGATCAATAACCAGCGGAACAAAAAGCATTATAA
>Ga0208124_100396_pt1 | contig 15962 bp, 16 predicted proteins | sample LakWasM104_HOW12_2_FD_183922 | JGI IMG/M metagenome (GOLD analysis project Ga0208124, IMG submission 183922) | Freshwater sediment methanotrophic microbial communities from Lake Washington under simulated oxygen tension - Sediment Metagenome... | ecosystem: Environmental > Aquatic > Freshwater >...
AAAGCAGCACCTGATGCCTTTGACCTTTTTGACCCTTTTTTCTGGGACCACCGAGCGACGCCATGGGTGAGTTCGACCTGATCGCCCGCTACTTCACCCGCCCCGTGCGCAAAGCCGCCCTGGGCGTGGGCGACGACTGCGCGTTGCTCGTGCCCGCACCCGGCATGCAACTGGCCGTCTCCAGCGACATGCTGGTGGAGGGCCGCCACTTCTTTCCCGACGTCGACCCCGAAGCCCTGGGCCACAAGGCGCTGGCCGTGAATCTGTCAGACCTGGCGGCGTGTGGTGCCAAGCCGCTCGCGTTCACGCTGGCCCTGTCGCTGCCCCGGGTCGATGAGGCCTGGCTGGCGGGCTTCTCGCGCGGGCTGCTGGCGCTGGCCGATGCCCACGGCTGCGAGCTGGTGGGCGGCGACACCACGCAGGGCCCGCTCAACATCTGCATCACCGTGTTTGGCGAGGTACCCACCGGCCAGGCCCTGCTGCGCAGCCGCGCACAGCCCGGTGACGACATCTATGTGAGTGGCACGCTGGGCGACGCCCGGCTGGCGCTGGAGGCGCTGCTCGGCCACATCGCCCTGCCCGCCGAGGAGCTGGCCCGCGCCCGCCAGCGGCTGGAGCGCCCCACCCCGCGCGTGGCCCTGGGCCTCGCCCTGCGCGGCGTGGCCACCAGCGCCATGGATGTGAGCGACGGGCTGCTGGGCGACCTGTCGCACATCCTCCAAGCCTCGGGGGCAGGGGCCTGTATCGACACCTCAAAAACTATACATTTGATAGCAGCAAAGGCATATTCGACTAGCGCAACCAGCCCATTGGACCCTGAACTGGTCCACCAATGCACTTTGGCGGGCGGTGACGACTACGAGCTGGCCTTCACCGCCCCGCGCGCGCGACGTGACGCGGTGGCCGCCTCGGCGCAGGCAAGCGGCACACCCGTCACCCGCATCGGCACCGTGCTGGCTGAGCCAGGCCTGAGGCTGGTGGACGCGCAGGGGCAGGCGGTGGAGAACCGTTACGCCTCGTTCGACCATTTTCGGTGACGGGCGGTGGCGGGCAAAAATTTTTTGCAACCCATGAATCCTTTTGCGCAACCAGCCGCTCTTGGTAGGGAAGGTGCCCTGTGCCGGCGCCTTCATTTCCCCACCAAGGAGTTTTTCACCATGCTGTACCGCAAAAACATCACCCGCCCCGAAAGCCTGCTGCGCGTTGCAGGGGGCGTCGCCCTCATCGCTGCAGGCCTGTGGTGGATGTCCGCATCGCCCCTGGGCCTGGCATTGGCCGCCTCGGGCGTTGGCAGCATCCTGAGCGGCGCGTTTGGCTACTGCCCCGCCTGTGCCATGGTGGGCCGCAAGCCTGTCGAGTGACATGAAACAACACCCCCCTGAGTCGCTTCGCGCCTTCACCCCCGCTCTCACGCTGCGCGTGGGCAGGGGGACGCAGCCAGCGCGGCGGGGCGGCCCTTGCGCGGCTGCCCGCGCAGGGGTCGCGCCGGTTTCACAGGCTGCGGTTGGCGCAATGCGCTGTGGAGGACTAAAACCATGACCGCACCCACACTCGCCCAGCTTCTGCCCGCCGCACGCAGCGGTGACGCGGCGGCCATGGAGCAGCTGCTGCGCCTCACCCGTCCCGACATCCGCCGCTATGCGCTGCGCCACTGCGCCGCCACCACGGCGACGGACGACGTGGTGCAGGAGGCGCTCATCATCGTGTACCGCCGCGTGGGCGCGCTGCGCGAGGTGGCGGCGTTCGGTGGGTGGGTGGTGCGCATCGTGCAGCGGCTGTGCATGCAGCCCATGCTGGCCTGGCTCAAGGGCGAGCCGCTGGCACAGGTGGAAGACAACCTCGCCTGGTCGCACCGCCCCGACCACGAACTGCGCCATGACCTTGCCCTGGCCATCGACTCGCTGCCACCCCTGTACCGCGAGGCCCTGCTGATGCGCGACTTCGAGGAGCTGACCATCGAGGAGATGGCGCAGCGGCTGGGTGTGACGCGCGAGGCGGCCAAAAGCCGCCTGCACCGCGCGCGGGCCCTGGTGCGGGAGTACCTGGCACCCACGGACCGCACCGGCACCACGTAGCGCTGCGGCGCGGAGAAACCGCCTCAGCGCATCTGGAACAGCTCCTGGTGAAAGCGCGCAGGCGAGCGCCCCAGCTGCTCCATGCCCCGGCGCACCGCCTCGGCAAAACCCTGTGGCCCACAGAACCACACACTCGCCGCCGGGCTGGTGCCCGCGAGCAACGCTGCGGGTGTCACGGGCCCGGTGTCGTTGCTGTAGTGAGTCTCCAGCGTCACGCTGGGCAAGCGGGCACACAGTGCAGCCATGCGCTCGGCAAACACTGCCTCGCCCGCATGGCGCACACAGTAGTGCAGGTGCACCCGGGGCGCCAGCGCGGGCGTGGACTGCATCGACTCCAGCCAGGCCATGAACGGCGTGGCGCCAATGCCTGCGGCGACCCACACCTGCTCGGTGGCGCTGTCGCTGCGAAAGTCAAAGCAGCCGTACGGCCCCTCGATGCCCACCTGCTGCCCGGGACGGACATGCAGGGGCAACTGGCTCGTGTGGTCGCCCAGCGCCTTGATCGCAAAGCGCAGCACGCCATCGCCCTGGTCGGCGTTGAGCAGGGTGAAAGGGTGCGCCCCCTCGGCACGGCCAAAGGTGACAAACGCAAACTGACCGGCCGCATGCGTCCAGCCACTGGCGGGGCTGACCTGGCAGGTCACTTCCAGCACCCCACCCCCTTGGGACGACACGCCCACCACACGGGCTGCATGGCGGCGGCGGCGCCCGATGGCCCCGGCCAGCGAGCGCACGGCGCACAGCGCCCCCACCAGCGTGCACAGGCCCACCAGAACGCCTGCAGGCTGTTGCCACCAGGCGGGCGGCGTGAGCACCACGGCATGAAAGGCCAGCACCAGGTACACCACGGCCAGCAGCTTGTGCAGGTAGCGCCACACGTGGTACGGGAACCGCTGCCACAGCGTGATGACCAGCATGGCCGCGAGGAACCACACGGCCCATTCCCCCATCTCCTCGGCCAGGTGGCGGAAGGTGTTGAGCCACCAGTCCGCGCGCGGCGCGCGCACCGGGCGACCCACCCAGGCGGCCAGCAGGCTGCGCGACAGCTGCAGCCCGTAGTGCAGCAACGCCAGCACGATCGCGCCGATGCCCGCCCACTTGTGCAGGCGGTAGCTCTTGTCCAGGCCGTCCAGCGGCTTTTCCAGCCACGCGGGCCGCACGGCCAGCACCATGATCAGCGACATGAGTGCCCAGGCCGATACCCCGCTGAGCAGGATCAGCTGGTTGCGCCACCACCAGACATCGCCCCACGCGGGCGGCGCAGGCTGGGGCACCCACAGTGCCAGCAGCCACGCCGTACATGCCAGCACCAGGGAGACCCCCAAGATCTTCTTCCACATCACCAGCCCCAAACACTTGTTGCAATGCAGCAAATATAGAAACCTGCGATGAACGTCACCTGAACGGTGTGTGAAGCAGCGGCAAAGCGCTGCAGCTTGTGGCCGGAGGTTGATCTGCATCAGCCCGCTGCGCGGGGCCGGCATCCCCGCAATCAAGTCCGCACAAAACGCGCGAGCGGCCTGCGCGGCGCGGCAGGCACCTCGCCCTGCGGGTAGCCCATGCGGCAGAACATCTGCACCGTGGGCTCCTGGGGCGTGCGCGGCGCGGGCCGCCCCAGCAACAGCTGGTGCACGCGCTCGAAGTGCGGGGCCATTTCGGCAAACTCCTGCACCGCCTGGCTCATGGGGTGCATGCCCACACCCAGCGCCGTGGCCTGCAACTGCTGGCGCACATACAGGCGCCCGGTACGGATCTGGTCGCTGCGGGTGTTGGGGCCGGTGATCCACACAAAACCCATGGCCGTGCGGCTATGGCCCTCAAAACGCCCCATGGCGCTTTTGTAGGCGGCGCTGCCTTCGGCCGGGGGCTGGGTGCGGTCGAACATGCCCAGAGCGTCCACGGCGCGCACAAAGGGCGAGTTGATCGAGATGCCGTCGCGGTGCTGCAGGATTTCGCCTGGCCCCACGCGGGTGAGCTGGATGCTTTCCATCATGGTGCGCGGCGTGAGCAGCTCTACCCGGGCAGATTCCCAGCACAGCGTGCGCAGCGCGGGCAACTGGTCGGCGCTGACGGTGCCGCCCACGCGCAGCGGGGCTTCAGCCGGGGTGCTGCCCAGCAACTGGGCCAGCACCCCGGGCGCGATGGCCCGGGTGGTATCGAAATCCGTCTTGGGCGTGCGGCGCAGCAGCACCTGCGCAAACAGCGGGTCGGGCTGGCCACCAGGCTTGAGGGTGATGCGCGCCACGGGGCGGTCGTCCCAGTCCTTCAGGGCCGCAGGCATCTCGCCCTGCGGCCACAGCAACACCTCGCTGGCCACGCCTTGCTGAGCCAGCGCCATCACCAGCAGCTCCAGAAAGGCGCCATGGCCGATCAGGATCTGGCGCCCCCACGGATCCGTCTGTGGCAGCACCCGCGCAGGGTCGGTGCGCAGGGTGATGACACCGCTCTCGCGCAAGTCCACCAGCCAGGGCTGCAGGTTGTGCGAATTGGGTGCGGTGATGGCATAGGCCACGGCACGTCGGCGCAGGTCGGTCTCGCCCACCGGGCCTTTCCAGGCCTCCACCGCCTCGGCGGGATAGTGCGAGCCCACGGCACCACAGGCGACCAGCGTGCCCGCAGTAGCGGCGGCGATGGTGCCGCCCCCTGCCAAACGGATGAAGTTGCGACGGTTCATGAGAATGCTCCGGTGGTTCAAAAGGTGATGCGGTCAGGCCAGCGCGGCGCGGATTGAACGGGTGGACACCAGCCCCAAATCGACCAGCGCCTGGCGCACGGCCTGATCGAAGGGGGTGTGGGGCTCGTCGCCGATGAGCGCGCGCAGGCGGGTGTTGTCCAGACGGTGGGGCGTGCGCCACAGATAGCGCATGTCCGCCAGCGCAGCGAACGTGGGGGCCACCAGCCCCATCACGCGCAGCAGCGGCCACGGTAACTGGCCCACCCGCAGCGCGCCCGCATCGGGCAACCAGCCCTGCTCTGCTGCAATGGCCGTGAAGCTGTGCAGCCACTGCTGCGCGGTAACGTGGTGCCCAGCGAAATGCAGGCACTCGAAAGCGGCCAGCCGGCCACGCTCTTGCGCCACGCGCACGAAGGTGCGGGCCAGGTCGGGCAGATAGGCCCAGGGCGTGGCCAGGTCGAGCGGGCCCGGCCAGGTGATGCGGCCCTGGGGCAAGTCTTTGGCAATGGCCTGGTCCAGCCAGCTGCCGGTGCCACTGCCAAAGAAGTCTCCGGCGCGCAGCACCACGGCGCGCATGTCGCCCCCTTGCGTGGCGGCCTGCAGGCGCTGCTCCAGTTGCACCCGCATGCGGCCCTTGAAGCCCGTGGCGGCCTGGGGCGTGTCTTCGCGCAGGACGGGCGGCATGGCTTCGCCAAAGTTGTAGACATTGCCCGGCAGCATAAGCGTGGCGCGCAGCTGCCGGGTGACGGCAATGGCTGCTTCCATCAGCGCGGGGGCCTGCTCGCGCCAGGCCTTGTGGGTGTAGGCAGGGTTGAGCGCATGCACCACCACCTGCGCGCCCTGTGCCTGGGCCGCCAGCGCGGCAGTGTCTTCCACTGCCACCGGCATCCACCACACGCCAGGAATGGCGGGCAATGCAGCGCTCTGCGCACTGGGGCGCACCTGGGCCAGCACCTGCCAGCCAGCCTGCGCAAAGGCGCGGGTGGCCGCCAGTCCCAGCCGCCCCCGGGCGCCCAGGATCAACACGGTGGAGGGATTGTCCGTGGAGTGTGGAAAACGGGTGTGGGTGATCATCTGAGGGCTCCATTCACAAGGGATGGAGCGATTGTGAAAACGCCGGCACCGTTACACAATTGGCTAAGTATTCATAACAACAATGCAAATATGAATACCTCCAACCACCCTCCTGCCGCCCCATTGCGGGCACGCTATTGCCATGAACCAGACCTTTGACTGGAGCCTCGTGCAGTCCTTCCTGGCCGCACTCGACCAGGGCAGCCTGCTGGGCGCCGCCCGTGCGCTCAACGCCAGCCAGCCCACCATCGGCCGCCACATTGCCGCGCTGGAATCGCAGCTGGGCGTGGTGCTGTTTGAGCGCACCGGGCGCGGCCTGCTGCCGACGGCCACGGCGCTGCGGCTGGCCGAATCGGCCCGCGCCATGGAGATGGGCGCCCACCAGCTGGCACGCAGCGTGTCGGGCGCGGAGGAAGGCGTGAGCGGCACCGTGCGCATCACCGCCAGCCAGCCCGTGGCCTGCGTGCTGCTGCCGCCCGTGCTGGCGCGCATGCGCCAGGCGCTGCCCGAGGTGCAGGTGGAGCTAGTGGCCAGCAACCAGGTCACCAACCTACTGCGCCGCGAGGCCGACATTGCGCTGCGCATGGTGCGCCCCGACCAGGCCAGCCTGGTGGCCAAGCGCATCGGCGCGGTGACGCTGGGTGCCTACGCCCACCGCGACTACCTGCGCCGCAAGGGCACACCCCGCCAACCGCCCGACCTGCTGCAGCACGAGCTGGTGGGCAACGACCGGCACGAAGACATCCAGCAAGGCTTTGCCGCGATGGGCTACCCGGTGGAGCGCGGGCACTTCGCGTTCCGCACCGACGACCTCATGGCCTACTGGGAGGCTGTGCGGGCGGGGCTGGGCATTGGCTTTGTGGGCAACTATCTGGCCCGCACCGACCCGAACGTGGTGGCCGTGCTGCCCATGCTGCCCCTGCCCGATCTGCCCATCTGGCTCACGGTGCACCGCGAGATCCGCACCAGCCGCAAGATTCGGGCGGTGTATGACTTTCTGGCGGCAGAGGTGCCCTTGGTGCTGTAGACCACGGGCAACTCGCTGCCTGGCTGCTAGCATCCCAGTCCCTTTGTCCATTGCGCCCAAGGAGCCCCATGCGCCCCGTGAGCCCCCCATTCCCCTTCCTTCACCTTCCAGCGCGCCCCGCACTGCTGGTACTGGGCCTGGCCGTCCTGGCCCCGCTGTCTGCAGCCGCCCAAGACACCTCCCGCATCGCCCGTGTCACCGTCTACCCCGGCAGCGCCACGGTAGAGCGCGTGGCCAAGGTGGCCGCTGGCGCGCGCAGCCTCACGCTGGCCTGCCTGCCCGCGTCGCTGGATGTGCAAAGCCTGCAGATCAACGCCGACCCCGCCGTGCGCGTGGGCGAGTTCAATGTGCTCACCGAGGACCGTGATGTGGCGGCAGGCTGCGCCAGTCCGCTGGACGGCCGCATCCGCGAGCTGGAGGACCAGATCGCGGGGGTGAAGGCCGAGGCCTCGGCCCTGCAGCTGGTGGACGGCTATCTGCGCAGCGTGGCGCAAACCGGCGCGGGCCCGGAGTCGGCAGCGCCTGCCACTTCCGCCCCCCGTGCTGCCACACCGACGCCCGCACAGATCACCGCCACCGCCGAGGTCCTGCGCAAATCCGGGCAGGACAGCTTTGCGCGCGCGCACCAGCTCCAGCGCAAGCAGGAGGCACTGGAGCTGGCCCTCAAGCCGCTCGTGGCAGAGCGCGACCGCGTGGCCAGCCAGCGTGCGCGGGTGGTGTCAGTCACCATCAACCTGGCTACCGAGCGCGAGGCTGAGCTGCGCCTGTCCTACCAGGTGCGCGGCCCCGGCTGGCAGCCCAGCTACCGGGCGACGCTCGATGCCAACAAATCCACGGTGCTGATCGAGCGCCAGGCCTTGGTGGCGCAGAACAGTGGTGAAGACTGGGGCAACGTGCAGCTGACTTTGTCGACGGGCCAGCCCGGGCGCGCCACACAAGGACAACTGCCGCGCCCCTGGTGGCTGAACGTGGCGCCCCCGCCCCAGGGTTCGCCCGCACCCGCCATGGCGATGGCACCAGCGCCCGCACCAACCGTTGCGTCACTGTCCCGGTCCCGCAATGCCGCCGAAGAGGCCATGCCCACGTTTGACGTCAGCGCCCTCGACAAGGGGTTTGCCACCGAGTTCGCCGTGCCCCAGCGCATCACCGTGCCTTCCAGCGGCCAGCGCGTGACGCTGGCGCTCGGCAGCCACAGCGCCCCCGCCACGCTGATCACCCGCACGGCACCCTCCGTGGAAGAAGCAGCCTATTTGGTCGCGCAGATTGCGCAGCCGCCCGGCGTGTGGCCTGCGGGTGCAGCGGGCCTGTACCGCGACGGCGCCTTTGTGGGCAACGGCCGCATCGACTTTGGCACGCCCAGTGCGGGTGCCCCGGCCGGCAGCACCAGCCTGTCGTTTGGCCGCGATGAACTGGTCACCGTGCGGGCCGAGCCCGCGCAGGATCTGACGGGCAGCAGCGGCTTCACCGGCTCGCGCGTGGAGCGCAAGACGCGCCGGGCTTACAGCGTGGAGAACCGCCACAAGACGGCCATCACGCTGCAGGTGCTGCATGCCGCACCAGTGTCGCGCAACGAGAAGATCGAGGTCGAATCGCGCTACCAGCCCCAACCAGCAGACACGGCCTGGAACCGCACGCCCGGCACTGTGGCCTGGCAGCAGCCCGTGGCCGCAGGGGCCACGGCACAGTTCAGTGCCGAGCACACCATCCGTTACCCCAAGGACGTGGAGCTGATCGAACGCCAGTGACCTTGGAGACACGGTGACTGGCCCTCTGAACGCCCCGCGCAACAGCGGGTCGGTCACAATCCGTCGCAGCGCCCGCCAAGGCGCCACCGAGCCCCCAGGAGCCCGCCACCATGAGTTACCAACACCTCCTCGTTGCCGTTGACGGCAGCCCCACCGCCGACCACGCCGTGAACGAAGCCACGGGCCTGGCCAAGGCCACGGGCGGACGCATTCGCCTGCTGAACGTGATGGACCCTTTGGCCCACATCAGCGGTTTTGAGCGGCCCGATGTGTACAGCCAGGAGGTGCTGCCCCGCCTGCGCCAGGCGGGCGAGGCCTTGCTGCGCCGCGCCCAGGAGCGCGTGGCGCAAAGCGGCGTGCCGGTGGACACCGTGCTGATCGAAAACCTGGACGCCCGGGTGGCTGACCTGGTGGTGGAACACGCCCAGGCCTGGGGCGCCGACCTGATCGTGCTGGGCACCCACGGGCGCCGTGGCCTCGCCCGCGTGCTGATAGGCAGCGATGCCGAGCAGATCGCGCGCACCGCCCCTGTGCCCGTGCTGCTGGTGCGCCTGCCCGCCGGGGCAGACGGCAGTGCCGCCAATGCCGCCAGCGCCGCCAGCGCCTGACCCTTTTTCTTCCGAGCCATGACCGTTTCCGAGCCCCAGCCCAGCCTTGCCCCCCTGCGCCCCAGCGTGCGCTTCATGCTGTCCCACCCGGCCCACTTCATGGCGCTGGGCTTTGGCGCGGGCCTGGCCCCCAAGGCACCGGGCACCGTGGGCACGCTGTGGGCCTGGCTGGCATACCTGGTGCTGCAGCAGTGGCTGAACCCGCGGCAAATGGGCCTGCTGATCGCGATCAGCACCGTGGTGGGCTGGTGGGCCTGCACCACCACGGCACGCCACATGCGCGTGGCCGACCCCGGCAGCATCGTGTGGGACGAGGTGGTGGCCTTCTGGCTAGTGCTGTGGCTGGCCATGCCCATGGGGCTGTGGGGGCAGGTGGTGGCGTTTGGGCTGTTCCGCTTTTTTGACGCCGCCAAACCCGGCCCGGTGGGCTGGGCCGACAGCCTGTTCAAAGGCTTTGGCTGGCGCGGGGGCTGGGGTATCTTGTGGGACGACTTTGTGGCAGCCTTCTGTACCTTGCTGGTCATTGCACTGTGGAGGTTCTGATGGCACCCACATCACTATCAAAAAGTGAGCTACTAGCGCAAGAACTACAAGCGCTTGAGGCCAATTTGACGCAAATATCGCTGCGTTTGCTGGCCCGCCGCCGCCTACTGGCCACTGCCGAGAGCTGCACTGGCGGCATGATCGCCGCCGCCTGCACCGACCTGTCGGGCTCCAGCCAGTGGTTTGAGCGCGGCTTTGTGACCTATTCCAACGAGGCCAAGGCCGAGATGCTGGGCGTGCCCCCCGGCCTGATCGAGCAGCACGGTGCAGTGAGCGAGCCCGTAGCGCGTGCCATGGCCGACGGCGCCCTTGCCCACTCGCGCGCGCAGGTCAGCTTGGCCGTGACGGGCGTCGCGGGCCCCACAGGCGGCACCGAGGCCAAGCCGGTGGGCACCGTGTGGTTTGCCTGGTGCGTGGGCGGCGAAACCCACAGCGAAATGCAGCACTTTGCAGGGGACCGCGCCGCCGTGCGCACGGCCACGCTGCGATACGCCCTGAAGCGGCTGCTGAGCCTGCTGCCTGCCTGACCTCGCTGGCAAGATCCCGGCCCCGGCATGGGCGGCCGCTGTCGTCCACAAGACAGGGCTTCACCCGCCCCTTGCCACACCATATGGCCATGACAACGAAACCCTCCTGGTTTGACGGCTTCGCCACTCGGCGCATCACCACCTCGGGCGCGGAGATCTTTGTGCGCACCGGCGGCACCGTGGGCGCGCCCCCGCTGCTGCTGTTGCACGGCTTTCCGCAAACCCATGCGCTGTGGCGCCGCGTGGCGCAGCAATTGGCACGCGACTACTGTCTGGTGCTGCCGGACTTGCGCGGTTATGGCGACTCATCCCACGCGCCCGGCCTGCCCGACCACAGCAACTACAGCAAACGCGCCCTGGCTCAGGACATGGCCGAGGTGATGACCACGCTGGGCCACGACACGTTCTACCTGTGCGGCCACGACCGGGGCGGCCGTGTGGCCCACCGCCTGGCGCTGGACCACGCCGCGCGCGTGAAGAAGCTGTGCGTGATCGACATCGCCCCCACGCTCGACATGTACGCGCGCACCGACATGGAGTTTGCGCGCGCCTATTACCACTGGTTCCACCTGATCCAGCCCGCACCGCTGCCCGAGACCATGATCGGCGGCAACGCCCGCGCCTACCTGCACGCCAAGCTGGGCGGCTGGGGCAGCGCGGGCCAGGCCCACATCGAGCCCCAGGCCCTGGCCGATTACGAACGCTGCTTTTGCACACCCGAAGCCATCCACACCGCCTGCGAGGACTACCGCGCCAGCGCGGGCATCGACCTGGACCACGACCGCGCAGGCCGCGCACGCGGTGACAAGATTGCCTGCGACACCCTGGTGATCTGGGGCGAACACGGTGTGGTGCACCGGCTGTTTGACCCGATGGCGCTGTGGCGAGCGCAGTGCGCGGGCGTGGTGAGTGGGCAGGCGGTGCCAGCAGGGCATTTCATCCCGGAGCAGTTGCCTGGTGAAACGGCCGATGCGCTGCGCAGTTTTATGCGCCCTGAGCATCCAGCATCGCGCTGAGACCGAGTGTGCGAGGGCATGCCCGGCATACCGGCGCAGCGCCATCAAAAGACACGGTGGAGCTTTGCCTGCTTCGCCACGGCATTCCCTAGATCCTCATGACCAGGCTGATCACCCAAAATCACAGACTCGGGATCGCGGCCATCGGGCCCAAACGGTGCCATCACCACGACATGCCCATCCTGCCTCAAGACAATTGCGCGATCGTTAGAGCACAAAGCAGACGGCACCGAATCCCCACTCAGTCCTTGCCAGCCCAGCTGCTGGGGATGCTTCACTTTCAAAGCCTCCAGCACATGGCGGCCCAAGGTTTTCATATCGGTGCCGCCCTTCAGCGGGAGCATCGTCTCGTCGCACCGCCGCCAGATCAGCCAGGACTGATCGGACTCTTCCAGATAGACATCAACTACATATTGGGGATTCATATGTGAAGGGCGTTACGGCAGATGGTTACGGCAGCCATTGTCGTCACCTCGCACGCAGCCGGAGCGGGTGGTGTGGAGTGCGATGCCGATGTGACACCGATTGCAGCTGCTGCCCCACCACCCCGGTGTAGCATGGACGCCCTTGAGGAGGAGAACCCATGCACCCCAACGCCCAGACCCTGCAACGCTTCTACACCGCGTTTGCGCAACTGGACCACGCCACCATGGCCGCCTGCTATGCGCCTGACGCCACGTTTGACGACGAAGCCTTTTCCCTGAAAGGCCGTGAGCAGGTGGCAGGCATGTGGCGCATGCTGTGCACTGCGACGAAAAAGCCCGGCGCCGCCGAGCACTGGAAGCTGGAGTTCAGCGGCATCGACGCCGATGCGCAGGGCGGTAAGGCGCACTGGGAGGCGCACTACCTCTTCAGCGCCACCGGGCGCAAAGTGCACAACATCATCGACGGCACCTTCACCTTCACGCCCGACGGGCTGATTGCCACGCACCGTGACCGCTTCAACTTCTGGCGCTGGGCCCGGCAGGCGCTGGGCGCGCCAGGCCTGCTGCTGGGCTGGTCGCCTTCGCTCAAGCGCAAGGTGCGGAGTACGGCAGCGGGGAATTTGAAGAAGTTCCTGGCGTAGGAAGTAGGGTCTCTCTGACCCGCGCAGAAGCCCGCAGGACACGAAATAAGCCCCTTGTGCAAACGACTGCGCTTTAGCTTCCGATTTTCTTGCGACGTACAGCATTGAATGCCGATGCCGCCATAGCCAGTAACAGCGCCATAAGTCCCCATTCGCTCAGCGTCGGAACCGAGGTTGCGCTGGCGGCGAGCACGTTGAGTGTGGCATTGGCGGCAGGGGCGCTGCCAGAACTGGAATTCAGGCCCGTAGTAACGTTGTTTTTTACACCCGGCGCTGTTGCGGTGACCTGAACAGAAAACGTGCAACTGGCCCCACCGGCCAACACCCCGCCGGCCAAGGCCACCGAGGAGGAACCCGGTGCGGCGGTCACCACGCTGCCGACCCCGCAGTCGCCCACCAAACCGTTGGGAGCGGACACCACTAGGCCCGCCGGCAAATTGTCTGTGAACGTGATGTTGTTCGCAGCTGGCCCCAGCCGATTGATGGTGAACGCCAGCGAGGTGGAACTTCCGACCGAGACGCTGGGCGCTCCAAACGCCTTGCTAAAAGTAAAAACAACGCCTGCTTGCGCACCTGTTGCCGCCAAAGCGCCTGCGCCAACCAACAGCGCGCCCACCCAACGAACTTTCGACATATCACCCTTAAAAAATGCAATTTTCTGAACGCTCAATCGAGCGAGTGGCGTTTGTACTTCAGGGTTTTGCAAATGTCTTGCAAAAAATGACCGCGTGCCCCCGGTCTTGAAGGGGAGGCCTCAGGGCAGCTTGCCAAAAGGTTGGATCAGGGCCCGCCAGAACCCGTCAGGCCGGGCATCATTGTTGTTGTCGTTGGCCAGCCCCAAATGCATGCCCTGATGGCCCAACGCTGGTTGCGCGCAATATGTTCCCATCAGGCGGTCCCACCAGGGGAACACCATTCCGAAGTTGCTGTTGCCTTCATCCATGCGGTCGGAATGGTGCACACGGTGCATATCAGGGGTCACCATCACCCAACGCAGCCTCCGATCCCAGCGTAATGGGATCGCAACATTGGCATGGCAAAACGCGGTGTGCACCAGTTGAAGCACCGCATAGGACAACAAGGACACAAGAGGCATGCCCAGTGCCGCGCACAGCATCAGCGTCAGAGCCGCAAGTGCCACAACTTCCAGAGGATGGTGGCGCACACTGGTCGTCACATCGAATGCGGCATCCGCGTGATGCACTTGGTGCATTCGCCACAGAAGTGGAATGGCGTGCGAAGCACGATGCAGCACATACTGGATTGCATCCACCAGCAACACGCCGATGACGATCTTGGGAACATCGGGCAATGCCCCCCCGGCCAACCCGGTCCACCCCAAGGACGCCCCAAGTCGCACCGCAGCGGTCTGCACAGGCTCGGCCACCCACCACATCAACAGACCACCCAGCCCATACAGCAGCAGGTTGACCCTTCTCCGGCCTTGGTGGCTTTCGCCAGTCACACGGCGAGGCCAGAAGTGCTCTGTCAAAGCAAGAATGCCCAGGACCACTGAGAGCAATACGTACTGACCCCATTCAAAGTGATCCATCACGGCCTGCATGAACTGCATCAGGTTTGTGTACCCAAAGAGGTCAAAGAGGCCTCAAGCCCCGTGGCATTTCTTGTACTTCTTGCCGCTGCCGCAGTGGCAAGGGTCATTGCGCCCCGGCTCGGGCGCCTTGCGCACGGTCTCCACGCGCGGGCCCATGCTCTTCCACAGCTGGCGCAGGTCGTACACGGCCCAGATGGCTTCGCCGAAGGCTTCCACGCGCGCCTGGCTGGTGCTGGGCGGGCCGTCTTCGTCGTACATGCAGACCTCGGGCTTGCCGGTGTCGTCTTCGGTCAGGGCGACGATGCGCTCCAGCGCATCGTCCAGCCACTTGGCAGCTTCCTTGTCGCGCGGGGCGGCCCAGTCTTCGGGCCAGTTCTCCACCGCAAACATGAAGCCCAGCGCCCAGACCTGGCCGAAGGACGGGATCTCCTGGTCGTCGCCCATCTCGGCACGCTGCTCGTCGGTCAGGCTGGCCACGGCGCCGCGCATGTCCATGGCTTCGGGCTGGAAGGTGCGGTCGTCGTCCAGCGTCTTCACATCGGTGTCGAGCTGGGCCACGATCTCGTTCCAGCGGCGCATCCACAGGTCCATAAAGCGGGCTTGCTGGGCGGCATCGGCAAACGCGGGCAACTGCGGCAGCGGGTCGCCTTCGGCCACATCCAGCTCGGCGCCGTCGCCCAGCAGCATGGGCAGGTATTCGGCCGGGCCGATGGGGCGGCGGCTGCAGATCAGCGCGGTCATGAAGCCATCGCAGAACTCCCACTGCGGGATTTCCTCGCCGCGCGCGCGCAGGTCGTCGAGGATGTTGTCCATCTCCTCCAGCTCATCCGGGCCGAGCGCAGCGGCCGGGGCGGTGGTGGGGTCGAGATCGTCAGTGGCGGGGGTGGGCGATGTGGGTTCGGTCATGGGAGGACTCCGGTCGTCAAGGGAGAAAGCGGGGGCGGCAAAACAATGTTTTACTTTTATGATGCGCAGGCCTTGTGCCGTGGCGCGGGCCACGGCGGCCAGGGGTGGTGGCGGGGCAGAAAAAAGCGCCGAGCGCCATCCGGCAACCCCACAAAAAGGCGGCCAGTGTAGCCCCTGCGCCCTCCGCTCGCGCCACCGACCCCAACCAGGACGCCCCATGATCCACCAGCTCAACTCCCTCTACCCGGTGCGCTATACGGCCTTTGCGCTGTGCGTGTTCGGGCTGCTGCTGTCCCTGTTTGCGCTGGTGGCCTTTGGCGTGGGGCTGCCCGTGGTGCTGGTGTTTGCGGCGCTGGTGGCCCTGGGCGTGTACGACTTGCAGCAGTCGCGCCACGCGATCCTGCGCAACTATCCGGTCATTGGCCATATCCGCTTCATGCTCGAATACGTGCGGCCCGAGGTGCGCCAGTATTTCATCGAAAGCGACAGCGAGGCCGCGCCGTTTTCGCGCGCGCAGCGCTCGCTGGTGTACCAGCGCGCCAAGGGCGACCCGGACAACCGCCCCTTTGGCACCCACCTGGACGTGGGCGCGCAGGGCTACGAATGGGTGAACCACTCGCTCGCGCCCACTCAGCTGCCGTCGCACGACTTCCGCGTGTGGATCGGTGGCAGCCCCGATGCGCCGTCGCCGTCCGTATCGCCCTGCACCCAGCCCTACCACGCGAGCGTGTTCAACATCTCGGCCATGAGCTTTGGTGCGCTGTCGGCCAACGCCATCCTGGCGCTCAACCAGGGCGCCAAAAAAGGTGGCTTTGCGCACGACACGGGCGAGGGCAGCATCAGCCAGCACCATCGCGTGCATGGCGGTGACCTGATCTGGGAGATCGGCTCGGGCTACTTTGGCTGCCGCAACCCCGATGGCACCTTCAGCGAAGAGCGTTTTGCGGCCAATGCCACCGACCCGCAGGTCAAGATGATCGAGCTCAAACTCAGCCAGGGCGCCAAGCCCGGCCACGGCGGCGTGCTGCCCGGCGCCAAGGTGACGGCCGAGATCGCCGCCGCACGCGGGGTGAAGGAGGGCGAGGCCTGCATTTCGCCCGCCAGCCACAGCGCCTTCCGCACGCCGGTCGAGATGATGCAGTTCAT
>Ga0208124_100398_pt1 | contig 15869 bp, 5 predicted proteins | sample LakWasM104_HOW12_2_FD_183922 | JGI IMG/M metagenome (GOLD analysis project Ga0208124, IMG submission 183922) | Freshwater sediment methanotrophic microbial communities from Lake Washington under simulated oxygen tension - Sediment Metagenome... | ecosystem: Environmental > Aquatic > Freshwater >...
AGCTTACAAATATTCTACTCATGTCTTATTGTTCGGAAAGTTTTGTAGATACTCAGAAAATGAGGACGAAGCCCGATATTCTGTTCGACATTTCTATTCATTCCCAGGCTCATCGTTCGTGCCCTGCCTCAAATACCGCTTTTTGCACTGGCGAGAGCAGATACTCCAGCACACTGCGGTTGCCCAGGTTGATTTCCGCAGTCACCTGCATACCCGGCGTCAGCCGGTACCTTTTTCCGGCGTTTTCCAGAAAGGCGCTGGGTAGACTAATCACGGCACGGTAACCCGGCTCGTCGCGTTGACCTTTATCCGGCTCGGTCGCATCGGGACTCACTTGGCTGACTTCGCCGTTGACCATGCCGTATTTCTGAAACGGATAAGCCGCCAGCTTCACTTGGGCGTGTTGCTGGGGTTGCACAAAGCCCGCATCCAGATGGGTGATCCACACTTCCGCTTCGATCGGGTCGTTCTTGGGTACAACGGTCATCACCACGGTGCCGGGCGAAACCACGGTGCCAGGCGTATGGGTGGCGATATCCTTGACGATGCCGTCCTGCGGCGCTTTAAGCTCCAGCAGTTCGTGATGATGGGCCTGTTTTTCGTTTTCCTGTTGCAGCTTGCGGTACTCGCCTTCGGCCTGCACCCGTTCGTTTTGCAATTCCTGACGATAGTTGGAGGTGATCTGGGCGATCTGTTGCTCTGCTTGCCGGATCGTTGAACGTAAACTTTCTACGGTGTAGCTTTGCGCGCGCAGTTCTTGTTCCTTTTCGATATGATCGCGGGATTTCTCGTTAGCCATGAATTTGGAAACCGAACCGTCTTTAACCAGCCGCTGAAACGCTTCGTCATGTGCCTTGTAAATGGGCACGGTCTGTTTGAGCTTGGTTTCGATTTCCAACGCGCTTTGCAGCTCTTGTTGGGCTTTGCTGTGCTGGGCGCGCGCCGTACCGAGTGCATCGGCATAGGCTTTTTGGCGGGCAACGTATTGGGCGTTGACTTGGGCGAACAACTCAGGCGGATCATCGCTACTCGGCTGGAGCGGAACATCCGCAAGTTGCGCATCGGCACGGCGCAATTGCATGCTTTTAAGATGCAGCTCGCTTTCCAGTGACCGCCCGTCAGCGTCGGAGAACTGCGTATCCATGCGCGCCAGTACCTGTCCGGCATGGACTTCATCGCCTTCGCTGACCAATATTTCCTTGACGATACCGGCATCGGCAGGCTGCACGATCTTGACCGAGCTTTGCGGCACCAGTTTGCCTTGGGCTACTGCGATAATATCCAGCCTGCCGAAGATCGACCACAGCAGCATGGATAGCAACAACGCCAGCAGACACCACAGCACCGCGCGCGGCAACGGCGAAGGCGGCTGGTTTTGCAAGCGCTGGATGTCCGGAGCAAAGTCGTACGCGTCGGCCTGGAGTTTGTTGCGCCATTTTGCTGCCATTGATTAGCTCAGCCGCACCGCGCCAGTCTGCAAATCCTCCAGCGGGTGTAGCTGTTGGGCGGACGTACCGAAGTTGGTATCGCTGATCACCGCCTGCGCCGAAGCAACACCCATACCGGCCAGACTGCCGTTCAGGTTGTACTGGTAGGCCAGATCACCGCCTAATGCCTCGGTATCGCTACCCGCCAGATGGCTCGTCAGCAAGGAGTCGGTCAAGTTCCATGCAGCCAGGGTAGGATTGGTCGCCAGTGCCTGGTCGAAACTTTGCGCCAATGCGGTGAAGTCGAAGTTTTGCACTTGCCGGTTCACCATCGTATCAAGCGATGCCGGGTTGTAAGTCATATTATCCAGAACGATTTGCAAGTTGACTACGCTACGATTGGCTGTACCGGCAAACCAGTCTTTCAGGACAATCTGGTCGTGAGCCTTTCCTGAACCTGTTGAAAGGCCGGTGTCCAGTATCAAATCGCGTCCTGATTTGTTCATTGCTAAATCCTGATAATCGATACCGCCACCCAGCGAGATGGTATTGTCCGCACCGGTGCCGGCAACTACGGTATCTTGTCCATCGCCGCGATTGAGGGCGATGATGTCCGCGCCGGCACCGGTGGTGATGGTGTCATTGCCTGCGCCACCGATAAATAATTCATTGCCTGCCCCCCCGTTCAGCTTATCTGCCCCGTTACCGCCATCGAACAGGTTGTTACCTGAGCTGTCGGTCAAGATGTTGTTACCTGAGCCGCCTTGAAGTATGTTGTTATTGAGGCTGCCGGCGCCAGGATTGCCCGTTGAGGTGCCGGTGCCATCGTTGAAATTGCTTGCGAGGCCTGCTGGAGCCGCGTCCTGCCCATTGCCCACTCCTTCATTGCCATGACTGATCGAAATGCGGAAAATATCCGAGGTAGCGAGGCTGTCGACGGTACTGCCCGTGGCGGCCACCCTGTCTGTCGCAGTCATCCTGATGTCCAAATAGCCGACTGTTTTCGGCGTCATGCCGGAAAAAGTCTGGGTGATGGGATCGAAATTGAGCCAAGCCGGTAGCGGTGAGCTATCAGCCAACGTTGCCGAGTAGTCGAGCGTATCGCCCTGATCAATGTCGGCGAAGCTCCCGGACGGCATCTGCCAGGAAAAGAATTTATTGAAGGTGAAGTCCTGGTCGGCCAACGGCGCAACCAGAATGGGCGCATCGTTCGTCCCTTGCAGGTAGACGTCCAGCGCCGAAGCAACGCCGGCAATGCCATCGGTCACGGTATAATCAAAATGCTCGGACACTTGTGCCGTGCGTCCCAGCGTCTGAACCGCAGCAGAAGTATTGTCCACGTTATAGGTGTAGCTGCCGTCCGCATTCAAAGTAAGCTGTCCATAGTTGCCTTGGAAAATACCGGTATCGGCCACGCTCAGGATCGTCCCTTGATCGACATCGGTGTCGTTATTCAGCACGTTGCCGGTTGCCGTAATGTTGAGGTCTTCCTGCACGGCAGCCGTGTCTACGGTCGTCACCGGCGCATCGTTGGTGCCGGTAATGGTGACGGTCAATGTCGATGGGGTTGCGATCAGTCCGTCGGTCGCTTGGTAGTCAAATATCTCGGTGACTATTTGACCGGCAGCCAGCGATTGCACTGCAAGCGAGGCGTTGTCCAACGTATAGTTGTAGCTGCCGTCTGCGAGCAGGATCAAGCTGCCGTAGCTGCCGCTGAACACGCCGGCATTCGCCACGCTGAGCACGGTGCCTTGATCGACGTCGGTGTCGTTACTCAGGACATTGCCGGTTGCCGCAATATTGAGGTCTTCCTGAACGGCTGTGGTATCCGCTATCGTCACCGCCGCGTCGTTGACCCCGGTGATGGTGACGTTCACCACGCTGCTGGCGGTCTCGCCTTTGCTGTCGCTGATGGTGTAGCCGAAGCTGTCCGTTACCGTCTGCCCTGCGCCCAGTTCCTGGAAGCGGTTGCCGATGTCGTACTGCACCTGTCCGTCAATGAGCTGTACGGTTGCTCCGATAGCGGATGCGCCAACGGCAACGACGGAGATGACGTCGTTGGTATTCGGATCGGTGTCGTTCGCCAGCAATACCGCTGTCGGTACACTCACCACGCCGCCGTCCTCGTAAACGGTGATCGCATCTGCATAAGCGACAGGCGGACGGTTCAGCAGTCCTTCTATACCCGCTCGATCAAGCGATGAACCATCGCCAAACTCGATGCGATTCACGCCTTCGCTCTGTACAAACCAGTTGGTCAGGGTGATGCTGTCGGTTGTGCCGAACAGGTTCACGATCATGTTATCGCCATCGCGTACGCCTTCCAGGTTGGCTTCGATCAGGTTGCCGCCGATGTAGAGTATGTCGCTGCCCAGCGTATCTATGATGGTGTCTGCACCGTCGCCGGGATTGAATACGTAGCGATCGTTGCCCGCACCGCCCAGCAAGGTATCGTTGCCTTGTCCGCCGATCAGGGTATCGGCACCGGCACCGCCGTCAAGTACGTTCGCACCGCTATTACCGAAGAGGATGTTATCGAGCGCATTGCCTGCGGCGTTGATGGAAGTTGTACCGGTCAACGTGAGGTTTTCGACATTGTCTGAGAGGCTGTAGCTCACGGTGGATTGAACAGTGTCGATACCTGCATTGATCGCTTCCACTACCATATCGTCCGTATTATCCACAACGTAAGTGTCGTCTCCTATCCCGCCTGCCATCGTGTCTGCGCCGATGCCGCCGTCCAGCATGTCGTTACCTTCCATACCGGCTAGCGTGTTGTTGCCGCTGTTGCCGACAATAAGGTTATCCAGCGCGTTGCCGGTGCCGTTGATGTTAGCTGCGCCGGTCAGGGTTAGGTTCTCGATGTTGCTCACCAGCGTATAGCTAGCCGAGGCCTGCACGGTATCGGTACCGGCATTGGCAGCCTCCGCTACCACGTCGCCGACATTGTCCACCACGTAGGTATCGTCGCCCGCCCCGCCTGCCATAGTGTCTGCGCCTGCGCCGCCATCGATCAGGTTGTTGCCGCTATTGCCGGTGATGGTATTATTGAGCGCATTGCCGGTTGCATTGATCGCATCCGCGCCGGTCAGAACGAGGTTTTCCAGATTGTTGCCCAAGGTGTAGCCGATGTTCGATTGAACCGTATCCGTGCCTGCATTCAGGGCTTCCGTCACCACATCGCCGACATTGTCCACAACATAGATATCGCCGCCCGCGCCGCCCGCCATGGTGTCCGCCCCTGCACCGCCATCCAGTATGTTTGCGCCGCTATTGCCGGTGATGATGTTGTCCTGCGCATTGCCGCTGGCATTGATTGCAGCCGTTCCGGTCAGCGTGAGATTCTCGACGTTATCGGAGAGGGTATAGCTTGCCGACGCGAACACGCTGTCCGTGCCTTCCCCGATATTTTCTACGATGACATCGGCAGTATTGTCCACGTAGTAGGTGTCATTACCGCCCAAACCGGCCAACACATTCACGCCGCTGTTGCCGGTGATGACGTTGTCCTGCGCATTGCCGGTTCCGTTAATGGCAGCCGTACCGGTCAGCGTGAGATTCTCGACATTGTCGGATAGGGTGTAGGTAACGCTGGATTCCACAGTATCCGTACCGGCATTGACGTCTTCCACCACGACATCGTTGATGTTATCGACGATGTAAGTATCGTTGCCCGCACCGCCCGCCATGTTGTCAGCGCCCACGCCGCCATCCAGCACGTTCGCGGCACTGTTGCCGATAATCGTATTGTCGAGCGCGTTGCCGGTGCCGTTGATCGCAGTTGTGCCGGTCAGCGTGAGGTTCTCGACGTTGGCCCCCAGCGTGTAGGTGATCGAAGACTGCACCGTGTCGATACCCGCATTCAGTGCCTCGGTGACTACATCGCCGCTATTGTCCACAACGTAAGTGTCATCGCCCGCGCCGCCCGCCATGCTGTCCGCGCCTGCCCCGCCATCCAGCACGTTCGCCGCCGCATTGCCGGTGATCGTGTTATTCAACGTGTTGCCGGTTCCGTTGATCGCAGCGGCCTGTCCTGAGCCTGCCGAAGGGCCGGTCAGCGTAAGATTCTCTACGTTGGCTCCCAATGTATAGGAGATGGAAGATTGCACCGTGTCCGTGCCGGCATTCAGCGCTTCGGTCACCACATCGCCGATGTTGTCCACCACATAGGTATCGTTGCCTGTGCCCCCCGCCATGCTGTCCACGCCTGAGCCGCCATCCAGCGTGTCATTGCCCGCGTTGCCGGTCAGCGCGTCGTTGCCGTCCAGACCGGAAAGGATGTTGTTCCCCGTATTGCCGACGATCACGTTGTCCAGCGCGTTGCCCATGCCGTTGATGGAAGCCGTGCCGGTCAGGGTCAGGTTCTCGACATTGTCGGTCAGCGTGTAGCTGATGCCGGCTTGGACATTGTCGATACCTTCATTGATATTTTCGATAACCACATCGCCAGCGTTATCCACCACATAGGTGTCGTTGCCGATCCCGCCCAGCATAGTGTCGGCCCCTGCCCCGCCGTTCAGCGTGTCGTTGCCTTCCAGGCCGGTCAGTGTGTTGTTGCCGGTGTTGCCGAGGATAATGTTGTCCAGCGCATTGCCCGTACCATCGATGTTGGCCGCGCCGGTCAGGGTCAGGTTTTCGACGTTGTCGGTCAGGGTGTAAGTGATGCTGGATTGAACAAGGTCGGTACCTTCGTTAAAATTTTCTACGACAAGATCGCCGACATTGTCCACCACATAGATGTCATCGTTAAGCCCGCCGGACATCGCATCCGTACCTGTTCCGCCATCCAGTATGTCGTTGCCCGTCCCGCCCAGCAGCGTATCATCGCCGGCACCGGCATAAATCGAGTCCGCTCCCGCACCGCCATCCAGCACGTTTGCCGCCACGTTGCCGGTGATGATGTTGTTGAGTGTATTGCCGGTACCGTTAATGACGTCCGTACCGGTCAGGGTCAGGTTCTCGACGTTATTCGTCAGTGTGTAGGTGATGCCGGATTGCACCAAGTCTATTCCCGCATTCAGAGCTTCCGTGACGATGTCGCCGACATTGTCGACCACATAGGTGTCGTTGCCCGCGCCGCCCGCCATGCTGTCCACTCCCAGCCCGCCGTCCAGGGTGTCATTACCGGCATTGCCGGTCAGCGAGTCGTTCCCGGCAAGGCCGCTGAGCACATTGTTACCGGTATTGCCGACAATCACGTTGTCCAGCATGTTGCCGGTGCCGTTGATGGAAGCTGAACCGGTCAGGGTCAGGTTCTCGACGTTGTCGGTCAGCGTGTAGCTGATACTGGACTGGACGTTGTCGATACCTTCGCCCAGGTTCTCGATGACGATATCGCCGGCGTTGTCGACTACGTAGGTGTCGTCGCCGATCCCGCCCAGCATGGTATCGGCTCCTGCGCCGCCGTTCAGCGTGTCGTTGCCTTCCAGGCCGGTCAGGATGTTGCTGCCGCTGTTGCCAAGGATGATGTTATCCAGCGCATTGCCTGTGCCGTCGATATTGGCCGTGCCGGTCAGGGTCAGGTTCTCGACGTTGTCGGTGAGTGTATAGGTGATGGATGACTGGACGAGATCGGTGCCTTCATTCAGGTTTTCGATAACGAGGTCGCCGATGTTATCCACCACATAGGTGTCATTGTTCAAGCCGCCCTGCATGGTGTCCGCACCCAGGCCGCCATCCAGCGTATCGTTACCCGCATTGCCTTGCAGCTGATCGTTTCCGGCTTCACCATACAGTGCATCGTTGCCATCGCCGCCGATAAGACTGTCGTCGCCCGCACCGGCATAAAGGGTGTCTGCCCCGGCACCGCCATCCAGCACATTCGCTGCCACGTTGCCGGTGATGATGTTGTTCAGCGCGTTACCGGTACCGTCGATAACATCCGTACCGGTCAGGGTGAGGTTCTCGACATTGTCGGTCAGCGTATAGGTGATGCCGGACTGCACAAAGTCGGTTCCTGAATTCAAGCCTTCGGTGACGATGTCGCCGATATTGTCGACCACGTAAGTGTCGTTGCCTGCGCCGCCCGCCATGCTATCTGTGTCCAGTCCTCCATCCAGGGTGTCGTTACCGGCATTGCCGGTCAGCGAGTCGTTCCCGGCAAGGCCGCTGAGCACATTGTTACCGGCATTGCCGACGATCACGTTATCGAGCACATTGCCGGTGCCATTGATGGAAGCTGTGCCGGTCAGGGTCAAGTTCTCGATATTGGCTCCCAGCGTGTAGGAGATCGAAGACTGGACGGTATCGAACCCTTCATCGACATTCTCGCTCACTGCGTCGCCTGCATTATCGACGACATAAATATCGTCGCCCGCATTGCCCGCCATCACATCCGCACCCGTTCCGCCATCAAGCAGGTCATTGCCGGTATCGCCTGTCAATATATCGTTGCCCGCCAAACCGTACAGGCGGTTATTGCCGGTGTTGCCAAGCAGGATGTTGTTTAGTTCGTTGCCGATAGCATCAATGTTCCCAATGCCTGTGAGGGTAAGGTTTTCGACATTGGATGCCAATGTGTAGCTTACTGAAGAGAGTACGGTATCAATGCCCGCATTGAGTCCCTCGACCGTCTTATCGCCGCTATTGTCCACAATGTAGGTATCGTTGCCCGCGCCGCCGGTCATGGTGTCCGCGCCTGCGCCGCCATCGAGCAGGTTGGCGCCGCTGTTGCCGGTGATGGCGTTGTTCAGCGCATTGCCGGTTCCGTCGATGTCGGATGTGCCGGTCAGGGTCAGGTTCTCAATGTTGTCGGAGAGCGTGTAGGTCGCCGAGGCGAACACGCTGTCCGTGCCTTCGTTGAGGTTTTCGACGACGACATCGGCGGTGTTATCCACAGTGTAGGTGTCGCTACCCAGCCCGCCGATCAGCGTATCCACGCCTGCGCCGCCATCCAGCGTATCGTTGCCCGCCATGCCGCTCAGGATATTGTCAGCATCGTTGCCGGTGATGACATTGTCGAGCGCATTGCCCGTGCCGTTGATATTGGCCGTACCGGTGAGCGTGAGATTTTCGACATGGTCGGAGAGCGTGTAATCTGCCGAGGCGAACACGCTATCCGTGCCTTCGTTGAGGTTTTCCACGACGACATCGGCGGTGTTATCCACGATGTAGGTATCGTTGCCTGACTCGCCTGCCAGGGTGTCGATGCCAAAACCGCCGTCCAGTACGTTATCGCCGCTGGTGCCGATGATGTTGTTATCCAGTGCATTGCCCGTGCCGTCCAGATTGTCGGTCCCGGTCAGGGCCAGGTTCTCGACGTTATCGGTCAGGGCATAGGTAACCGATGATTCCACGGTGTCCACACCGGCATCTGCATTTTCCGCTACCGCATCGCCAATATTGTCGACAATGTAAGTGTCATTACCGGCACCGCCGGACATGGAATCTACATCTAGCCCACCATCCAGAGTGTCGTTGCCAGCGCCGCCTATCAACGTATCATTACCTTCAAGGCTGCTCAAAATATTGCCGCCATCATTGCCGATGATGACATTGCCCGACATGTTGCCGGTACCGTTAATGGATGTATTGCCGGTAAGCGTGAGATTTTCGAGGGTATCGGCTAGTGTATATGCAATCGAAGACTGAACGGTATCCGTGCCTTCTCCAGCATTCTCGATCACTACGTCGCCAGTGTTGTCGACGACGTAAACGTCGTTACCGGTGCCGCCCAGCATCGCATCGGTACCCGCGCCGCCGTCCAACAAGTCATTGCCTGCATCGCCGACCAAGGCATCGTTACCTTCCATGCCATAGAGCGCGTTATCGCCGGCATTACCGATCAGCACGTTGTTCAGCGTATTGCCGGTGGCGCTGATGTTGTTCACTCCAATCAATGTCAGGTTTTCGACATTATCGGACAGCGCATAATCCACCGAAGCGAAAATACTGTCTATGCCTTGTGCAGCGTTTTCAAACACCGTATCCGCAGTATTGTCCACGACGTAGATATCATTGCCTGCTCCGCCTATCAGAGTATCTACACCAGAGCCGCCGTCCAGTTTGTCGTTGCCTGCATTACCGTAAAGTGTGTCACTCCCTTCCATCCCGGAAATGACATTGTCGCCACTGTTGCCCGTCAGGATATTGTCAAGTGTGTTACCGGTGCCATTAATGTTTGTCGTACCGGTCAGCGTGAGGTTCTCGATATTGTCCGACAGGGTATAGCTGGCGCTGCTTTGCACAACATCCAACCCTTCGCCTGCCGCTTCGATCACAACATCACTTGTGTTGTCCACCAGGTAAGTGTCGTTACCCGTCCCGCCCAGCATGGTATCCGCGCCTTTACCGCCATTCAGTATGTCGTTTCCTTCCAAACCCGACAGCGTATTGGCCGCGTCATTGCCGATGATGACGTTATCGAGTGCATTGCCGGTGCCATTGATGTTGGTTGCGCCGGTCAAGGTCAGGTTTTCGACATTGTCGATGAGGGTGTAGGTAATGCTTGATTTGACTAAATCAACACCCTCGCCTGAATTTTCGATCACCGCGTCGCCGCTGTTGTCTACAACGTAGGTATCGTTGCCGGTACCGCCGATCAGCCTATCAGCGCCTTCGCCGCCATCCAGTGTATCGTCGCCTTCCAGACTTGTAAGGGTGTTATCGGCGATGTTACCGATGATGACATTGTCCAACACGTTGCCGGTACCATCAATGATGCTGGTGCCAGTCAGGGTAAGGTTGTCGAGGTTGTCCGCCAACTCCCAGGTTAAGTTGCTTTTGACCGTATCTACGCCTTCTCCGGCCAGTTCCACGGCCTGGTCGGCCAAGCTGTCCACTACATAAGTATCGTTGCCGGTGCCGCCTATCAGCATATCCGCGCCTGCGCCGCCGTCCAGCGTGTCGTTGCCCGCCAGTCCGGTCAGGGTGTTGTCGTTACTGTTGCCGGTCAGTACATTGTCGAGCTCGTTGCCGGTGCCGGTAAGGGCTGTGCCTTCGGTAAGAGTGAGGTTTTCGACGCTTGCACCCAGCGTGTAGTCAAACGGAGAGACAATAGTATCCGTGCCTTGTCCTGCCTGTTCGATAACGGTGTCACCAAGACTGTCGAGGATGTAGGTATCGTTGCCGTAGCCGCCCACCATGCTGTCCGCGCCCACGCCACCGTCCAGTATGTTGTTGCCGCTATTGCCGACGATGATATTGTCGAGCGCATTGCCGGTTCCACTAATCGCGCTGCCACCGGTCAATGCGAGATTTTCGACGTTGTCGCCCAAAGTGTAGTTTATGCCGGATTGTACGGTATCGATGCCTTCGCTCGTGTTTTCCGTAACGATGTCTCCGGCATTATCGACCATATAGGTATCGTTGCCTGTACCGCCAATCAGCGTATCCACTCCGCCCTTGCCATCCAACGTATCGTCGCCTTCCAAGCCAATCAGTGTGTTGGCGGCATCGTTACCGGTGATAAGATTATCGAGGACGTTGCCGGTGCCGTCGATAGAAGCCGTACCTGTCAGGCTGAGATTCTCGACGTTATCGGTAAGCGTATAAGTGATGCCGGACTTGACCAAATCCACACCCTCGCCCGCTGCTTCGACTACTGAATCGCCGATGTTATCGATGATGTAAGTGTCATCGCCCATGCCTCCCTGCATCACATCCGCGCCCACGCCGCCGTCCAGTGTATCGTTGCCCGCCAGTCCGGTCAGGGTGTTGTCGTTACTGTTGCCGGTCAGTACATTGTCAAGTTCGTTGCCGGTGCCGGTAAGGGCTGTGCCTTCGGTAAGCGTGAGATTCTCGACATTCGCGCCCAGCGTATAATCGAAAGGAGCCAGCACAGTGTCCGTCCCCTGTCCTGCCTGCTCGGTCACGGTATCGGTCAGGCTATCCACCACGTAGATATCGTTGCCCTTGCCTCCCAGCATAGTGTCGCTGCCTGCACCGCCATCCAAGGTATCGTTGCCCGCATTGCCGATCAGGGTGTCGTTGCCGTCCATGCCGTAAAGCGCGTTGTCCGCGGCATTGCCGGTGATGACGTTATCCAGTTCGTTGCCGGTTCCGGACAGGCTGGCCGTGCCTACCAGTCTCAGGTTCTCCACATTAGCAGCCAAGGTGTAGCTGGCGCGCGCATCAACGGTGTCTGTGCCTTCGCCTTCCAATTCGATGACGGTGTCGCCTGCGTTGTCGACGACGTAAATGTCATCGCCGATAGATCCCGTCATGCTGTCGGCGCCGCTGCCGCCGTTGAGCCAGTCGTTGCCGTCACTAATCAGGATGTCATCGCCCCCGCCGCCCATCAGGATGTCGCTGTTAGAGGTTCCGATCAATGTGTCATTGCCGCTGGATCCCAGTTGCAAGGCGTCAAGCTGCAAAACCGCGCCGTCGGCGAATGTTATGTTATCAAAGCGCTGAGCGTCGGCGAGGCCGTTGAACCAGTTGGCGATGACCAGGCGGTCTTTGCCATTGACGTGGGCAAAAACCAGGTTGTCTCCGTCTCTAGTGATGTCCATATCGCCGGCCAGGATGCCGGTTCCGAAGACGATGGCGTCGATGCCGGTATCGCCGGTCATCTCAAGAATGGTGTCCGCCCCGTCGCCGAGGTTGAAGCGGTAAGTGTCATTGCCCGCGCCGCCGTGCAGCAAATCGTTACCGATGCCGCCGGAAAGACTGTCGTTACCAGCGCCGCCCAACAGCAAATCGTTGCCGCCGTTACCGACAAGATCTTGTCCTGAACCTGTCACAGGATCATACGCCTGCCCTGCCACAATGTCGTTGGCATTGCCGCCGCTGACTTGCCCGGCCGCATCGGTGTGAATGCCGCCGTTGTAGCCGAATTCGGCGAGGGTGCTGAGGACGGCGGGATCCGACGCGTCAGTGACCGCCCAATCGGCGAGCAAGGCCAAGCCGTCCCAGCCTGCGGCTTCCAGCTTAGCACCCGTCAACCGGCGCAGTTCAAGCAAATCGCCCACGGCGCTGTTGGCGTTGCCGGTGTGTTGGCTGGCAAGCAGGTTGTCAAGTGCGCTAAAGTCAAGGCCGATGCCGCCGTCAGTGATGGTCAGGCTGATGCTGTCCAAGTAAGGTTTGAGCCGGGTTTGCAGGATCAGGGCATCGTAGACGGATGAAACCAGGCTGTTGTAACTTTGGGTCAAGAGGTTAAGCCGGGCCTGCTGCATGTTATACATGACAGGGGTATCGATAGCGAGGCCAAAACCTGATCCGCTGCTTCCTGCAGGCGCGCTGGTGCTGAAGGCAGCTAGGGTGGTACTGCCGCTATTAGTCGCTATGGGCGCAAAGTCACGGCCGTTAAACGCTTCCAAGGTTTTGAGCAAACGTTCGATACTGTCTTGCTGAACCCGGATGTTGTCATATTTAGCCTGGATGTCATTGGTCAACGAGAGACCGCTGGGGCTGCCGTTGTTGATGCCGGAGTAGGCGCCTAAAAGTCCGGCGTAACGGGCATTGTAGGCGTCGAGAGCGCTGGCCCCTGGCGGTATGAAGAACAGGTCTTTGTTCTGGGCGTCGGCGGTTTCAAAAGAGTCGCTGAAGGTGGCGCTGTCGGCCCATTGTTGCAGGATGACGCCAATGGCAGCCTTGAGTTGCTCGCGGGTGGTGTTGGGGCCGAGCTGGGCGAGGGTGGCGGCCAGTTCCGGGGACTGGCTGGCGGCTTCGCGCAAATCGCGCACGGCGCCGCTGCCTTGCATGTCGGGCAGATCGGCTACGGTGCCGGTGTCGAGACGGTCGGTAAATTCACGGTGGAAAGTGTCGTCGGCGAGGTTGACGTCGGCCAGCCCCGAAGCGGCGACGGTGCCGCCGGTGGTGCCGTCGGTGCGGGTATAGGTGCCGAGGTCGGCGATTTCGTTGCCGCCGGGCAGGACTTTGCTGTGTTCGGTCTTGCCGACATTGATGCCGGCGATGCCCAGTTCGTCTAACGTTTTAAGTTCACCGGCTTGGCTGATGCCGTCTTGATTAAGGTCTTGCCAGACGCGCAGGGCGGCAAAGTGGGCGTCGCTGCTGTTGACCACGCCATCGCCATTGCTGTCTTGCTGAACTAGCGCATCGAAGCCGTCGGCGGCTTTACCGATCACGTTGCCTGTGGCGTCAAACACTGGAGTTGAGTCGCCAAACAGTTCGGTACCGTCATCGATGCTGCCGTTGCCATTGCGGTCAAGCACCAGGAAGCCGTCGTCCGCCTTGATCCAGCCGGTGCCGGACTTGAGGCCGTCGCCGTCGTGGTCGAACAGGATGGGGTTGGTCGAACTGGGCGGGACGGTTTCGATACCGTCGCCGTCGAGATCGAGGGTTAAGGGGTCGCTTTTTTGGATGAAGTTTTGAGCGGCGGTAAAGAAGTTGCCGATACTGTCAAGGATCTTAGAAATACCAATCCAGCCCGCTTGTCCATAAGGATTCCAACCTCCTCGTAGCATAGTAAACGGCAGAGAAATGTTACCATGCTGCGCTAAATCCATCACCCATTGAGCGCATTGTTGAACAGTGCTCGGAAAAAGAACGCTACCAGGAAGATTGTAATCAGGTGGATTTGCGATGCTGTCTCGTATAAAGTCTACTACGGAATTGTATTGTTCTGTAGTTACTTCGATGGGCCCGGTTGTGTAATCCCACTCATGTTCCAGATCATTATATATCTCGCCGGGACTGATCAAACTATGCTCTTCACTGGGTGCAAAGCCATAACCTTCACGAAAACCATTGCCATTATCAAGCACGACAAAACTATGCGGTATTCCTGAAGCATCGATTCTAAATTCAACAGTTAACATTTTATTCTCCATTTAATTTTATGCTCTTGATTTTTTCAGATTTGCCTAAGTCACTATAGAACGTAACCTCAACGGGAATACGCCAGTTATGTGAATTTCGAAATTTAGTTATAAACAATGTAAGTAAACTTATTTCTTCCTCATTTGTTACGCCATAAATATATATATAAGTAATACTGCCCCAATCAGCCTCGCTACGCACATCTTTATTCCCACATGGCTTACCCCCAGGGGATCCAACAGGACAAATTATTTGCCTAACTTCCTTTGCCAGCTCAATAGCTAAACCTCTTGCGACATTAGGTTCTCCATCACATGCAGATATCCCAATTATCAGAATGGTGTAAAAAAACGTCTTGATTACAAAGAAAAGGGGGGACGGAGCCCGATATTCTGTTCGGCGTTCCTGTTCTATTTCCCTCTCAAACCAAGAGCTAATAAGCGACATACCATGATTCTTTTTCATTCCTGCTTTCCTCCACATTTCATCATTCGTAATTCCGCTAGTCAGCATGTTGTTTAAGCCTCATATTATTGTGCTTCAAAAAGACAGCCAATGTATGTCCTTCATAGCTGACGTTCTTGTAAGCCTTATCCACAGATAAACTGATCGTGCGTAGACACTGAATTCTCAACGAGAATAGCTATCGAAGAAATTTTCCGTTAAGGAAAAAATGTGACGTGGCTCACAATATCGTATTTTTTCAGACCAGTCAGGCCGCAATTCTCCACTCATCATCATTCGCCGCCTGCTTTAGGTATTGCCCGTCATTCTCGGGAAAGCCGGTTCTCCACGGCATAAAAATGGGAACGAAGCCCGATATTCTGACTGAGCCGGTCACAGGATCATACGCCTGCCCTGCCACGATGTCGTTGTAGCCGAATTCGGATAGGGTGCTGAGAACAGCAGGATCCGATGCGTCAGTCACCGCCCAATCGGCGAGCAAGGCCAAGCCGTCCCAGCCTGCCGCCTCCAGCTTATCTCCCGTCAACCATCGCAGTTCAAGCAAATCGCCCACGGCGGTGCTGGCGTTAACGGCATGAATGTTACAGCCATATCGCGTCGCGCCTTCCAGAAGTCTGTCCAGCAGATAGGAGTGATAGTCCTCATCTGCGAAAAAACAGGCTGCGCGGTTTCCCCACGCTGAATCACGTGTTGCGGCATACCTGCATGTCTTACACGGGCTCTACGGGGCCTCTTTTTCCTACGGCCATATTAGGAATATTTCATAAGGGAACTGCATAATCCATAATCGGGTTCCGTCCCCTATTCTCTACACTGTAAATCAGACGCCTCAGAAAAATGAACGAAGAGCTTCTCCCATGCATCATTGGCACACCAGCGTGAAAAACGCTTGAATATGCTATTCCACTTACCATGCGTTGGCGGCAAAAACCGCCACTGCGATCCCGAACGCAATATCCACAAGCAGGCACTAATAAATTATCTACAAGTATCTGGTTGCCCGATATGAATACCTGTCATTTTTTTTAAGTTTGCCAATATACGCATCCACTCTTCATCGCTTAAATTTATTCGGTTCATGCTACCCAAAATGACCAATTCTACCTGAGTGGCGAAACATCAACAGAACCTAGCTATTGGGTAATCATTTATTCAACAATCACTTCATCCGATGTCGAAATACGCTTCAATCGATCCATCAACACATTCCAGTCAACGCGGGGGTTATAGCCGATCACATCAATCCGCGGCAGGCCG
>Ga0208124_100400_pt1 | contig 15771 bp, 8 predicted proteins | sample LakWasM104_HOW12_2_FD_183922 | JGI IMG/M metagenome (GOLD analysis project Ga0208124, IMG submission 183922) | Freshwater sediment methanotrophic microbial communities from Lake Washington under simulated oxygen tension - Sediment Metagenome... | ecosystem: Environmental > Aquatic > Freshwater >...
ATTTCAAATACCAAATGCCACCAGAATTGAGAGCTAAGTTCAGCAATTCTCCCGTAGTAACTTTTGATGTAGAAGAAGAACATAAAACGGCCATAGCACAAAATTTAAGATCTAAAGTTGTTATAGAAAAGTCTTTAGAGCAACATGCCGCGATGTGTGTTGATAACACCGAAGAGTTATATGATGCGAAAGTGTTAGCAAAAGAATTGCATGCAGATATCGAATGCCGAATGAGAAGGTATGCAAAATGTCTAAGTCATTGTAGCAAAAACTATCGAGAATGGCTTATTGAAGATTACAAATTGAAATTAACGCTACTCATCGGCAAAAAATACAGAGAAAAAATCTTTTAAATTTTCTTTTTGATTTTCACAACTCGATGAAATACATCATTTTATCGACATACTCAACCTATTTTTTTTAACCCTTTTTTTGTAGCCGCTTTAGGGTTATAAAAAAATGCATTTCGTCGACTTTAAAAGCGTTTACAACAGATTTCAGGCGTTTTTTTTTTATATTAGGTAAAGAGAAAATATCTTTGTCAAAGAATCTAATAGTAAACGCCAAAAAATAAACCGATTAGTGTTGGTTTATTAAGTTTAAAAAATCGTTAAGAAAATGAAAAATAAATACGATGTAATGTTAATTTTAGAAGGAACTTATCCGTTCAATGGAGGAGGGGTTTCAACTTGGGCTCACATGCTTTGCAACAAAGTGAAAAATGTGAACTATACATTGTATTCTGTTAATGGCGATTTCGAAGAAAAATCAAAATACCAATTAAGCGATAACGTAAAAGATGTCATTCAAGTTCCATTATGGTCTCCATTAGAGCCTCAAGAATTGTTGAATTACGGAAAAAAATATTACAAAACAGTCAATAGAAAAGAACAGGAAGACGAATCAGAAATTGAAAACTTATTTATTCCTATTTTCGAAAGATTGCTAAACAATATCTACGATAGTAACGCTGATATTGAAGATATCGACGATACTATTTTTGATATGTGGCAGTTCTTTCAAGGGCATGATTATAAAAAAACAATGAAAAGTCATGTGGTTTGGAAATGTTTTTGCAAAACAATTTCAGCGATCATAGCAAAAGACAATCATTATGATGCAACGTTGTATGACTTTACCGTAGGCATGCGTTGGATTTATCGTTTCTTAATTCCGATTTCTATTGATGTTCCGAAAATGGATGTCTCTCATTTGACTTTATCGGGTTTCCCTGTAATTCCAGCTTTGGTCTTGAAATACAAATACGGAACTCCAATTATCGCCACTGAGCATGGTGTATTTATTAGAGAACGATTAATTGCAATAAATTCTTCAGAGTATTCTTTTTTCTTAAAAAATTTATTGATCAAGTTCTCCGAATGTATCACTAAATTGGTTTATTACAAAGCTGATTTGATTTTATCGGTAAACAAATTCAACATTTCTTGGGAGAAAAAATACGGTGCCAATCCCAACAAAATTGATATCATTTACAATGGAATTGATTCTGATTTGTTTATTCCAGCTCCAAAACCAGCGCACCTAGAAGGTGTTCCTACTGTTGTGGCCGCAGCAAGAATTTTTGAATTGAAAGACGTAATCACCATGATTAAATCGTGTGAGGTTGCCAAAAGAGACATTCCAAACGTTCGTTATTTAGTATATGGCGACAACAATGCAGTACCAGAATATACTAAAGAATGTATGAACCTAATTCAAAAATTAGGTTTAGAAGAAAATTTCTTTTTAGCTGGATATCATGATAAACCACACCAACTTTTCTGTGAAGGTGATATTTCGATATTAACTTCTATTTCGGAAGGTTTTCCATATACTGTTCTTGAATCTATGAGCTGTGGCATTCCGGTAGTGGCTACTGATGTCGGTGGAGTTACAGAAGCTTTAGATGACAAATGTGGTTTTATCTGTAAACCAAAAGATCACGAATCGTTAGGAAAAAGCGTAGTTACTTTATTGAAAGATGAAGCTCTTAGAAAACAAATGGGAGCCAATGCTAGAAAAAAAGTTATTGATAATTTTACTATTGATAAATTTATCAAAGAATACGAAGTTGCATACGAATTTATAATGAACAAAAAAGCACACGAACCTATATATCTAAATTCACACCTACATCAAGAGGAAGCTATGGAAGCATCTTAGTCCTTATTTTTACTTAACCAAAATAGAATCCCCAATCTACTATGGAAAATCATTACACTAACATTAAGTCTTTAATAGAAAATACTAAAGACAAAATCGGCAAGCCTGTCAGTAGCGATGTTGTCGCAGCTACAATAGAATCTTTTGGTATTCGAGAAAAGGATACCATGGATGACTTTGGCTTCAATTCTATCAAAGACTTAGCAGATTTAGTCTACTACGAATTAACAACCGATAAATATTACATAGGAGCCAAAAATGCCAAAGAGATAGAAGTTGAAACCACACAACCTCGAATCATTCAACTGAAAGATTACTTTCGAATCAAAACCAAGATTTTTGCTCAGTACTATTCTTTAGGTATTTTTCACTTACTTCCCGTTTTAATCCAAATAGCAGCGATTATCCTTTTTGGGTACTCGCTTTGGACGTATGTAGGCTTCAACGAAGTGCAATCAACTGCCGTAGTATTAGGCGTAATCATCGGATTAATTGCTACTGGAGGTTTTGTTCAAGTTATAGGGCGACAAGCATCCTTTTATTGGAATTACGAAGATTATCTTATGACCAATAAAACCATAAATTACCTTCATAAAATTGGAATGTTATCCATCTTTTTTGTTTTAACAACCATCTTTTTGGTTAATTTCTTTTTTCACATTTACCCCTACGAAATTTTATTTGTTGTATTTGCGTACGCGTTTTTGATTGGAATGTTGCTGCTTGTATTAGCGCCTTTGCATACCATTAAACAACGTTGGGTAATTACTTTTGCCATATTTGCTGGAACCGCAGTTGCTATATACTTAAAAGAAACGACCGTCTTATTAATTTTTGCAACCCATTGGATTGGAATTGGAGTAGCGGTAATCATTGCTAAACTTTTCTTGATGGTTTATTTTAGTCGTTTGACAAAAAATAAAAAATCAATTAGTGGTAATAAAATAAAAGTCCCAGTGGTAATGTATCACAATTATAAATATTTCTTTTACGGAATCTTTATTTATGTGTTTATTTTCATCGATAGAATCTTAGCATGGTCTTCTGGACTCAATGGAAATCTGCCTTTTCTAGTTTATTTTGAAAAAAATTATGAATTGGGAATGGATTTAGCTATTTTGGTCTTTTTATTACTAGCTGGTGTTCTCGAATATAGCATCGCATCGTTTACAAGATTTATAGATATTGGACAAAAGATCACAGATCATAAAACGCCTGAAGTCTTTAATAATCAGCTTCGTAAAATGTATTGGCAACAAGTATTATTGTTGTTTGTAACTAGTACACTTGCGTTTGTATTTATATATTACATTATAAATGCATCCTGGGGATTTGAAGGTCAGTTTAATGAAACTTTAGTTCAATTAAGTATAAAAGTTTGTGTTATTGGAGGTTTAGGATATGTATTTTTAGCATGGGGAATGTTAAATGCCTTGTATTTATTCACCCTTGGTCAAGCTACCAAACCTTTGAAAGCAATCATTTATGCTTGCTTGCTTAATATCTTTTTAGGTTTTGTACTAAGTCGATTTTTTGCTTACGAATACAGCGTAATAGGAATGCTTTGCGGAGCAGCTCTATTTGTAGTGCTAACTTTGAAAGCAAATATCAACTATTTCAAAAATCTAGATTACTATTATTATGCGGCGTATTAAATACCTGATTTTTATTCTCCCATTAATTTTACTGACCAATTCTTTTCAAAACGATATGAAAAAAAGTAGCGTATTAGTTTGCTATGGAAAAATGAAACCCGAATTGGTGAAAGGATATAAATACGTCATAGTCGAATCCAAACACTATTTCCCCAGCAATATTCGCGTTTTAAAAGCCCAAAATAGTAAGGTGTTTGCTTACATTAGTTTAGGTGAAGTCAATGCTAACGCACCGCATTTCAATGAATTGAAAAAAAATACCCTGGGAAAAAATAAGATTTGGAACAGTTATTACCTCGATTTAAATTCTGAGAAAACGATAGAAACACTAATGGGAATAATTGATGAAATATTTGCCAAAGGGTACGACGGCTTGTTCTTAGACAACTTTGATAATTTTACAATTCACGGCCCTCAAAAAGACCAGCACGAAGCCATTATAGCGCTATTAAAAAAAATTAAAGAGAAGTATCCTAAGAAAATGTTCATTCAAAATGCCGGACTGGATTTGATCGGTGAAACTTCGAAATACGTTAATGATATAGCAGTAGAATCAGTTGCCAGCAGTTACAATTTTAAGAATAAATCTTATAATTTGCGAGAGAAAGCTCAATTTGAAGCCTATTTAAGTCGAATTAAATCCCTGAATGAGACTTATAAAATTCCTTTCATTCTGATTGAATATGCTAATACTTCTCAATTATCCAGTCAAATTGAAAACCGATTAGGATCTGCCAACATGGATTTCTTTATCGGGAATATCGATTTGCAAAATTTACCCAATTTTAAACAGTAAGGCTAATGATGTTTCTAACAAGTTCAATATTATTAGGTTTTGTAAGGCTCTGCTTTATAATACTTTTTTTATTCTACTTGAATAGAAAATTCATCAATGTTAACAATCAAGTTAGCTTCCTCGATTTTATTGTAATTAACTGGTTTCGCTATGCAAGCGTATTAGTAGTATTGATTTTTACTTTAGTGGAGCTAAACGCTTACAATCTTTTCAATTGCTTTTTTGTATTCACGTTGTTGCTGTTTTTTGATGTAATTGGAATTGAAAATTTGAAAAGGCCTAGGGCATTTTTTAATACCCACATCAAAAACTCGCTGTTAACTTTTTTGAGAAATATTGAAAACGAAAAATCGTTTTGGTTTTGGTTTTCGTTAAAATCAACGAAATTCAAAAAGAAAAACATCACTTTGTTACTTCTTACCATTATTGTAGGCGGAATCACCTTTGTGAGTCGCTACTATTTTGTCATTTATGATAATTATTCGTTATCAGATGCTTGGATTTACGATTTAAACAAAGTAATACAATTCGACAATCAATATTGGTTTACTTTCGAATTAGCGACCGATGCCGAACTAGCCATGATCAATTTTTATGGTAAAGTAACCGATGTTAGCCCGGAAATTGCCTTACAAGTAATTTCTATTTTAGAGTCAACTTTGCTAGCCATTATTATCTTTTGGCTATTAAACAAATTGTCCCCATCCAAATACATTGCTCCATTAGTGGCATCCTTGTCTTTTGCTTTAGTATATGTTTTAACGCCTTTGAATGTCTATTTTTTATTGAAAGGCAATCCAATATTTTTAGCCTTGACTTTTGCATTACCCGCTTTTGTATTCTACATCAAACCAGATCTTATAAAGATCAATAAATTGAGTTTTTTCATCAGCAATCTTTTTATTTTTACTTCAATTGGATTGATTGATTTATTTACGCTATTGATACTTATTCCCCCTTTTTTAGTGATTGGAATTATTTTCACAAAATTCAAATACAAGCTAAAAAATCTCTTAACGCTTTTGTCGTATGCAATGGCGCTTGGTGTTCTATATGTAGTTTACAATGTAGCATGTTACTATCAAGGTGCTGATTTGGTCGATTTTGTGCATTCCAACTTATTATCGGTAAGTTCTTATACGTATGTACCACAACTAATTTTTCCATACGAACAAATCATTCAGTATGCGCAATACAGTACCTTCATTGGGTTCTTTTTAGTACTTCCCTTAATCATTTTCAAAAAAGAAAACTGGCGAGCAACGCTAATTTTTTATCTCTATTTCAACGTATTGATTTTATTAACTTTTATCAAAAATGAATGGATTGATATCGATATGTTGAACAATTCGATTTCGGTAATTTTGCCCATCATTTTCGGATTTACATTGGCTATTATTATTCGTATTCTGAATTTAGTATGCTATCGTTGGGAACGTTTTTATCCCATTACTCTAACGATTGTTCTTGTGAGCGTGGTATATGCATCAATTTATTATCAAGAGAAAAACATTAATTCCCTTAAAGTTTCCGATCAAACGCCAAAGCAAATTTTGGATGCTTATGACAAAATTAGTCAGACTTTTTTCCCACATGCGTATTGCGTAGTGAATGACCCGGCGACACAAGTAATTAGCAACAACTCGCACTTTTTCATGAATTACGATTTCTTTTTAGACGAATATCCAAGAATTGATTCTATCAATACCAAACATAAAAAAGAACCTAATTTCTTGGTCAAACATCCTGAATATTCTCTTTCCAAAAGTGTTTTGGTTTTTATCTTAAATGAAAAAAGTAAAGATGAAAACAACATTTTTGCAGAGAACAAACATTTACAAAAACAATTAGTAGAGAATTTATATTTGTTTAGAAAAAGAGGTCGTAAAGTCACTCTTTTTTATGATAGTAAATTACTCAAAGTATATGAGATAGTTAATAATCCAAGAGAAAGTAAAATTTCTGATTTAATATTTTAGTTATGAGGTCCAAAGCTATCACTAAATATAGTCACTTTTTTATCGCCATTGGTTTTGCCATACTTGCCGCTAGTTGCGAGGGTTTAGAAGATTGGTCCGATTTAAAAACGTCTGATTTATTCGATACCAAAGGCGGTGCTGATTCCGATTCCTTTACCCGCTACACAGAACCCGGAATGAGTTCACAACCTTTAGTAGAATATGTTGTCGATGATGCCACAAAATACAGCAGCTTGTATCAAAAAGAAATCAAAAAACTATGCGACTACACTAAAATTCCGTATCATTCTATGAGTATCGGAACTTGGAATAGCACTCTAAAAATAGCACCAAGTACACGGGTTTTTGTCGTTTATGACACTAAAAAATTAAATGATGCCTCGGTTTCTAAATTAATTGATTTTGTTTCCAATGGCGGAACGCTATTTATTCCGTTTGCCAATGAAGATCGAAGAATGTCTTATTTACTGGGATTCAAACCTGAAGCTGAATATGCGACGGACGTAAAATCAGCGGGTTGGTATTTTAATACGCCGATGTTACCTGGTTTGAAGGGTAAATCGTATTCCACGAACTTGCGCCTTTTTGGATTTGCCTCCCAAAATTTCTCCAACAAAGTAAAAGTATTGGCAACTACGGTAACGAATCCAAATTACCCCGCTGTCGTAGTAAATCCAATTGGAAAAGGGAAAGTAGTATTATACAATACTTCAGGTGAATTCATCAAAGCTGATCGAGGGTTTCTTTTCGCCGGAATTTTAAAAGGATTGGAAGGAATTCCTTACCCAATTGCCAATACGTCAACAGTTTTCTTAGATGATTTTCCATCGCCTCAATACGATATCAAAGCAGAACCTATTCAATCGGAAATGAATATGGTGACTTCTGATTTTGTTCAGAAAGTATGGTGGCCCGATATGAAAGCATTGGCTAAAGAATTTAAAATTCCCTACGCCGCCATGTTAACATTTGACTATAGAAACAAAATCGTACCTCCGTTTACCTTGGATCAATGGAACTCCAAGAAAATCAAAATCAAGGATAGGGTAGTGGCCTTACCCGATTGGTTGGTCGAAGAAGTGGCTGCAAACGGTCATGAATTGGCATTTCACGGGTACAATCACGTTTCCTTGATGAAATCAGATTGGAAGAATTTAAAATTCATTGAAACTTCGATGAATAGTGTGAAGAAGAAGTGGGAGTTAAGCAATTATGGAAAATTACCAACAACTTATGTACCGCCATCCAATAATATTGATCGAGTAGGAATACAAGAATTAAAAAAGGCGATGCCTTCTATAAAATACATCTGTAGTTTGTATTTAGGAGCAACCAACGAAGGTGGTAATCGAGAATTTGATTACGATCCCTTCAACAAAAACTTTTTTGATTATCCGCGAATATTGAGTGGTTTTTATTTCGATGATGACGAAAAATACAACCAACAATCGATGTATTTGTTCACTGGAATTTGGACGCATTTTGTGCACCCGGATGATGTGTATCAAATCCCAGCTACTGCCAACAAAAGTGCGGGCGATTATTCTTTGCGAAACAGTCAAACCTATGGTTGGAGAAAATCTAAAGGAAAAGACAAAGCAATGTTCCCTGAATTCAAAAACTTCGTTCGACAACAAACTAGTACTTTTCCCCAAATGCGTTTTGTGAATGGGAATGATGGAGGAAAAATAGTAATGGACTGGCGAGCATCTCGCTATACCCACAAATCTGAAAACGGACTTTATACGGTTAAAGAAATCAATCCAGACGATTCTAAGAAGCAATACTGGTTTATGTACGGCAGTCCGCAAAATGGAGATAAAATCGAAAACCAATTAAAAAATCAAAACGTACTGTTTTCCAAAACTCCTTTTATGGATGGTTATTTGTATTCGGTGTATACGAACAAGCCTAAATTAACGGTGGTAGATTTGAACTACAAAACGCCAAAAGAACGAGTTCTTCAAACCAGTATTAATCAGTTGGTAAAAGCTGACTTAGCAGCTTATAATGAAGCGACAAAACGTTTTCAAACAGGTACAATTTGGGTAGACGATTCAGAAAAAAAATTAAGAGCCGAAATGGCTGCTCTCAAGAACAAGATGCTAACTAATGCTGTTATTGATTCGGTTACTTGGAACAAATATGCCAAGTATATGGCTTGGAACAATAAAGGAGATGAAGTTTGGAAAACCTATGAAGATTATGTAGCAAAGAATTCAAATAAAGAGAACGTGATGTACTCTAAAGAATTAGATCGAATAATAGGGTATCCAAATGATATTGTAAAAGAAAAATGGATGAGTGCTCAAATTGCAGTCAATCCGTATGACAAGGATTTATTGAACAGCTACGTTGCCAATTTTGACACCGAGGAGAATGAAGTAAAAATAGGAAGTGCATTAAAAGCCTTGCTGAAAGCCGATCCTTCAAAAAGTAGTTATGTTAATTATATTAAACATTTGTTACAATACAAGCCTGATGAAGCCCGAGCAGAGTTAAGTGATAAAAAGGCATCCGAAGATTTGGCGGAGTTAGCCACACAAATTGTATGGTTGTATGCTGACGCAGGTGACAATAAAAAGGCTTTGGAATGGGCTGCTTTTAGTAAAGAAATTGACTTTGTAACTAAAATGACATGGTACATTGAATCAGGACAATCCAAATTGTTAGAGCCAGAGTATTTGAAATATATTGCAGAACATCCTAATGATTATAAAGCCAAAGCCTTGATGAGCTCGGTTTATCATGAAATGGGTAAGTTTAAAGATTCTTGGGTGGTTGCGAATTCCTTACCAGAGATCCAGGAAAAACAGGATTTAAGAAAAACCCTAAACAAAGATGTCGTTTATGAAGAAACGCCTTTGCAACAAGATTTGATTGCCAATCATTCGGAGTTATTTTATCCAGCAGTGATGCAATCCTTAATCAAGGAAAATAGATTGAAGAAAGGAGATTTTGTTGATTTATTAAGTTCATTAGAAACCAACCAAGCCAATACTTCAGTTCAGAAAAATGTAATGTCCTATTCCTTCTTTGATAAGAAAAGTCGTTTGCATACTATTTCAGGAACGTATAGTAAGTACTATAAATTGAAATTAACAGAAAAATACAGTTCCAACTATGACGATGCTTTAACAGGAGTTCAATACAAATTTACAACCGCCGATCGAGATGGGAAACCTAAGTATTGGTCAAGAGCTCGCATCGAACTAGACAAGAGACTAAATGTCTTTTATCAATTTGGATTGGGTATTAGTGCCTCCAAAAACAAGACCTATCGTTCTGCAGAATTTAACGTATTCCCTGTAGAAACGGCTCCTGGAGTTAATGAGAAAATGTATCAGATGCAATTAAATATCTATCAAGATTTCTACTGGTTGAAGAATATTAACACTAGCGTTTCTTTTGAAGGAACCTATTATACGGACGGCTTAATAAAGAGAGATACACTTCGAATTGAACCAATCATCAATCCGAATCGTATGGCTAGAAAAGTGTACAATCGAATTAATGACAATACCTTAGAAATAGTCAATTTTGATAATGCTATGAAAGGATCGTTGACGGTAAGAACTATGTACAATAAAGGCGAATTAAGAACTACTAAATTCATTCCGTTTGTTGAAGGTCAATACTCATTGGCTTCTAGAAATCAAGCTGTTGGATTTCCGTATTGGATGATCAAAAATCGACTTTATGGCGGAGGTGGAGTTGGATGGGAGCTTGGGTTGACTAATTTCCATTCGTTAATTGAAGCTGGCTATTTCTTCGATGATTATAGCAACCATTTTGAAAGACTTACCGGAGGAATATCGTATCAGTTATTTGACTATACAGCTTTGACGTTGAATGTAGAAGTCTTTGAGCAATCAAAATACTATTCTAACTCGGTACAATTTGGAATTAAGTACAACCTCAAAAAACGAATTAAAAAGAGCAGGAAATAATAAAAAAGGGACTCCAATTGGAAGTCCCTTTTTTATTTATAATATACTATTCTGTCTTTAATGCTTGATTATTATTTTTCTAGTATCGCTATAGGTTCCTTTCGTAAATTCTACAAAATACAAACCTTCACTCAAAATTTGTGTATTGATTTCAATTTTGTTTGATTCAGTGGAAACCAAATTCAATTTTACACTTTGTCCCAATGCATTGTATAGCGCTATTTTATAATCCAAAATATCCGCAAGTTCAATACTAAGATTTGAATTTGCCGGAATAGGGTATAGCGAAACATTTAATTTTGAATTATCTGCTATTCCTAGGGTAGCGGCAGTAACATTTAACGTATAATTTAAATTATTATAACCGGTATAACTTTCCCAAACATTTTCATTTGCCATACGGATAGAGTATTCAGGACGAGTCGCTAATGACGGGTAACTATCTGGTAAACTCAAATAAAGTTTATAGTTTCCAGTGGTTAAGTTACTGGGAAGCGTAAGTGTTTCACTAATCGTAATCTCATTCGGTCCCAACCAAGTTCGTGGATCAGTAGCCATTAAAATGGGATAAATTTGATTCGTTGTGGTATTTTTTAAAATCAAATAAACATTTCTGTCGTTAAAAGGAGCAGCATATCCTTGATTTTTAATTTTGATTGTTACCGGTAAAGTACTATTTAGGGAAATTGCTTGTGGAAAAGTAGCCGACTTCAATTCAAATCGATAGCCTAAATTCTTTTCAATATCAACAAAGCAATTGTTCGCTTGAAATCCATCAATCACCTCTGGGTAATAATCAGCATTTAAATAGGACCAGTGGAATTTTCCCATTTCATAAACCGCCGTGCTGCAATCGGTTCGCGGAGAATTCAATAAACAAGTTTCTCCACCCATCGGTACAAATTTTGTATCCTGCGCCAAATAGGGATATTCAATGGAAGTGTCATCGTATGTTCCGTAGTCCGTAGGGCTGGATAGAAAACAATCATTATGATGCCCAATCCGTGCTAAACTCGTTTCGGTGAATGCTTGAGTTGTAGTCAATGCACTTGAAGAATAAGCATCTTGTTTGAAAGCGGGGTATCGCACTTGAACCATTCTTGTCGGAGGCAAAGCATTTAAAATCGCTGTTATAATATCTTTCCTATGATTCAAATTGGTATTGGTTAAATTGGTCTGATTGTAACCCCAGCCACCAAATTCAGGCTGACTCGTAGAGTACCATTCGCCCCAAGCACCAATAAAGCCGGCTTGCATCACAGCAATGATATCTGCATTTGCTTGGAAAAGCGGTCTCAATTGTTGTATGTGTGACAACATTGTTGCTTTTGTAGCATCCATTTGAGCTAAGGTATCGTCGTCAGAATATGTAAATCTAATGATGCATTTGAGTCCAGCATTTCGAATCTTATCAAAATCACTTTGCATATTCGCCAAATAAGATGCAGAAATGGGGGAATTAATAAAATCATTTAATCGAAAATTACGAGATAACAAGGTAATGTTATTGTCAAGTCGGTAATTTGTAATTAATTCTTGATCTAATGGATTGTAGACTCCTGCATGAGCAGAAGTATGTCGGTAAAAGCCACGTTCTGGATTTGAAATTACCGCACTAGATGCTGTGTAATTAATTGTCGTGGTTTGAGATCTTCCAATAATACAAAGAAACAAACCCAAAAGTGATATGTAGTTCTTCATAAAAGGTAGGTTAAAATTTATCTTATTATTAGCTATTCTAATACATTTATCAGATTTTAGTTTGTAAATGCTGTACAAACATACTTAGATTAAGTGCAGTTTACATCGATGAAAATGTTAATTTTTCTATTTTTATCGACGAAATGCATTATAATTAAATTTAATAAAGTAAAAAACTTACAAAATAATATAGTTATGTAGGAATCTATTTAATCTTCAAGAAATAAAGTTTTTAACAATCACGTTTTTAAGTGTTTATAACTAATAAAAATTCATTATATTATCACAATTGTGTATATAATCTTGCTAAGATTACTTGTAAGCCAAACACCTAGTTTTGATTACTGTAAAATGAATTATAATTTATATTATGTAAAATAGTTTATTTAAAGTAGACCTATAACTAACTTGGACAGCTATTGGAAAAAAGAATCTCCGAATTCTACTCTTTCCAAATTTGGTTTGCTATTTTTGTAAAAGGTTTGAAGTTTATAATTGCTTTTAAATAGCTATTGAAAAAGAAATACTTATGAATGCCATTGCTGAACGTATTGCAGATTTTTTAAAAGAATATCCTCCATTCAATAACCTTTCTTATGAGGAACTCAAAGTTGTTGCTAACAGTATTCACGTTTTAAATATTGAAAAACAAAAAACATTATTTCAAATCAATGATCCTTTACATGATTCCTTTTATGTAGTGGCTTCAGGAGTAATCAATTTATCAGTAATTTCAGATGCTGAAGAAACCTTATTAAACAAATGTGTTGTTGGTGATGTTTTTGGATTACGACCCTTTTTCGCGAAGAATAACTATATGATGACCGCAAAGGCTCGAGAAGAATCTGTAGTCTACGCCATTCCAATTGCCACGTTTCGTCCTTTTGTCGCGCAAAATGCAGACGTCTTGAATTTCTTGCTAGAGAGCTTTGCTAATAATTCAAACAATCCTAGCGACCGAGAAAATAAAGGAAAATTACTACTTGATAATGTAGTTTATTCGGGTCAACAATCCGAAATTCAATACTTTCAAACACTCTCTTACAACAAAACTCCCTTAAAAACAATCACGTCTAGTTTGGTGAAAGATGTCGCTCAAATGATGACGGACAATCTTTTGAATTGTGTCTTAGTCAATGAAAATAACCTACCCATTGGTATGGTGACTGATTATGATATGCGGTCTAAGATTGCAACGGGTCGCTTTCCAATTTCTGTAACCATTGACAAAATTATGTCGGCCCCAGTGATTACAGTACCCGAGAACGTTTCTTTAGCTGAAGCGCAATTGCTGATGCTAAAGTATAATGTCAGTCATTTGTGTGTAACCTCGGATGGGTCTGATAAATCCGATATCAAAGGGGTAATTTCTGAACACGATCTTATAGTTGCTCAAGCCAGTAACCCTGGTGTTTTAATAAAAGAAATAAAAAGAGCCAACGATGCTAAAGATTTGAAAAAAGTAAGGTCAAAATTGACGGAACTAATTCAAAATTCGATGACTAAGAATATTCCGCTTTCGCACATCACCAATATTGCCAGTGAAATAAATTTAGCCATTATCAAACGCTCCGTTGAATTGTCAATTTTAGAATTGGGCTCACCGCCTGCCCGATTTGCTTGGTTAAGCATCGGAAGTCAAGGCCGAAAAGAACAACTATTATTGACCGACCAAGACAGTATCATTGTTTTTGAAGATGTTGCCGCAGACAAGTACAGAGATGTAAAAGATTATTTCTTAAAACTGGCCAAAAAAGCCATCGCTACACTGGAAAAAATAGGCTACGAACCCTGTCCAAATGGGCATATAGCGAGTAATATGTTATGGTGTAAGTCATTGACAGACTGGATAAAACAATATAGTAATTGGATGAATACACCCGGCGAAATCAGCAATGAAATTAGCAGTATTTTCTTTGACTATGAAATTGCTTTTGGAGAACCAAAAATCGAAGAAGCCATCACTGACGTTATCTTTAAGAATGTAAAAAAGAATAATTTGTTCTTTGACTATTTGGGGAATGACGCTCTTAGAAAACCGCCACCATTAAGCTTTTTTAAGAAATTTAATGTGGAAGAGGATGGACTTTATAAAGATAAATTTGATATAAAAACACGTGCCTTAATGCCATTGATAGATGGTGCGCGTCTCTTCACCATGAGTCTTAATATCAAAGGAATTAACAATACTTATTTGCGCTTTAAACAATTAGCCATGGTAGATCCTAAACATTCTGAGATTTACTTGAATTGTGCAGAAGCTTTTCAAGTGCTTTCCAAACTGAGAATTGCTGAAGGGTTAAAAAATGATAGTTCTGGGCAATACATCAATTTAGAAGAGCTTTCAAAAGTGGACAAAGAAAACTTAAAAAATGCCCTTGCACCCATGAGAGATTTGGAAGAGCTAATAAAAGATACTTTTCAACTGACACAATTTTCATAATATGTTTGATTGGATAAAAAATATTAACAAAGAATATCCCGAATTTTGGAAAATTTATAGCTCAAAATTTGAGAAGAGAACTTCAAGATTCGTAGTCTTAAGCACGGAAACCACTGGTTTAAATCCGAGTAAAGATGTAATTCTCTCCTTTGGTGCCGTTGGCGTGGAGAACAATTCCATTGTGGTGAGCGACAGTTTTGAAATTGTCCTATTACAGTACAAATACCTTCACGAGAATGGGTTATCCAATGAGTTTATTATCGAAAGCAAACAACCCAAACTGGGCGAGCCTGAAGCGCTACAAGCGTTTGTCGAATATATTGAAAACGCGATCTTAGTGGGTCACCGCATTCATTTTGACGTAGAAATGATTAACGAAGCCTTATATCGATTAGGTTGTAGCCGACTTAAAAACGAAGCCCTGGATATTGAGATTATGTACCGAAAACTCAATGACATTACGGATAAATCCTTTTCAATAGACGACCTCTGTAAAATTTATAAAGTCGAAAAAAGTGATCGCATTTCCGCTGCTGAAGATGCTTATACTATTGCACTGCTTTTTCTGAAATTAAAATCAAGATTGGGTTTGAATTAAAGCGAAACCATTCGAACAAATCTTCCATGATGGCTTATCGAAACCGGACTTAGAGTACCACCTTCATCCTGTTGATAAGGTACACCATTACTCTTAATCAGGTTTTTAAGTTGAGTGTGAAAGGTCACTTTCTTTAAATCGTCGACATTTGTTACTGCTATTGTATCAATAAACTGCGAATCTAATAGCGTTCTAGTATAATATTTTTTTTCATTCCATATCGCGTTCCCATATAAAAAATTGCTATTGAGCTCAAAGTCAAAACAGTTAATTTTTAGCGGAATATAAGCTCTGATATGAGTCTCTCGATGGACTATTTTATAAACGGCTTCTTTGCAACTCCATAAAACCCAAACCATTTTTTCAGGATCTTCCGCCTGCCAGATCAAGGATTGCTCTGAAAGAGAAAACAATTTGTCTAGAAACCCTTTCCGCTGCCAATTGCTTTCTTTTTGTGCCAATTGCAAATCAACTATATCATTCCCT
>Ga0208124_100406_pt1 | contig 15548 bp, 14 predicted proteins | sample LakWasM104_HOW12_2_FD_183922 | JGI IMG/M metagenome (GOLD analysis project Ga0208124, IMG submission 183922) | Freshwater sediment methanotrophic microbial communities from Lake Washington under simulated oxygen tension - Sediment Metagenome... | ecosystem: Environmental > Aquatic > Freshwater >...
AACAAACCAGCACAACAAACAATGGAGCGGGAGACGGGAATCGAACCCGCGTCATTAGCTTGGAAGGCTAGGGTTCTACCATTGAACTACTCCCGCGCAGACCACCGGCCTTTGCGAACCCAACTTTGCACTCACAAAGTCAAGCATCACTCTCAACACTGCTCACTCACTGGTGGAGGGGACTGGATTCGAACCAGTGTAGGCGTAAGCCAACAGATTTACAGTCTGCCCCCTTTAGCCACTCGGGCACCCCTCCGGAGAATTTCGAATTATAGCACCAAATTTTTACGCATTCAGAAATTAAACGCATTTGACGCTCTTCGCAAACGCCGCAAGCGCTCGCTGCTGCATGTACCGTTGGTGCGGCTGGCGGGGATCGAACCCACGACCCTTGGCTTCGGAGGCCAATACTCTATCCACTGAGCTACAGCCGCATACCTCTGATTGACGCAGCCTTTGATTATTGCACGCGGCAAGCATCCAAACAAACAAAGCCCTGGCGCTCAGCCACCGCAGGATGCAGCAGGCACTTTCGTTACGGCCAGCGACAACCCCACACCACGCAAAAATGCGTCGGTGCTGGCGCCACCTACGCCAATGAGATCAAAGCCACCGTCATTCAGAATCCAGTTGCGGATCAGCCCATCAAAAAGGGCATGCAGGCTGATGGCCGCGTCCATCGCCGACATCGACAGCACCACCCCTTGCGACTCAGCAGCCAGCGCAAAGTCGCGCGCCAGCTGCTGCGTAAACCCTTCGGAGGCCGCCACATGGCGCTCGCGCAGCCCCATCAGCTCGTTCACGTATTCCACCTTGTACAACGCAATCTCGAAGACCCTTCGGGTGTGCTCGTCCGAGGCCACACTGCGCAGCACCAGCGCCATCACCGCCCGGAGGCGTTGCACAGGATCAGCGCAGGTGCTGTCTTCAAAACTGGCAAAACCCTGCTCCAACGGCAGCGTGACACGGTCCATCATGGCGCTAAACAGGTCCACCTTGTCCTTGAAGTGCCAGTAGATCGCACCACGCGTGGCTCCCGCAGCCTGGGCAATATCACCCAGCGACGCGCGGGACACCCCCTTTTCCCGAAACACCAACTCAGCCGCATCGATCAACCCGTTGCGGGTTGCGATTGCATCTTCCTTTGTCCGGCGCGCCATAGTCAAACATCCTGTTGAGTCTCCAAAACCCCTACGAATGCCTAGGGGCATCTGCATCAGTCGACAATTATACATTCATGTCTGTATGTATAATTTCTGATCAAACTGTCGGGGCATTGAGCGAAGCGCTCTAGACCTTCCACGTTTTTTCCAGATCCCTTTTTTTGACGCCCACCCAAAGGACTCTCATGCCTCAACTGCGTGACGCATCCGGCACCCCTTACTTGCGTGCCACTACCACCCGACGAGTGCTTTCGCTGGCTGCCATCAGCGCAGCAGTACTGCTTGTGTCCGCCTGCGGCAAGGCCGATGGACAGGCCGCCGGGGCAGGCGGCCCCAAGCCGCCCCCGGTCGAAGTGGGAGTCGTTACCGCCACGCCAGGCGACGTGGGGCTGATCACCGAACTACCTGGCCGCGTGGAGGCGTCTCGGGTGGCCCAAGTACGCGCACGGGCCGCCGGCATCCTGCAGCAGCGCGTGTTCAAGGAAGGTAGCGACGTCAAGGCCGGGCAGGTGCTGTTCCGCATTGATCCCGCTCCCTACGCCGCTGCTGTGGAGAGCGCGCGCGCCAGCCTCGCCAAGGCCCAGGCCAATCTGGCACAGGCCAGCGCACAAGCTGAGCGCTATCGCCCCCTGGTTGCAGCCAATGCCATCAGCAAGCAGGACTTTGTAAACGCAGAGGCGGCCGAGAAACAAGCCCAGGCCGACGTGGCGGCCGCCAAGGCTGCTGTGCGCACCGCCGACATCAACCTCAGCTATGCCAGCGTGACCTCCCCCATCTCCGGCCGCATTGGCCGCGCACTGGTCACCGAAGGCGCCTTGGTCGGCCAGGGCGAAGCGACCGCATTGGCTGTGGTGCAGCAGGTTGACCCGGTGTACGTGAACTTCACCCAATCGGCCGGTGACGTCTTCCAACTGCGGCGCGCTATGGAAAGTGGGCAGTTCAAGCGCGCTGGCGGCAGCCAGGCAGCCAGCGTCAAGCTGGTGCTCAGCGACGGATCTGAATACGCACAAGCTGGCAAGCTGCTGTTCACGGACTTGTCGGTGGACTCCACCACCGGCCAGGTCACCCTGCGCGCAGAGGTGCCCAATCCCAAGGGCGAGCTGCTGCCCGGACTGTATCTGCGTGTGCGGATTGAACAGGCACGGGCCAGCAACGCCATCACCCTGCCCCAGCAGGCTGTCACGCGCACCCAGCAGGGCGACACGGTCAGCGTGGTTGGCGAGGACGGCAAGGTGTCGCAGCGCACCGTCAAGATCAGTGCCGCACAGAACAACCGCTGGGTGGTGCTGGACGGTCTGAAGGCGGGTGAAAAAGTGATGGTGGACGGCTTCCAGAAGCTGCAGATGCTGCCTCCCGGAACCCCGGTAAAGCCCGTTCCATGGCAAGCACCAGGCACGCCTGCGCCGGCAGCAGCGACTGCCTCAGCGCCAGCCTCCGCAGAGGCGCCGGCAGTGCCCGCTTCGGCCGCATCCAAGCCATAAGGGGCAATCCAGCATGGCCAAATTTTTCATTGACCGCCCCATCTTTGCGTGGGTGATTGCGCTGTTCATCATGGTGATGGGCGGTGTAGCCATCACGCAGCTACCCATTGCCCAGTACCCGCCGGTGGCACCACCGTCCATCGTCATCAACGCGGCCTACCCTGGCGCATCGGCGCAAACCCTCGAAGACAGCGTGCTGTCGGTCATCGAACGCGAGATGAACGGCTCCCCCGGGCTGATCTACATGGAATCGGTCGCGCAGGCCGATGGTTCCGGCAGCATCACGCTGAGTTTCCAGCCCGGCACCAATGCCGACCTGGCGCAGGTGGACGTGCAAAACCGGCTTTCACGGGCCACGCCGCGCCTGCCTTCTGCCGTGACACAACAGGGGGTGCGCGTGGACAAGTCGCGCTCCAACTTCCTGCTGTTCACCATGCTGTCGTCCAGCAACCCGGCCACCGACACCGTGGCCTTGGGTGACTATGCGTCGCGCAACGTGGTGCCAGAACTGCAACGCCTCAAAGGCATTGGCCAGGCCCAGCTGTTTGGCACGGAGCGCGCCATGCGCATCTGGATCGATCCGGCCAAGATGGTGAGCTACAACCTGTCGGCAGCAGAGATCACCGCCGCCATCCGCGCCCAGAACGCCCAGGTGGCCAGTGGCACCATTGGGGACCTGCCCAATGTCGCAGGCCAAGGCATTGCCGCCACCGTGGTGGTCAATGGGCAACTGTCCAGCGTTGAACAGTTCGGCAACGTCGTGCTGCGTGCCAACACCGATGGCTCCACCGTGCGCATCAAGGATGTGGCGCGTGTGGAACTGGGCGGCCAGGCCTACGCCACCGCCGCACGCCTGAACGGAAAGCCCGCCGTGGGCATCGGCGTTCAGCTGTCGCCCAGCGGTAACGCACTGGAGGCCGCCAAGGACGTGCGCGCGAAGATGGATGAGCTGTCACGCTACTTCCCCGAAGGTATGAGCTGGAGCATTCCTTACGACAGCTCGCGCTTCGTGGACATCTCCATCAAGCAGGTCGCAGAAACACTGGTCGAGGCCGTGGTGTTGGTGTTCCTGGTGATGTTCCTGTTTCTGCAGAACTGGCGCTACACCATCATCCCGACGATCGTGGTGCCGATTGCGCTGCTGGGTACGTTTGCCACACTGCTGGCGCTGGGGTTCTCGATCAACGTGCTGACCATGTTTGGCATGGTGCTGGTGATCGGCATCGTGGTGGACGACGCCATCGTGGTGGTGGAGAACGTTGAGCGCATCATGAGCGAAGAAGGCCTGTCGCCGCTGGAAGCCACGCGCAAGGCCATGCGCCAGATTTCGGGCGCCATCATTGGCGTGACGGTGGTGCTGATCTCGGTGTTCGTGCCGCTGGCATTTTTTGCAGGTTCCACGGGCAACATCTACCGCCAGTTCTCGGCGGTGATGGTGGCATCCATTGGCTTCTCAGCCTTCATGGCCCTGTCGCTCACACCGGCACTGTGCGCCACCCTGCTCAAGCCGGTCGAGGCGGGGCATCACCACGAGAAGACTGGCTTCTTTGGCTGGTTCAATCGCGGCTTTTCGCGCACTGCCAAAGGCTACGAGGGCTTTGTGGCCCGCATGCTGCGGCGCGCCGCGCGTTACCTGGTGATCTACGCAGCCATCATCGGTGCTGTGACCGTGGTCTACATGCGCCTGCCGACCTCGTTCCTGCCCAGCGAAGACCAGGGCAACATCATCGTCAACGTGCAATTGCCACCGGGCGCCACGCAGGAGCGTACGCTGGCCGTGATGGAGCAGGTCGAAGGCTTCATCCTCAAGCAGCCCGAGGTGCAAAGCATGGTGGGCGTGCTGGGCTTCAGCTTCTCCGGCCAGGGGCAGAACGCGGCCCTCGCCTTTGTGACCCTAAAGGACTGGAGCGAGCGCCATGGCCCCGGCCAGTCGGCACAGGACGTGGCCAACCGCGCCTTCGGTGCGCTGATGGGTATTCGCGATGCGTTCATCTTTCCGCTGAGCCCGCCTCCCATTCCCGAGCTGGGCAACGCCAGCGGCTTCACATTCCGCCTGCAGGACCGTGGCGGCGCGGGGCACGAGGCCCTGGTGAAAGCCCGCAATCAGTTGCTGGGCATGGCCTCGCAGAGCAAGGTGCTCACGCAACTGCGCCCCGATGGTCTGGAAGACGCTCCGCAGTTGCAGATCGACATAGACCGCGACAAAGCCAACGCGCTGGGTGTGCCGTTTGATGCCATCAACTCCGCGCTGTCCACCGCGCTGGGCTCCAGCTATGTGAACGACTTCCCCAACCAGGGCCGCCTGCAGCGGGTGGTGGTGCAGGCCGATGCGCCGGCGCGCATGCAGCCCGACGATCTGCTGCAGATCAATGCCACCAACAGCCAGGGCAAACCGGTGCCGCTGTCGGCGTTCGCAACCACGCGCTGGGTGACCGGCGCGCAGCAAACTGTGCGCTACAACGGCTACCCAGCCATGCGCATTTCCGGCTCGCCCGCGCCGGGCTACAGCACGGGAGCTGCCATGGCCGAGATGGAGAAGCTCGCGGGCCAACTGCCCCAAGGCTTCGGTTTTGAATGGACCGGCCAGTCGCGCGAAGAAAAGCTGGCAGGCTCGCAGTCGCTCATCCTGTACAGCTTTGCCATCCTGGCGGTATTCCTGTGCCTGGCCGCGCTGTACGAGAGCTGGTCGATCCCGCTGGCCGTGATCCTGGTGGTGCCCCTGGGCGTGCTGGGCGTGCTGCTGGCCACGTTGCTGCGCGGCTATGCCAATGACGTGTACTTCCAGGTGGGCCTGATCACCATCATTGGCCTGTCGGCGAAAAACGCCATCCTGATCATCGAGTTCGCCAAGGACCTGCAGGCCCAAGGCAAGGGCGTGATCGAGTCGGCGCTGGCCGCCGCGCACCTGCGGTTCCGTCCTATCGTGATGACCTCGATGGCGTTCGGCTTGGGTGTTCTGCCACTGGTGGTTGCGTCGGGCGCAGGCTCTGCCAGCCAGCGGGCCATCGGCACTGGCGTGCTGGGTGGCATGGTCACCGGCACCGCCCTGGCCGTGTTCTTTGTGCCCGTGTTCTTTGTGGTGGTGCGCAGCCTGTTCAAGGGCAGCGCACGCCAGCAGGAAATGAACCGCCGCCATGCAGAAGAAGCAGGAGTTGGAACCCATGACTAAACACCGCCGTACCCCCCTGGCGCTGGCAGCGGCCGCAGCGGCGGCGCTGCTGGCGGGCTGCTCGTTCATTCCGACATACGAGCGTCCTCAGCCTCCCGTCCCTGCCACTTACGCCGGCGCTGCAGCAACGACGGACGGCGCAGCGGTTCAGCCGGGCGCAACCGTGCCCTGGCAGAACTACTTTGCCGAGCCACGCCTGCAGCAGCTCATCGGCATTGCGCTGGCCAACAACCGCGACCTGCGGGTGGCCATGCTCAACATCGAGCAGGCCCGGGCCACCTACCAAGTGCGCCGTGCCGACCTGTACCCGGGCGTGGGCCTGGCGGCCAATGCCAGCCGGGCGCCCGCTGCGGGCACCGGTAACCTGACCAACTCGTTCAGCGTGGGTCTGGCCGTATCCGCCTGGGAGATCGACTTCTTTGGCCGCATTGCCAGCCTCAAGGAACAGGCGCTCGCCCAATACTTCGCCACTGAAGAAGGCCGCAACGCCGCCCAGGTGAGCCTGGTGGCGGCGGTGGCCAATGGCTGGCTGACGCTGCTGGCCGACGAGGAACTGCTGGACCTGTCACGCCAGACCCTTGCCTCGCGCGAGGAGTCGGTGCGCCTGACCAAGATGCGCCTGGACGCGGGCGTGGCCTCTGAGCTCGACTTCCGCCAGGCAGAGTCGCTCACCCAGGCGGCCCGCGCTACGCTGGCACAGCAACAGCGCCAGCGCGCGCTCGACGAAAACGCGCTGGTTCTGCTGCTAGGCCAAGCACTGCCTCAGGACGTGCGCGCCAGTCTGGCGGGTGGCAAGCTGGCCGACGCGCCTGCGATGGCACCGCTGCCTGCTGGCGTGCCGTCAGAGCTGCTCACCCGCCGGCCGGACATCCGCCAGGCGGAGCAGCAGCTCATCGGAGCCAACGCCAACATTGGCGCGGCGCGGGCGGCGTTTTTCCCGCGCATCTCCCTGACAGCGCAGGCAGGCACCGCCAGCGGCGAGTTGTCCGGCCTGTTCAAGAACGGCTCCTGGGGCTTCACCATCGCGCCATCGCTGCTGTTGCCCATTTTTGACGCGGGCCGCAATCAGGCCAATCTGGACAGCGCCCGGGTCGGTCGGGAGATTGCCGTGGCGCAGTACGAAAAGGCCATCCAGACCGCGTTCCGCGAAGTCTCGGACGCGCTGGCCGGGCAAGCCACCCTGGGCGAACAGGCCCAGGCCCAGCAACAGCAGGCTCAGGCAGAAGCCGCGCGCCTGCAACTGGCCGACCTGCGATACCGCAACGGCGTGGCCAGCTATCTGGACCTGCTGGACGCACAACGCTCGCTGTTCACGGCCCAGCAGGCCGTGGTGCAGGTCCGGCTGGCGCAAGTGCAAAACCAGGTGTCGCTGTACAAGGCACTGGGGGGCGGAGCACCCGACACCAGCGCCCAGACCCCCTCCTGACGCCCAGGGCTGAAGCGCGCGCAGCCCCCTGGGGCGCTGCGCGCGCTGGGGCAAACCCGTGGTTGTCTGCATCAAGCGGGGATCGGAATAACCATCCCCGCAGATATAATTTAAGGTTGATTACACCGAAGCCCCCGATACACCTGAGGACGACATGAGCGACAACCACCACGAAGAAGCCCATACCGGCCCGATCAAGAACCCCAAGCAGTTGCTGGTCGCGGTACTTTTCTCGTTTGTAGTTCCGATCTTTGCCATCATTGGCTTGGTCCTGTATGTGACGTCGGCGGACAAGCCCGCTGCCGGTGCCGTCAACCCCGAAAAGGCCATCGCCGAACGCATCCAGAAGATCGGCATGGTCGAAGTGCGCGACGCCAATCGCCCCCTCAAGAGTGGCGAAGAGGTGTTCAAGGCCCAGTGCTCCGCCTGCCATGCCTCCGGCGCTGCAGGTGCCCCCAAGTTTGGCGATGCAGCCGCCTGGGCTGCGCGCATTGGCACCGGGTTTGAAGCCCTGGTGCAGTCGGCCCTGAAGGGCAAGGGCGCCATGGCACCCCAAGGTGGCGGCGACTTCAACGACACCGAAATCGCTCGCGCTGTGGCCTACATGGCCAATGCGGGTGGGGCCAAGTTTGCCGAACCTGCTGCTCCCGCAGCCGCTGCCCCAGCCGCTCAGGCAGACGCAGCGCCAGCCGCCGCTCCTGCACCAGCACCCGCAGCAGCCCCTGCAGCTGCTGCGCCCGCTGTAGCGGTAGCTGCCGCACCTGCAGCCGCCGCAGCAGGCGCTGGCGAGGCTCTGTACAAGCAGGCTTGCCAGGTGTGCCACGCTGCCGGTGTGGCCGGTGCTCCCAAGTTTGGTGACAAGGCCGCCTGGGCCGCTCGCCTGCCCGCAGGCATCGATGCGCTGTACACCAGTGTCGCCAAGGGCAAGGGCGCCATGCCTCCCCGTGGTGGTACACAAGCCTCTGACGCCGATCTGCGCGCCGCAGTGGAGTTCATGGCAGCCGCCGCCAAGTAGGGCAGCGCCTCACCCTGCGCGGGCGGGGTAGAACCCCACCCAGAAAGCCGGTCCTTGCGACCGGCTTTTTTTTCGTCTAGCAGGTTATTCAGTGCCGTTGTGAACCGCTCTGAGTGCCTGCAACTCCGGTTGAAGGCGGTGGGGCGGAGCTTCAGGTTGGCGGAGGGGCACCGGCTTGCGACCGGGCGCGCGGACTGCAGACATACCCGTAGCGTACCGGAAGGTCCTGCGCCTGCACGTCCTGCGGCGTCCAGCGTCCGTCGGTCACAGCCTCCGCAGCCAGTGCCACATCCAGCGTGTGCACCAGCCCCAGGCCCAGGTCTGTCTCCAGGTACACACGGCCCTGCTCGTCCAGCAGGCAGTGGCGGACCGACGCCTCCCGGCCCGTATGGCTGATGGCGCGGAGGTCTTGCGGCTGCAGACGCCAGACCCAGGGCGTGGCCTCCAGTTCGACATACACGCGCTGGGGGCCGTTTTGAAAGAACCACTGACCCTGGTCGTCGTGCTCGTAGTTGCGGGCTATGAACGCGATGAGCTTGTCGTGCTGCAGCAACGACCCTTTGCTGTGCGGAAACGTACCTGCTGCCTGCACCGCGTCGTCGCGCAGATACCAGTGGCCGCGCGCATCCAGGCCCAGCCAGCCGTAGCAGTCGGGCACGTTGGGCCATTTGGCCAGTGCCTGTTTGACGATGTCATCCATGGGCGGATTGTGCGCCGTGCAGCGCCAGCGCCCCACTGTGCTCGGCCAGCCACCCTCCCACGGCGTCGGGCATGGCACGCACGTGCCCCGGTGGCAAGCCGCGCGGGAACCCCACATGCCCGCCATGCGGCGGCTGCCAGAGCGTCACATGGCGTCCCACCTCACGCACGCCCGGTAGGCTGCCAGCGGGCACAAAGGGGTCATTGCGCGCGTTCACCACCAGCGCCGGAATACGGATGCGATGCAGCAGCGGCTTGGCCGACGCGCGCAGCCAGTAGTCCTCGGTATTACGGAATCCGTGGACCGGCGCGGTGAACACGTTGTCGAACGCGTACAGGTCCCGCGCGGCCAGCAGCGCCTGCCGGTCAAACAGCCCCGGGTGCTGGGCCAGCTTCTGCAGTGCCTTGGGCACCAGGGTGCGCATGAACATGCGCGTGTACACCAGCCGGTTGAAGCCGCGCCCAATGGCATGGCCGCCCGCCGCCAGGTCGATGGGCGAGCACACGGCCGCCACCGCATCCGCGCTGCGCGCAGCGTCAGTGCCCACTTCGGCGGCCCAGCGCAGCAGGGCATTGCCGCCCAGTGACACTCCTACCGCCATCAGCGGCCCCTGGTGGTGCACACGCAGCTGCTGCAGCATCCAGCCGATCTCCGCATGGTCGCCCGAGTGGTAGGCGCGCGGGGCACGGTTGATCTCCCCGCTGCAGCCGCGAAAGTGCGGCAGCGCGCAGGCCCAGCCGCGCTCGCGGGCCAGGTCGGCAAAGGCTTCGCAGTAATGGCTGCGTGATGAGCCCTCCAGCCCGTGGAACACCACCAGCAGCGGCCTGGGAGCGTCAGCCACCACACCGTCCTGGAGAAAGTCCACATTGACAAAATCGCCGTCGGGGGTGTCCCAGCGCTCACGGCGGTACTCGGGACGCGGGCCGAACACACGGCGTGCGTACAGCGCGGGCCAGATCGTTTGCAACTGACCACCAGGGAGCCAGCGGGGCGCTATGTATTTCATAGCTGCCAAGGCATATGTTGTCGGCGCATACAGCCAATTGGACCCAAAATCTTCACGCAGGAGCCTCTCAATGCAGAACGGGGCGCTGCGCCAGCACATCCACCTGGGCGTCGGGCGCCACGCCCGGGCTGGCGTGGTGGGCCACCATGCGCCAGCCTTCGGGGGTCTTGTGGTACACGTTGGTCGCCATGACCACGGCCTGGTGCAGGCCGTCAGGCAGCATCACCTCGACCTGCTCGACCACGCTGTGCACGGCACTCGACAGCGCCACCACGCGGTGCACCTGCGCCGGCCGGGCACGCACCGTGCCATGGGAGAACATGGCCTCGAACGCGGCACGGATGGCGGCGGGCCCCAGCAGGCGCGGCCCGCCCGGGTGCACACAGACAATCTCGTCATCGTCCGCCCAGCACGACATCAGCAGCTCGATGTCACCGCGCTGCAGCGCCTCATAAAACGCGGTTTCGGTTTCATCCGAAGAGCCACCCAGGGTGGCTGCTTTTGATCGGGCGCGGGGCATGTGGATTCTGGTGGTAAGTGGGTCGGAACGGCGTGACAGGTACAACGCCAGCCTGCTATTGTGCGGCGGCGGTGCAATGCCTGGCTGCCTACCGATTTTGTACGCGCTCGGGCGGGGGCCCACCATCGCTGGTCGGCGACCAGTTTGCGGACTGGCGCCCTCCGGTTTCTGGCACAGTCATCCCATTTCTCCATCGGCGGACTCCACCATCATGATGATCCAACGTCTACTTGCCCTCCTCACCTTGCTCGCCGCCACGCTCACGCTGAGCGGCTGCGGCTACAACGACTTCCAGCGCCTGGACGAGCAATCGAAGGCCGCCTGGAGCGAAGTGCTCAACCAGTACCAGCGCCGTGCCGACCTGGTGCCCAACATCGTCGCCACCGTGAAGGGCGAGGCCAACTTTGAACAGGAAACGCTGACCAAGGTGGTCGAGGCCCGCGCCAAGGCCACGGCCATCCAGGTCACGCCCGAGACGCTGAACAACCCCGAGGCTTTCAGCAAGTTCCAGCAGGCCCAGGGAGAGTTGTCCAGCGCCCTGTCGCGCCTGATGGTCGTGTCCGAGCGCTACCCCACCTTGCAGGCCAACCAGGGCTTTCGCGACCTGCGGGTGACGCTGGAAGGCACCGAAAACCGCATCACCGTGGCCCGCAACCGCTACATCCAGACCGTGCAGGAGTACAACGTGCTGGCCCGCAGCTTCCCCACCAACCTCACGGCCATGGCCTTCAGCTACGCCCCCAAGCCCAGCTTTACCGTGGCCAACGAGGCGCAGATTTCCGTGCCGCCCACGGTGGACTTCTCCGCATCCAAGGCCAAGCCCTGAACAACTCCTTGCAGGGCCTGACGTGAGCTGAATATGCTGCTAGCGCCTATTCGATATGCCCTGATAGCTATATTTTTTATAGCTGCATGGCCTATCTTTGGCTGGGCCCAATCGCAGCCGCTGGCTGTGCCCCCGCTGACCGGCCACGTCATTGATCACACGGGCACGCTCAGCGCCAATGACACTCAGGCGCTCGAGGGCCAGCTCGTCGCCCTCGAAAAGTCGCGCGGCTCGCAGGTCGTGGTGCTGATGGTGCCCACCACCGCACCAGAAGACATTGCCGCCTATGCCAACCGCGTCGGCAACCAGTGGAAGATCGGGCGCCGCGACGTGGGTGATGGTGTGCTGGTCCTGGTGGCCAAGAACGACCGCAAGATGCGCATCGAGGTTGCCAAGTCTCTGGAAGGTGCCATCCCCGACATCGCAGCAGCACGCATCATCGACGGCGCGATGAAGCCCCGCTTTCAGCAAGGCGACTTTGCTGGCGGTCTGAGCGCTGCGGTCACGCAGATCGGCGCGCGCATCGCGGGCGAAGCCCTGCCCGCCCCGGCAGAGACGTCCGCCCCCCCCGCTGGGGGCAGCAGTCATGGTCTGTTCGACTGGACGGACTTTGCCATCTTCCTGTTTTTTGGCGTCATGGTGGCCGGCCCGTTGGCTCGCAGCCTCTTGGGGGCTGCGCTGGGCGGACTGGCGGTAGGAGGCGGCGTAGGCGCCCTGGCGTTTGTGTTCACCTCCAGCCTGCTGCTGTCGGTGGGCGCGGGCATCATTGCGCTGCTCTACACCTGGCTTTTTGGCGGCAGCAGCGGCCCCATCAGCCTGGGGCATGGCGGCGGAGGTTCCGGGGGCTGGAGCAGCGGCAGCTCGGGCGGATTCAGCAGCAGCAGTGACAGCGGCGGCTTCAGTTCCGGCGGCGGGGGCGATTTTGGTGGCGGCGGTGCATCGGGGGACTGGTGATGGGTGTTGAGAACAGCGGGCAACCAACGCACACGCTATGGCGTTCCATCTGGAGGCTCGTCCACCATCGCTGGCACGACGCCTTCGGCCGATCCGCCATCCCGTTGCAAGCACTGCAGCGCCTCGGCGCGCAGGTCGCCGCCAGCGAGCGGCAGCACACCGGGCAGATTCGCATCGTGGCGGAAGCGGGGCTCCCCTGGAGCTACCTGCGCCGTCACGCCAATGCACGCGAACGCGCGCTGATGCTGTTCAGCAAACACCGCGTGTGGGACACCGAACACAACAACGGCGTGCTGATCTACCTGCTGATGCCGGAACATGCGTTCGAGATCGTTGCCGACCGGGGCCTGGCACGGCATGTCCCACCGACCGCATGGCAGGAGATGGCGACGAAGATGACGGCCCAGTTTCAGCAAGGCCACTACGAAGAAGGCCTGGCACAGGCCGTGGGCGCGGTAGGCGCCCTGCTGGCGGAGCACTTTCCGCGCGCCACTGATTCGCCCTCCGTCAACGAGCTACCCGACGCGCCGCTCGTGCGCTGAATACCGGCTGGCAGCCATCCCGCGCATCTACAAGGCGACGCGCATCAGAGCGCCCAGAGGACGGCCATTGTGTGTATGGGCGGGCTGCGGCTCAGCCTGACGGCACGTGCAGTTCAGCCGCAAACTGCTTTCCATGGGCATTGAATTGAACACCCCACATCCAGCCCCAGCAGGCCACATTGCGGAGCTAACCCGCTGACTCTGCGCAGGTGCGCCCGTCACACCCCTTCGGCTCTACAGCTCTGCAGCCCTGCACTCTGCAACCGTCCTGAATATGTACCCGGGTTATCCATCAGCAGGTAACTATCTCCGACCGAACCAGTGCCCCAAGCCAACGGACTGGCCCTCATCCCATCTTCATTGTTTCCAATACTGGAACAGTTAGTTCGCGACCCGGTGGTTTTTCTCTGCACCCCACCGGCGTACAGTTCATCCCATCGATGAGCCGAACCCGCAAGGCGACTCACCGAACCCGGTCCCAAGTAGCTTTCTTTGTTTTTGGCGCTTTGTCCCGGTTTTTTTGAGCCGCTTCTTTAACTTCAAGGATTTCCATCATGAACAACACCGCACGTTTCCTGTCTATCGCCGCTGTCGCCGCTTTCGCTTCTTTTGGCGCCCAGGCTGACGAAGCCGATGCTTCGCAGTTCGCCACCAAGTTTGAAACCAACCGCACCCGCGCTGAAGTGGCTGCCGAAGCCGCTACCGTGGCCCAGACCCGCTCGATCGAACCCGCTGGTTCGCGTGTGGTGACCTACAAGTCCACGGCTGACCGCGCTGCTGTGCGTGCCCAGGCTGCTGAAGCAGTGCGCACTGGCCAGATTTCTTCGGGTGAGCGCGGCTGATTCACCAGGGGCGGCTGAATCTGCCGCCCTGGTTGCGCCGTATCTCTCAGTACCCAAGTCCTCTTTTTAGAATTTTCCGGAGTTTCACCATGAACAAGTCTGTCCGTTTCCTGTCCGTTGCTGCTGTCGCCGCTTTTGCCGCTTTTGGTGCCCACGCTGATGAAGCCGATGCTTCGCAGTTCGCCACCAAGTTCGAAACCAACCGCACCCGCGCTGAAGTGGCCGCCGAAGCCGCTACCGTGGCCCAGACCCGCTCCATCGAACCCGCTGGTTCGCGTGTGGTGACTTACAAGTCCACGGCTGACCGTGCTGCTGTGCGTGCCCAGGCTGCTGAAGCCCTGCGCACGGGCCAGATCTCTTCTGGCGAAATCGGCAACGCGATGTAATTGCCAAAGGCCCCATGCGGACTGCATGAGGGCTTTGTGAAAATCGCCAATGCAAAAGGCCGGGGCCCTGTGAGGGGCCCCGGCCTTTTTTTAGTCTGGCGGGCAGCCGTTTCGTGCCGGAGCAGCGCTAAAAGTCACCGACCATCCACATCAAACGGAACTCATGGCAATCCACGGCTGGGGGGAACGTATGCATCATGGCAAGGCCAATGCTGGAGGGCATCCACACGGCGCAGAAATAAAAAAACCCGGCATTGCCGGGTTTTTTGCCGCACAAGAGTGCTCGCAAAAGCTTACTTCTTCTGGCGGAACTTGCGCAGTGCCGCGATCTGTGCGGCCATAACAGCCAGCTCGGACTGTGCCTTGGCCAGATCGATGTCGCTCTTGGCGTTCTTGAGCGCTTCTTCGGCTGCAGACTTGGCTGCGTTGGCCTTCTCGTCGTCCAGGTCCTTGCCACGGATGGCGGTGTCGGACAGCACGGTCACGCAGTTGGGTTGCACTTCCAGAATGCCACCGGCCACGAAAACGAACTCTTCGCCACCGTCAGCCATTTCGATGCGCACCGAGCCCGGCTTGATGCGGGTGATCAGCGGGGTGTGGCGGGGGTAGATGCCCAGTTCACCAGCTTCGCCGGGCAGAGCGACAAAACGCGCTTCACCGGAGAAGATGGACTCTTCGGCACTGACCACATCAACGTGGATGGTGTTCATCATTGCTCCTAGGAAAAGGTGGGTTGCTTGATTGCTGAAGGCCGCGCTGCCATGGGCTGCCCGGCCGACGGCTCATCAGGCCACCTTCTTGGCCTTTTCGAAGGCTTCGTCAATGGTGCCCACCATGTAGAACGCTTGCTCTGGCAGGTGGTCGCACTCGCCGTTCACGATCATCTTGAAACCGCGGATGGTTTCCGACAGGGGAACGTACTTGCCTGGCGAACCCGTGAACACTTCGGCCACGTGGAAAGGCTGCGACAGGAAACGCTGGATCTTGCGAGCGCGGGCCACGGCCAGCTTGTCTTCAGGAGCCAGTTCGTCCATGCCCAGGATGGCGATGATGTCGCGCAGTTCCTTGTAGCGTTGCAGCGTACCTTGCACGGCGCGGGCCGTGGTGTAGTGGTCTTCGCCCACCACGTTCGGGTCCAGCTGGCGGCTGGTGGAGTCCAGAGGATCCACGGCGGGATAGATACCCAGCGAAGCGATGTCACGCGACAACACCACGGTGGAGTCCAAGTGAGCAAACGTCGTGGCAGGCGATGGGTCGGTCAAGTCATCCGCTGGCACATACACGGCCTGGATGGAAGTGATCGAACCGACCTTGGTGGACGTAATACGCTCTTGCAGGCGGCCCATTTCTTCGGCCAGCGTAGGCTGGTAGCCCACGGCGGAAGGCATACGACCCAGCAGAGCGGACACTTCGGTACCGGCCAGCGTGTAGCGGTAGATGTTGTCCACGAAGAACAGCACGTCACGGCCTTCGTCACGGAAGGATTCCGCGATGGTCAGGCCGGTCAGGGCCACGCGC
>Ga0208124_100410_pt1 | contig 15453 bp, 16 predicted proteins | sample LakWasM104_HOW12_2_FD_183922 | JGI IMG/M metagenome (GOLD analysis project Ga0208124, IMG submission 183922) | Freshwater sediment methanotrophic microbial communities from Lake Washington under simulated oxygen tension - Sediment Metagenome... | ecosystem: Environmental > Aquatic > Freshwater >...
CAAGTTGTGTTTCGATTTGAATCGTTTCGACAAAACCAAAAACTCAAATCCAGATTGGGACTACGAAATCAAACCGATAGGCGATAAATACTATACGATTAAGGCGACAAAAAAAGGCGCTGCCGAAAAACAGGAAGTTTATTATTACGAACGGAAAAAGTAGAACAACGTTGTAGGTTGTAAGTTGTAGGTTAGAATTGTCTTAACCTACAACCTACAACCTACAACCTACAACAAAAAAATGAACAAAGTCGTTCTCATTACCGGCGGTTCCTCAGGAATCGGGAAAGCCATTGGCGAATTCCTTCATCACAAAGGTTTTGTGGTTTATGGTACGAGTCGGAATCCCGATCAAATCACCAATTCTGTTTTTCCATTACTTGCTTTAGACGTTCGGAATCCTGAAAGTATTGCCACTACCGTCGCAAAAATTATTGCTATTTCGGGCCGGTTGGATGTAGTAATTAATAATGCCGGAATTGGCATTACGGGTCCGTTGGAAGAACTTCCAACCCAAGAAATCAAAAACAATTTCGAAACCAATTTCTTTGGTCCGATTGAAGTGATGAAAGCGGTATTGCCACAAATGCGCCAACAAAAATCGGGGTTGATTATTAATATTACCTCTATTGCTGGGTATATGGGCTTGCCGTATCGCAGCATTTATTCGGCTTCGAAAGGAGCGTTAGAATTGGTTACCGAAGCGTTGCGCATGGAAGTCAAATCGTTTGGAATTTGCATTACCAATGTTGCACCGGGTGATTTTGCGACTAATATTGCCTCGGGACGCTATCATGCTCCTAGTGCTGGTTCGGCTTATGAAATGCCATATGCTGCCAATTTGAAAATGATGAACGACCATGTTGACAGCGGTAGCAATCCGATAGCAATGGCGAACGCAATTTTTAGCATCATTCAAAATCCAAACCCGAAGATTCACTACAAAGTAGGTGCTTTTATGCAAAAGTTCTCGATTGTCCTCAAGCGAATCCTTCCAGATAAAATGTATGAGAAGTTGTTGATGAATCATTATCGGTTGTAAAATGTTTGATGTGAAATGTGAGAAGTTCGCTGTGAAAACCAAGATATTAATTGTAATTTTACGCCCGCGTTAGGGAGTGCAGCAAGTACCGCGTACTGCGAAAAGCCCGACCCACAGGGTAACGCCCAAGAATAGAAACAGACAAATAAACTTTAGAATATGAAATTTTTTATTGACACTGCCAATTTAAACGAGATTAAAGAAGCGCAATCCTTAGGAATTTTGGATGGTGTAACGACCAATCCGTCGTTGATGGCCAAAGAGGGAATTACGGGTAAAAACAGCATCCTAAAACATTATGTAGACATTTGCAACATCGTGGACGGCGACGTCAGCGCGGAAGTAATTGCTACCGATTTTGACGGAATGGTGCGGGAAGGTGAAGAATTATCAGAATTACACGAACAAATTGTGGTGAAATTGCCGATGACTAAAGAAGGCGTGAAAGCGTGCAAATATTTTTCAGACAAAGGAATTCGGACGAATGTGACTTTGGTTTTCTCTGCGGGACAAGCCTTGTTGGCTGCTAAAGCGGGAGCGACTTACGTTTCACCTTTCATTGGAAGATTGGATGATATTTCGACAGATGGTTTGAATTTGATTGAAGAAATCCGATTGATTTATGACAACTACGGGTACGAAACTGAAATTTTAGCCGCTTCGGTGCGCAACACCATGCACATTATCAACTGTGCTAAATTGGGTGCTGATGTCATGACAGGGCCACTTTCAGCGATATTAGGGTTGTTGAAACATCCTTTGACCGATATTGGTTTGGCGCAATTTTTAGCGGATTATGCTAAAGGCAACCAGTAGCGGTTTCGATTTACGATATTCGATTTACGATTTAAAAAAAGCGATTTCAAACTGAAATCGCTTTTTTTGTAACTTCAACTTACATCGTAAATCGTTTTTCGCAAATCGTAAATTATTTTAACTCGTTTTCAAAATTCACATCAAACAAATTGGTGAAGGCATTTTTGATGGTTCCTTTTTCATCTAAAATGATGGTTCGGTGTACTTTCATAATAGCCCATTTGGCTTTGAGGTCTTCGAAGTCGGCGGCTCTCAATTCGGTGATGCCTTTCAAATTGAATTTTGTCAAGACGTTTTTCCAAACGGTTTGATCTTTGTCGAGGTTGATGGCGATGAATTGAAAATCAGGATATTGTTGTTGCAATTGCAACACTTTTTTATGAGCAGCAATCATGTGTGAGGACAAGTTATCGGTCCAAAAGAAGAGTACCGTTTTCTTTTTCCCAAATGTGGTAGAAGAAATTTCATGATTATTGACATCCATTAGCTTTACTTCGGGTAATGGGTTTCCAATTTTTAAAGATTGAATGGCGTTGCCAATTTTCAAGATTTCGTTTTTCTTACTTTTATCGGTCGAATACTTATGATAGGTTTCGAGAAACAACTGGTTGTTGACCATATTCTGATCTTCCAGCAAATAAGTAAACGCAATATTGTTGAGTACTGTATTTTTGACGGTACTGTTTTTTAGCAGCGTATCGGCAATGTTGAGTTTATTAATGTTGGTTCGAAGCGCCAAATCTACCGGTGTAAAATGATTGTGGTAGTGAATGGTAGCGACATTATTCAGCATGTGCGAGAGGTACATGACAAAGGGAGAATAGCCCGAAAGCTTTTCGTTATTGAAGTTGATGGTTTTTCTGTAAGCGTAGTAATTGGAAGGAAGTTTCTCACTGATGTCTTCTCCGGTTCGCATTTTGTGCGCCATCGGGTAGATTTCTTTTTTGGAATAGTGGTGAAAGTCTACCGCAGCTTTGGCAAAAACATCAAAATCGTCACTCCATTTGATGGCTTCTTTTTTGGTTTGATAGAACTTCTTTTTGGATTCATAAGCGGAATCGATATTTTTAGTAAAAGCAGGGATATCGTAATCAAATACATCGAAAATCTTACTGCGATCGTCTTCGTTTTTGAGGTACATTTCCATTAAATAGTTGTTCTTCTGATCGCCTCTTCCACAAAAAATAATCGAATTGTCGAAGTCTTTGGAATTAATGCGCACCATAATACTATCATTTTTATCGAAGTAAACGTATTGGTATTCGGGCAGGTTTTTAAAGGTATACAAACCAGGCGCTAACGAATCGAATTTGATAAAAAAACGATTATTGGCATCAATTTTAACGCTGTCAATCACCTCAGTATCTTTGCAGAAAAGGACGTATTTGTTGGTGGGATTGGTTACTTCACCTCCAAAATAGGCGGTGTAATTGTCTTTCTTAAACTCCTTATTGCAGGAACAAAAAAGAGCCATCAAAGACGAGGTAAACAGTAAAAGCGAATTCCATTTTGTAGTATACATCTATCAAAAGCTAGTCTACAAAAATATTCAGATGAATCCATTATTTCTGTTAAGGCATCGTTAAATAAGTTTTGCTTGTATTTGTTGCTGTTCCGAGATAAAACTCGGGCATTTTTTTATACTTTTGCAAAAAAAAAATATAAAAGCAGATTCATGTTAACAGTTAATAATTTATCCGTTCAGTTTGGTAAAAGAATTCTATTTGATGAGGTGAATACCACCTTTACACATGGGAATATTTACGGCGTTATTGGAGCGAACGGAGCAGGAAAATCAACGTTTTTGAAAATCATCGCTGGCGATATTGATCCCACTTCGGGACACATACATTTGGAGCCAGGAAAAAGGATGTCGGTTTTAAACCAAAATCACAACATGTTCGACGGACATACCGTCTTGGAAACGGTGATGATGGGCAACAAGATTCTTTTTGCTGTGAAACAAGAAATGGATGCTTTGTATGCGGATTATAATGATTCCAACGCTGATAGAATAGGCGAGCTGCAAGTGCAATTTGAAGAAATGAATGGTTGGAATGCCGATTCAGAAGCCGCGGCTTTGTTGTCGAATTTGGGAATCACTGAAGACAATCATTATACTTTAATGGGCGATTTGGATGGAAAACTAAAAGTACGTGTTCTTTTGGCGCAGGCTCTTTTTGGAAATCCAGACATGTTGATTATGGATGAGCCTACGAACGACTTGGATTTTGAAACCATTGCTTGGCTAGAAAATTTCTTAGCCAATTATGAAAATACAGTAATTGTGGTATCGCACGACCGTCACTTTCTGGATGCAGTGTGTACGCATATTTCCGATATTGATTTTGGAAAAATCAACCACTATTCTGGAAACTATACTTTTTGGTATGAGTCCAGTCAATTAGCGGCGAAACAGCGCGCGCAACAAAACAAGAAAGCCGAAGAAAAGAAGCAAGAATTGGAAGAATTTATTCGTCGTTTTAGTGCGAATGTGGCAAAGTCAAAACAAGCGACTTCGCGTAAAAAGATGATTAGCAAGTTGAATATTTCTGAAATTAAGCCTTCCAGCCGTCGCTATCCCGCCATTATTTTCGATCAAGAACGAGAAGCAGGAGATCAGATTTTGAATGTTCAAAATTTGAGCGCATCAGTAGATGGAGATACCTTATTTTCAAACGTTGATTTGAACATGGCGAAAGGCGACAAAATTGTTTTGTTTTCTAAAGATTCTAGAGCGACAACTGCTTTTTATGAGATATTAAATGGTCATCAAAAAGCCGATTCAGGGACTTTTGACTGGGGTGTTACCACTAATCAAGCCTATTTGCCAGTAGACAATCATTCGTTTTTTGAAAATGATTACAGCTTGGTAGATTGGTTGCGTCAATGGGCAAAAACGGAAGAAGAACGAGAAGAAGTGAACATTCGTGGGTTCTTAGGGAAGATGATTTTCTCGGGAGAAGAAGCTCTAAAAACCAGTCGTGTATTGTCAGGAGGAGAAAAAGTGCGTTGCATGTTGTCAAGAATGATGATGGAACGCGCTAATGTATTGATGTTGGATGAGCCTACCAATCATTTGGATTTGGAATCAATTACCGCTTTCAACAATTCCTTGAAAAATTTTAAAGGCTCTGTAATTTTTACTACTCACGATCATGAGTTCGCTCAAACCGTTGGAAATAGAGTGGTAGAGTTGACTCCAAAAGGAGCGATTGATCGGTACATGACCTTTGACGATTATTTAGATGATGAAAAAGTGCAGGAATTGCGCGTGAAGATGTATTCTTAAATTTACGGTATTCGATTTACAATTTGCGATAGAAAACTCCTGATTATTTGGGAGTTTTTTTGTTTTTGATTGCGTTCTGATTCGGAAAAGGCGACCACCATAGGGATAGAACCAACGCTGGATTTTAAATGTTCTTTCATTAGATAATTTTAATAGGTTAGAATTCCTATATTTGTACTCCAAACAACACTTCGTTATGAGTCAAAAAGTATTGCTTACCTCAAAAGAAGTCAATATCATATTGCACCGTTTGGCCTGCCAATTAATAGAAAAGCACCTTGATTTTTCGAATACAGTATTGATTGGAATTCAGCCCCGAGGAACTTTTTTGGCCAATCGACTAAAAACACTTTTAGAACAAGAATACCAAATCAACACTATTGCATTGGGATATTTAGACATCACCTTTTTCAGAGATGATTTTCGAAGAACGGACAAACCAATCGATGCGAATAAAACCAGTATTGATTTTCTAATCGAAAATAAAAAAGTCATTTTCATTGACGATGTCCTGTATACAGGGAGAAGCATACGGTCGGCATTGACGGCCATTCAATCGTTTGGAAGACCTTCCGAAATTGAATTATTGGTCTTAATTGACCGACGGTTTAGCAGGCATTTACCCATACAACCGGATTATCGTGGGCGGCAAGTAGATGCCATCAACAATGAGAAAGTCAAAGTAAGTTGGACGGAACAAGACGGTGAAGACGCTGTGTTCTTAGTACCAACAATTACAAATCAACAACCAATACCTTAAGAAAATGAGTGCGTTAACGGTCGACCATTTATTAGGAATCAAATACCTTCAACCGGAAGATATTCAACTTATTTTTGAAACGGCGGATCATTTTAAGGAAGTCATCAACCGTCCGATAAAAAAAGTTCCTTCCTTACGCGACATTACCATAGCCAATATTTTTTTTGAAAACAGTACCCGAACAAAATTGTCTTTTGAACTGGCACAGAAACGATTATCAGCCGATGTGATTAGTTTTTCTGCTGCACAATCTTCCGTTAAAAAAGGAGAGACATTGATTGATACCGTCAATAATATTCTGGCCATGAAAGTGGATATGGTAGTAATGCGTCATGCCAATCCAGGGGCTGCGTATTTTTTATCTAAAAATGTTAAAGCTAGCATTATCAATGCAGGTGATGGCGCGCACGAACATCCGACGCAAGGATTGTTAGATAGCTATTCTATTCGGGAACGATTAGGAGAAGTAGCCGGAAAAAAGGTAGTAATTGTTGGGGATATTTTGCATTCTAGAGTAGCATTATCAAATATCTATGCTTTGCAAATGCAAGGGGCAGAAGTGAAAGTGTGCGGACCGAAGACATTAATTCCGAGATACATTGAATCTTTAGGAGTTACGGTGGAATCTAATTTGAGAAAAGCTTTAGAATGGTGCGATGTTGCCAACATGTTGCGGGTGCAAAACGAGCGAATGGACGTGAATTATTTTCCTTCTACCCGAGAATATGGTCAGCAATATGGTGTGGATAAAGCCTTGTTGGATTCTTTAAATAAGGAAATTGTAATCATGCATCCGGGGCCGATCAATAGGGGAGTTGAGATTACTAGTGATGTCGCCGATTCGAAACAATCGGTAATTTTGAATCAAGTGGAAAATGGCGTGGCGATTCGGATGGCTGTGATTTATTTGTTGGCTTCTAAAATTCAGTAAAATGCTGATGAAAAATGTTATTATTACCGGAAGCAACGGGATGATTGGAAGTTTGATTCTCAGGAATTGCTTAGAGAATCCGAACGTTAAATCGGTTACCACCATTGTCAGAAGAACATCAGGATTGGATCATCCTAAATTGAAAGAAATTATACACTCTAATTTTGAAGATTTCTCGACTATAGCATCGCATTTTAAGAATCAAGACCTCTGTTTTTATTGTATCGGTGTGTATACGGGTAAAGTTCCTAGAGATGAATTTGCAAAAATCACGATTGACTACACCAAGTCTTTTGCGGAAATGGTAAGACAGAATAATGATAATACTACATTTTGCTTTTTAAGCGGACAAGGAGCGGATCGAAGTGGAAGCAGTAAACTGATGTTTGCTAAAGACAAGGGAATTGCAGAGAATTTGCTTTTTGATTTGAAGTTTAGTCAAATGTATAGTTTTCGTCCGGGCTACATCTACCCAACACAACTCAGAGTAGAACCTAATTTTTTCTATAAAGTAATGAGGGTGTTGTACCGACCGTTTTTAAGTAAAGTATATCCTAATATAGGCGTTTCGAGTGAAAAACTAGCCGATACTATGGTAGCAGTTGGGCTCCATGGAAACGCTAGGTCAATTTTTGAAAATAAGGATATTCGGTTGTATAAAAATTCATAAAATCTTAGTAACTTAGCTACATTCAGTATCAAAAGAAATTCTAATGAAAGTAGAGCAAAAAGGAAATACCGTTTCTATAAAAGATACACAAGGTGATTTGGTTTCTTTCTTAATGAAAGTAACGCACGAGTACAAAACCTTTGAGAAATGCAATATGATTATTGATATCAGTTTGCATAACGACCTAACGATAAAGGCTATTAATAGTTTTCTGCCGCTTTCTAAAATTCATAAGAAAGCAAAAAAATCATTTGTTATTGTTGCTAGTGGTATTGATTTTAATGCAGTTTCCCACCAACTTACCATAGTACCCTCACTTTTGGAAGCCTACGACATTATTGATATGGAAGATATTGAAAGAGATCTAGGATTCTAGCTAATCTAGGCGCGGTAATCAACAATTGACAATTATCCTGAAGCCTTTTCCAAAGTCAATTGACAATTATAATGAAATTAACCATATTAGGCTGCTACGCCGCTACACCAAGAACCATAACAAATCCAACTTCTCAAGTCTTAGAAATAAGAAATAGGATGTTCTTAATTGATTGTGGCGAAGGAACTCAAGTGCAATTGCGTAAGAACAAAATTAAGTTTTCTAAAATCAATCACATTTTTATTTCTCATTTGCATGGAGATCATGTGTACGGATTAATTGGTTTGGTTTCGACGTTTATGTTGCTAAGTAGAGTCAATGATTTGCATATTTACGGACCAAAAGGCATCAAAGAAATAATTACACTTCAACTCCGATTGTCTAATTCTTGGACGACATACGGTTTATTTTTTCACGAATTGCAGTCGAAAAAAAGTGAAGTTATTTATGAAGATGAGAAAGTCTTAGTGCGAACCATACCATTAAAGCATCGAATTTATGCCAATGGTTTTTTATTTGAAGAAAAAATCGGAGATCGAAAATTGGACGTTGCCGCAGTTGAAAAGTACGAAATAGATCCTTGCTACTACCAAAATATCAAAAATGGAAAAGACATCGCCTTGGAAGATGGGAGGATTATAGAAAACAAACAGTTGACATTTGACCCAGTTGCTCCTAAAAAATATGGTTTTTGTTCGGATACAATCTATGATGAAAGTATTATTCCCTTAATTAATGAAGTTGATGTATTGTACCACGAGACCACTTTTTTAGAATCGGAGCAACAATTAGCCGAGAAAACGATGCACAGCACAGCGATGGAAGCGGCGAAAATTGCCAAAAAAGCTAATGTGAATCAATTAATACTAGGTCATTATTCGACAAGATACGATAGTATTGATCGATTCAAAGATGAAGCAAGTACCATTTTTGCTTCTGTTCTTTTAGCGGATGACGGAGTTTCTTTTGAATTTTAATCTTACTACCTTAGTATTTATTTTTAATTATTTTAGACTATGAATGATTTGAGTAATTATAGAAAATCGTATGAAAAAAGCGAACTTCTAGAAAACAATATACCCGAAGATCCTATAAATTTATTTCATCGTTGGTTTCATGAAGTACAAGATTTTGGCGGTATTGATGAAGTAAATGCAATGACGGTGAGCACAATCGGTTTGGATGGTTTTCCAAAGGCACGAGTGGTATTATTGAAAAAATTTGACGAAGAAGGGTTTGTATTCTACACCAATTATAATTCGGAGAAAGGAAAGGCCATTCTCAATAACCCAAAAATAGGGTTGTCCTTTTTTTGGCATACACTGGAAAGGCAAGTGATTATAAAGGGAATCGCAGCGAAAGTTGCTGAAAACATATCAGATAATTATTTTGCTTCGAGGCCGGTAGGGAGTCAATTGGGGGCCGTTGTTTCTGATCAAAGCACCGTTATTCCAAATCGAAATTACTTGGAAGACAAACTGAAACAATTAGAAAAAGAGTTCGAAGGAAAAGAAATTCCGCGACCAATGCACTGGGGAGGCTTCTTAGTTCGACCCGTAGAAGTTGAGTTTTGGCAGGGTCGACCCAATCGCCTGCACGACCGTATTCACTATAAATTACAAGAAGATTATTCTTGGGCTATTTCAAGGCTTGCGCCATAGCATACCATCATAAAAATTCTAAAAGACCACATTATGTGGTCTTTTTTTTGAATTAAAGCTACAATCTAATTTGCTATTTAAGTAAGAATTTTACTTTATAAAATAATAAAAACATGTATTTCAACGATTTTATTTGGCACTTAAACGATAATTGTAGTAACATTGACTCAAGAAATTAAGAAATAGTTTTTTCAATATAACATTAAAGAAGTTTGCCCCACAATCTACTTTAAACTTAAACCCTACTGATTATGAAAACAAATTTACTTAGAGCTATCATGCCATTGGCATTGGTGTTTACTTTGATCTCTTGTTCTTCTAACTCAAACGAAGACTTAGCTTTAGCAGCAAAACCGCAATTAATTAAAGACTACTCCTACCGAACTGACGAATTAGAGTTGGCAGATTTAATTAATGAATATAGAGTAAGTCAAGGTTTAAGACCACTACAAATTATCAATCACATTTCTTTTAAATCTGAAGAGCACAATGAATACATGATTACCAATAATGTGGTAAATCATGATCAGTTTGCGGAGCGTTCTCAAAACATTATTGAAGTGTTGGGTGCTGTAAAAGTAAATGAGAATGTGGCCTATAATTTCATATCACCAAATTCAGCGCTAAATGCTTGGTTAAATAGCCCAGGGCACAAAGCGAATATTGAAGGTGATTTTACCCATTTTGGGATTTCAATCAGAGAAAATAAAACTACTGGTAAAAAATACTATACCAATATCTTTATAAAGAAATAATTAGTGAGTTTAATTTAATTATGTTTTGTTTTGACACTAAAACCACTCTAACGAGTGGTTTTTTCATTTTAGTCTTTTTTTTCTAATTCATCTGGATCACCTAATATTTAATATGTAAGAAAATTATATATTTAAAAATAAAATTTATGTATTTCATCGATTTTATTAGGTCTTTAAACGATAAATTTGCTAATATTGACTCAAGAAACAAAACAATACTTAAAGAAGTTTGCCCCACAATCTACTTTAAACTTAAACCCTACTGATCATGAAAACAAATCTACTAAGAGCAATCATGCCTTTGGCATTAATATTCACTCTAATCTCTTGTTCTTCCAATAGTACAGAGGATATAGCTAGTGCTGCAAAACCACAATTAATAAAAGACTATTCCTATAGAACCGACGAATTAGAATTAGCGGATTTAATTAATGAATACCGCGTAAGTCAAGGTCTAAGCACCCTACAAATAATCAATCATATTTCTTTTAAATCGGAAGAACATAACGAATACATGATTACTAATAATGTAGTAAATCACGATCAGTTTGCAGAACGTTCTCAAAATATTATAGCTGTTCTTGGTGCGGTAAAAGTAAATGAAAATGTTGCCTACAACTATGTTTCTCCTGCGGCAGCCTTAAATGCTTGGCTCAATAGTCCTGGACATAAAGCAAATATCGAAGGTGATTTTACCAATTTTGGAATTTCAATTCGTGAGAATACCACAACAGGAAAAAAGTATTATACAAATATTTTTATTAAGAAATAAGATATTGACTAAACTTCAATAAAAAGACCATTCGTTAGAATGGTCTTTTTATTTTTTAGAATGGAAAGTTGTATCTACTATTTCTTAATAATGGTATACGTCTCAACCAACACTTTGTCCGTTTTGTCATCGTAGGTTTCCAATACTAAGTTGCCATTAACATCAAAATAGCCAATAGCTGTTTTGTTTTTATTGCGATAGACATAACTGTTCGTTGTAGTTTTTCTTAACAAAGCTGGTTTTTTTAAGCCGTCACTCATAGTATAGCCTGAAGCATCTAACACTAATTCATATCGGTTACCATTAGAAGTATAATAGGAACTTCGATCGATATCAACCGTACGAGTACTGCCGTCAGGGTTGGTTATTTTTGTAGTGGAAGTTACCGAAACTGCCGATGGTTTCGTTTCAATATTTAGGGTATTGGCTTTTTCATCTTTTAGTTCTATATTTTGTACTTCTTTTACATTTTCTTCCTTCACGAACTTTTTTTCCCCTTCATTCGTGGTTACTTTAGTAGTTGTAGTTTTAGTGACATCGGTTACATTTTTATTCTGTGATTGACCGTGGAATGAAAATGCGAAGGCCATAATTCCTAATAGAATAGTTCTCATAATGTGTATTTTTTTGCTGTTTATAATAAAATAAAGGTAGTCGAATAGCCTTTTAGAATTTTGGAAATAAGTTTCAGAATTTACACTTCTAATGAATCAAAATAGTCAAAACAAAAGTCAAGATTACAGAATTGTATAAGTTTTTACTTGACTTATATAAGAATCTATTAAATGAGATTCTTACATTTAACATCTAACTTTTATTAAAAAAAGTAACTTTTTGTTTTCGATCCAAGAAACGCGGAAGCATTCCCTTTTATTAAACAGCATAGCAATAGTAGCATGACTAGAAATTGGCATTCATTTTTTTTACTGATATTACTGCTTTGCACCTGCAATTATGCCATAGCACAAGAAAATAAAAAAAAGGAAGACAGTACTAAAATGTACAGAGCCATTGAAAAATATTCCAAAAAAAGAAAATTTACGGTCTTTCTTCACAAGTTATTCTTCCAACCAATAACGCCAAAAAAAGTAAAAAAGAATTCCTTTCAAAAGATAAAAAAGCAAACGTATTCCAAAATTGAAGGAAAAATTATTCGGAAGATAAAAATCACAACATTAGATCCTTTTGGATATTCCATAATAGACAGCACTCAAAAGCCTTCACAGTTTTTTCCAAAAGCAGGGAATTTTCTCCACTTCAAAACCCGTCACCTTACGATTAGAAATCTATTGTTAATTAAAAAAAATGAGCCATTAGATTCACTATTGGTGAAAGAGTCCGAACGATTAATTCGAGGCCAACGGTATATAAGGAGTGTAGTCATCACATCGGAATTGGTTTCAAAAACTTCCGATTCCGTTGACGTATCCATTCGAGTGCTTGATTCTTGGAGTATGGTTCCCGATTTCTCTATTTCCGGCACTAAATCGAATTTTTCGCTTAAAGAAAAGAACTTTTTCGGAACCGGTCACGAGTTCTTCAATTCCTACACGCAAGGGTTAACAAATTCTGAAAATGGATTTACGACCAGTTACACGATTCCCAATATTCTAAATACGTTTATCCGTTCTTCGGTGAGCTATAAAGTCGATTTGAACGGAAATTATGCCAAAGTACTCAATATCGAAAGACCTTTTTTCTCACCATTTGCTCGTTGGGCAGCCGGAATGTATTTCGACCAACAATTTCAACAAAGCACCAGTATTGATGCTAATAACGTTTCCACCACTCAGTTTTCAAAATACAACTCTCAAGATTTCTGGGGTGGTCATTCCTACCAAATATTTAAAGGAAACAGCGAATACAACCGGACTACGAATTTTATTACAACCGGACGCTTCTACAATAAAGCGTATTTGCAAAAACCTATCACTGGTATCGATACTTTAGGGGTATATAATAACGAAAGGCTATACCTAGCGGGATTCGGAATATCTTCTCGTAAATATACTCAGGATAAGTACGTTTTTAATTTCAATGTGGTCGAGGATATTGCGTCTGGATTTTCGTACTCGATTACTTCGGGTTTTCAGAATAAAAACCAACGCAACCGCCTCTATTTTGGCGCTAAAGTCGCCCTAGGGAGCTATTTTAAATTGGGTTATTTCAGTACGAAATTAGAATATGGCACCTTCTTCAATGCGACCAAAACGGAACAAAGTGCGTATGATTTAAGTTTGACTTATTTCACCAATCTAATTGAAATAGGAAGTTGGAAATTTCGACAGTTTGTAAAACCACAAGCCATTATCGGCACCAAACGATTGAACTCTAACACGGATAAACTCACGTTGAATGGCAATTCCGGAATTCAAGGTTTTACTAGTACTACTTTAACGGGAACCAAAAAGTTACTGCTAACATTGCAAACGCAAGGCTATTCTCCATGGCATGTTGTCGGGTTTCGTTTGAATCCGTTTTTGAGTTATACTATGGGCATGCTTGGACAACCAATCTCTGGATTTAGCAACAGCAAACTCTATTCGGAGTTGGGTTTTGGAGTCATTGTTAGTAATGATTATTTAGTATTGAATTCGTTTCAATTCTCCTTTTCCTTTTTTCCAATATTGCCGCAAGACGGAGGCACTACTTTTAAAAGCAACTCCGTCCGAACCTATGATTTTGGACTTCAAGATTTTGAAATTTCTAAACCACTCTTAGTGAATTATCAATAAATAGGCATCCTATAATTTCACAAGTTTACACGATAGTTCTATAATAGTTTTAGCGTACACTCAAAGTACATTTACATCATACTAATACAGTATGTCTAAAATAAAATTATTATGAAAACAATTACTCTTATCGCTCTTGGAATCTTACTTTTTTCAACTCAATTTATAGCTGCTCAAGCCAAATCTGATACCCTTTACAATAGAAAAGAAAACATTTTGAGATCGGCCGATATCGCCTGTCGGTACTATTATTATCCAAATCTTCAAGTGTATTTTGATACCAAACGGGCACTTTACCTTAGCAAACAAAATGGGCAATGGGTAACTTCTGAAACTATTGATATGAACGCTAGAGGCTATTGCGTAAAGAACGGTGCTTATGTCATGATCAAAGGATATGGCGGCAACCAGCCTTACATTCTCTTAGATCAACACAAAATTATGTATCCTGCTAATTTTTCTAGCCGACCAACTCCAATGATTATTGCTTCGATCGATTAGATTCTAGCCAACGAATAAAAATCCAACATCTTTAGGGAAACTTAGATGTTGGATTTTTTTTGTTCCAGCTGTAAACAAATCCGTTTTGTGTTGAAGTTCTTAAGTCTTTCATCCTGTTCTGAATACTCGAATGCATTCGTATTCTAGAGTCTTTAACTTTTAATAGAATAGTTGGTGTAAAATTAAAATCAACCAACAAGGTGCTATAAAAAAGAATCCAACAGCCGATAACAAGAACGACTGTTGGATTTTTTCTTCGATTGGTATGCAAAAAGGGTTAAATTATGCTAGGGATTTCTTTTATTGGTAGAAAACTGAAAAGCCGATTTCAGCATATTTTGTAACGGATACAATGGTACTCCAAAAACTTTTTTTTGAGCGATATAGCTAGTAGATAATCCTATAACTCCATTCAAAATTTCCTTTCCTATTGTTGAAAAAGGCACCTCTTTTAAGGTGCTTTTTACTAAATTATAAGGTTTCAAACTTTCTTCAGTAATCACAAATTGTTGTTTAAGCGCTTCCAATTCCTGGGTTTGTTTACTTTCTAAAAGTTCGATACGTTCTTTCAAAGCAATTCGTAGCTCCACTGTTTTCATAACCGTTTATTTTAAAAGCGTACTAATAATAAAATTGCTAGCGGCTCTTTTTATCCAAGAATTTCGGAAAATGTATAGTAAGGCGAAAACCAATAAATAAGCGGAAGCCACAACAAAAAAGCCATAATACCCTTTGCCTAACCAACTGCCAATCCATAAGGAAAGCCCGATGCTAAGAAAAAGAAAAAACAAAGCAACAACTGTAGAAAGCACCAATTTTACCACCAAAGAGGAGTAAATAGTAGCCGTCTTATAAACAGCATGCAACGAGTAAACTTCCGCAGAAGTCTTACCATAAGTTGCCATTTTTTCGATCAGTTTTTCTACTGGTGTTGCTTCAGTTGTCATCTTTAAATTTCAATTTAAAAGTTGGTATAAGTTTACTTTACTTCGTTTTTTTCGATAAACTCTTGTGTATCCGATAAAATATTTCCATAGGTATCGGTGACATTTTCGACAATACCATTGAATTTATTCTTCAATTCTCCTGCGTAATCTTTGCCAGAGTTTAAAAGTCTTTTTCTTGTTTTTTTTCCTTTTGCT
>Ga0208124_100412_pt1 | contig 15325 bp, 9 predicted proteins | sample LakWasM104_HOW12_2_FD_183922 | JGI IMG/M metagenome (GOLD analysis project Ga0208124, IMG submission 183922) | Freshwater sediment methanotrophic microbial communities from Lake Washington under simulated oxygen tension - Sediment Metagenome... | ecosystem: Environmental > Aquatic > Freshwater >...
AACCACTAACCTCAGCTTCGACGAACGTGCGCTTATCAATTTTGATCATCCGAGAGCCATCGACTTTGAACTTTTGGTAACGCATCTAAAGGAATTAAAAGAAGGCAACTACGTAGAACAACCCGTTTATTCCTTCGTAACCCACAACCGTACTGACGATACCATCATCACGCATCCCAGAAAAGTGATGATCGTGGAAGGCATTCTGATCCTTGCACATCCTGAATTACGAGACCTTTTCGATGTAAAAATCTACGTCCACGCCGATTCTGACGAACGCCTAATTCGGAGATTGCGCCGCGATATTGCCGAACGAGGTCGCGATATGAACGAAGTACTCAACCGCTATCAAACGACGCTAAAACCCATGCACCAGCAATTTATAGAGCCAACCAAGGCCTTTGCCGACATCATTATCCCGAACGACAAATACAATACCGTCGCCATTGATGTGGTTCGCGCTGTAATTAATCAGCGGATTTTATAAAATAATTTCGTAAATTTAGGCTGTAATTTTTAGGAGCTATTTCCTGCTATCCGCTAAATTCGCGATTAACAAAAACTACGGTTGCACCGTGTTTTTCTAAACCGCGAGATACCGCTACTATCAGGGCTAATACATATCGAACACCAATGGAACAATCGTATAAAGACAAATCTTGGTTCAAATTCATCAGCAACAAATACGTTTGGGTGTTGTTGTTTTTCTGTGCCTGGATGCTCTTTCTAGACAACTATTCCTATTTCGATCATCGCATTCTCGATCACGAAATCGAAGAACTCGAAGCCAATAAAAAATACTACCAAGACGAAATTAAAAAAGACCAAGCGAATATCAAATTGCTCAAAAATCCCGATCAAATCGAAAAATTTGCTCGCGAGAAATACTACATGAAAAAAGACTCCGAAGACATCTACCTCGTAGAATTCGAAGGCGATACCCTCAAAAAAGACTAACTCCGAACCCAAATGACAACTCCTCTTTTCAACGAATTCGATCCCGTTTCCTCCAAACAATGGAAACAGCAAATACAATTTGAGTTAAAAGGCGCCGATTACAACGAAACCTTACTTTGGAATTCACCCGAAGGAATTCAAGTCAAACCCTTCTACCACCGCGATGAGTTCAAAAATGCTCCTCACGCAATGACCAAAGCAACCGAATTCAAAATTGGACAACCGATTTTTGTATACGACCTCGACAAATCCATAGCCAAAGCCAAAGACAGCCTCGAACGAGGTGCCGAATGCCTCTATTTTACTATCGAAAACGAACAAACCGATGTTGCAAAATTGTTAGAGAGCCTTCCGCTAGCGACCACTCCCGTTTACTTTCATTTGCATTTTCTCTCCATCGATTTCGTAAAAAAAATTGAGGATATAGCCCAAAAAACAAATGCCACTTTCTTTATCAATTTGGATCCTATTGGTCATTTAGCCAAAGAAGGTAATTGGCTTCAAACACCCGAAAAAGACAATTTTGAAACCCTGAACCAACTAACCCTTTCGGTTTTCCAATGCTCACTGATAAGTGTTAACGGCGCTTTGTATCAAAATGCGGGCGCTACTATGGTGCAGCAAATTGCTTACACCCTGGCACATGCCAATGAATATTTCAATCACATTCCAGCCATCAAAAAACCAATAGTTCTAGAAATAGCTGTCGGAAGCAATTACTTTTTTGAAATTGCGAAATTGATAGCGTTGCGGTTGCTTTTCAAAACCATCGCAAAAGAATACCAACACGATTTAGAACCAGAAATCCTAGTGACGCCCACCAAACGCAACAAAACCATCTACGATTACAATGTCAATATGTTGCGCACGACAACCGAGTGCATGAGTGCCATTTTGGGCGGTGCCAATACGGTGGTCAATCTTCCTTACGATGCTTTGTATCATAAAGACAATGAATTTGGTGACCGAATTGCGCGCAACCAACTTTTGATTCTCAAACAAGAAAGCTATTTCGACAAAGTCAATAATGCTGCCGACGGAAGTTACTACATTGAAGCACTAACACAACAGTTGACCGAAAAAGCATTAACCCTTTTCAAAGATATCGAAGCCAATGGTGGTTTTCTAAAACAACTCGCCGATGGCACCATCAAAAGAAAAATTCAAGAGAGCGCCGATGCCGAGCAAAAACTGTTCGATGATGGAAAAGAAGTCTTGTTAGGAACCAACAAATACCCCAACAAAACCGATAAAATGAAGCACGATTTAGAACTGTTTCCTTTTGTGAAAATAAAACCGAGAAAAACGTTGATTACTCCAATAATCGAAAAACGTTTGGCTGAAACTAACGAACAAGAACGCCTTTCCACTGAAGTTTAACTTGCTATTGATGCGCGTTGCGTGAAATTAAAATGAAAAGAAAAGACCTCCAACATATCACCCCTGAAAACGCTGGTTCAACCAACCTAGCTACAGCTAGCGAGCACTTCCTGACTGCGGAAGGAATTGAATTGAAACCCACCTACACTGAAAAAGATGTTGAACATTTAGAGCATTTAGATTTTGGTGCGGGATTCGCTCCCAATTTACGCGGACCTTATGCCACGATGTATGTGCGCCGACCCTGGACCATTCGCCAATATGCCGGATTTTCTACCGCTGAAGAAAGCAATGCCTTCTACCGAAGAAATTTAGCTGCCGGGCAAAAAGGATTGTCGATTGCTTTTGATTTACCAACGCACCGTGGTTATGATTCTGACCACGAACGAGTGGTTGGTGATGTCGGAAAAGCAGGTGTTGCCATTGACACTGTGGAAGATATGAAAGTCTTATTCGACCAGATTCCACTTCACGAAATGTCGGTTTCTATGACGATGAATGGCGCCGTTTTACCCATTATGGCTTTTTATATTGTAGCAGCGGAAGAGCAGGGTGTGCTACCCGAACAACTATCAGGAACCATCCAAAATGATATTCTGAAAGAGTTTATGGTACGCAACACTTACATCTACCCGCCAACACCATCTATGCAGATCATTGCAGATATTTTTGAATTCACCAGCAAAAAAATGCCGAAATTCAATTCCATTTCCATATCAGGATATCACATGCAAGAAGCCGGTGCGACGGCTGATATAGAATTGGCCTATACTTTAGCAGACGGATTAGAATACATTAGAACCGGACTAGCTACCGGAATGAAAATCGACGAATTTGCTCCTCGCCTATCCTTTTTTTGGGCCATCGGAATGAATCATTTTATGGAAATCGCCAAAATGCGAGCCGGCAGAATGATTTGGGCTAAACTTGTCAAACAATTCGAACCCAAAGACGATAAATCGTTGGCATTACGAACCCATTGCCAAACATCAGGATGGAGTTTAACGGAACAAGATCCGTTCAATAATGTGGCTCGAACCTGCATCGAAGCAGCGGCCGCAGCATTTGGTGGAACACAATCTTTACATACCAATGCGTTGGATGAAGCCATTGCTTTGCCAACCGATTTCTCAGCAAGAATAGCTCGAAACACCCAAATATACCTTCAAGAAGAAACTAAAATCACCAAAACCGTCGATCCTTGGGCTGGCAGTTACTATGTGGAAAGTTTGACCCATGAAATCGCTCAAAATGCCTGGAAACTTATTGAAGAAGTGGAAGAATTGGGGGGAATGACAAAGGCTATTGAAGCAGGTATTCCCAAATTGCGCATCGAAGAAGCAGCCGCCAGAAAGCAAGCGCGAATTGACAGCACTCAAGACATTATTGTAGGTGTTAATAAATACCGCTTGGAAAAAGAAGATCCGTTACACATTCTGGATGTCGACAACCAAATGGTTCGCAAACAACAAATAGAACAATTGCAACGAATTAAAGCGACCAGAAATACTCAAAAAGTACAAGATGCGCTGCAACAATTAACCCTTTGTGCTAAAACTGGAACAGGAAATTTACTAGAAGTAGCTGTGGATGCTGCTCGCAAGAGAGCCACTCTTGGTGAAATTAGCGAAGCCTTAGAAGTAGTTTTCGGAAGATACAAAGCACAAATTAAAACTTTTAGTGGCGTGTATAGCAAAGAAATTAAAGACGACAAAAGTTTCGAAAAAGCCAAACAATTGGCCGATGCTTTTGCAGAAAAAGAAGGCCGCCGTCCCCGCATTATGATTGCCAAAATGGGACAAGACGGGCACGATCGTGGTGCAAAAGTTGTTGCAACAGGTTACGCCGACGTGGGTTTTGATGTCGATATAGGTCCGCTATTCCAAACGCCGGCTGAAGCTGCTAAACAAGCCGTTGAAAACGATGTGCACATTCTTGGCGTTTCCTCGCTGGCTGCCGGCCACAAAACATTAGTACCACAAGTCATTGCAGAACTCAAGAAATATGGACGTGAAGACATTATGGTCATCGTTGGTGGTGTAATTCCTCCTCAAGATTACCAGTTTTTATTCGACTCTGGCGCAGTAGCGGTTTTTGGCCCGGGCACAAAAATCAGTGAAGCTGCCATCAAAATTTTAGAAATCTTAATGGCTTAATAAATTAGTAAATGAAATTACGGCTTGTTGCGTCAAAGAATAAAATCAATATCCTTCTTTTTACATTGGCACTATTCTTCGGAACAAACACCAATCTATTGGCGCAGCGAGGCTATTACGACGCGCCTTACCAACGATATGAAGCAAATTTAGGCATACTTACCAATGGTGCTATCGCTTCACCAAAGTCCTACATACAAGGTAACTTGCAGTCGGAAGCATCTGATCAAATTTGTGTGGGAATGACGGCAAACAATGCTACCATCGACTGGATATTGACGGAGTCAGCTGATGGACTTGTACTTCGCTACAGCGTCCCTGATGGAACAACAGCCACTATCGGAGTATACAATGGAAATACACTAATTACAACATTGACACTAACCGCAACCTGGTCATGGGAATCGCTTTGGAATAATGGCAACCCGAATAACAGCGCAGTAGTCAATCAAAACCCAAAAATGCGGTTCGACGAAATTCGGTATAAACTTCCAGCACCAATTCTTGCTGGTGAGCATCTAAAATTAACCCGAATCAGCGGTAACCCTCAAATTGATTTTGCGGAAATGGAATTAGTTCCACCTGCTATAACAGCACCAGTAGGTTCCTTTACTTATTCGGGCAATGGCAGTACGCTTCAGGCCTTCATTAATGCGCATGCTGGTCAAGCGATATTCATTCCTGCCGGAGTATATGGAATTCCTAACGAGCTAGCCTTCAATGCCGCGAATACTTCGTTACTTGGCGCGGGCATGTGGTATACACAACTTAATTTTACCAGCACTACCCCTTATAACGGCGGATTGCGAGCTAATGCCAACAACATTTCCTATTCCGATTTGTATTTAACCACCAATAACGCTTCGAGAAGCAATTCGTATAAAGCCATCAACGGAGTTTATACCACTGGATCTACCATTAAAAATATTTGGGCGGAACATTTCGAATGCGGCGCTTGGATTGCCCAATATGCTACTGGCGGACCGACGATTGCTGATGGATTTACCTTGTCAAATTGCAGATTCAGAAACAATTATGCCGATGGTATTAACCTTTGTAAAGGAACCTCCAATGCCATTGTAGAACATTGCAATTTACGAAACAACGGTGATGATGATCAAGCTATTTGGTGCGCTGATGGTTTAGAGTGTATCAACAATACCTTCCGCTACAATACTTCTGAGAACTGTTGGCGCGCGTCGGGTGTTGCTTTTTATGGCGGTAAAAACAACAAAGCGTATAATTTGATCATTAAAGACAATCTTGAATCGGGCATCCGACTCAGCAATAACTTTGCAGGTGTAGGATTTAATAGCTTAGGATTAAACGAATTGCACGACATTACTATTGTCAGCGCAGGTACTTTAAACGATTTGTTCAACCAACGCGTGGGTGCTATCGATATCTTTTCTTCGAGCAGTGCTGGAACACAAGTACGAAACATCAAATTTTCTAATATCGACATCATTGATTCTAAATGTGATGCCATCCTAATTCAGAAAAAATCGGGTGACGGCATCTACAACCTAGCCTTTGAAAACATCAATGCGAACGGTACCGGAAAAGAATATCCCTTCAATAATGCTGCTGGAAGTACTACGCCAAAAGGATTTTTTACCGCGTTCAGTAATTTCCCGAATGGCAATGCGACGTTTTGCAACATGACCTATAGCAATCGTGGGGGCAACGCAACTACTGACGAATATACCTTGGGATTGGGAAGTTTTAACTGGACACAGTGGTCAGGATGCGGCTTAGGGACGAAGCAAAATCAATTGGAATCGGTGGTGATGTACCCAAACCCGGCTACAAATTTAGTAACGATTGGTAACCTTTCACTAACGGAAACCATTAGCATCTATGATGTAACGGGCAAAATTATAATTCAAAAAACAGCGATGAGCGCTATAGAAACGATTGACACGTGCCATTTAACTGCCGGAATTTACATGGTCACTTTGAGAAACGGGGCGGTTACCAAAACAGGAAAATTCATCAAACAATAAATATTTGTAGCAGAAATATTTTAGTATCTTTGGTTCTTTCAAGCAATTCTTACATTCTCATTAACTGATTTTCTAGTAATCCTATGAAGAAGTATTTTTGCTATATCCTGATTTTTACTTGTTGTTTTGTTTTCGCTGATCCCTCGCAAAATGTTTTATTGCAGAAAGGCTGGGCAGCGTTGGTCAAAGACCATGAAAACGAGGCGTTTGGCTATTTTTGGCAAGCCTTAGAGAAAGCTAAAAAAGAAAACAATACCGAAGACAAAGCGGAATCCTTCTTGTATTTGGGGATTTGTTCCTTCGGAGCCAGTTCTGAAAAAGGGTTGTTTTATGTTACGCAATCTTTATCCGAATTTAAAAAACTCTCCACTACACATCCCGATATTGCTAAAAATGGAAGAAGTCGCTGCTTGCAACTAATCAGTACCATTTACAGTCGCCAAAAAAAATATAGGGAAGCCATTGCTTTAAGTAAAACGGTAGTTAATGATCTTCAAGGAAGCACTGATAAAACGGGAACGCTAGGATTGGCCTACAACAGTCTTGGTACTTTGTACGAATATCAAAAACAAAACGATTCAGCAGCTTATTTTTTTAAACAAGCGGTTTCAGAATTTGAAAAAACAAACAACAAAGCCTACCTTCCGACGGCTTATTTGAAAATGGGAGATCTGGCCTTAAAGAAAAAGCAAAAAGAGAGTAGTAATCACTATTATTCCAATGCCTATCGATTAGCCAAAGAAACGGAAAATAAGCAAGCTCAAGTTTCTTGCTTGGTCGCTTTAGGAAATTGGGAATTGGCTTTTAGCAACAATTTGGGAACAGCCGAATCTTATTTTCGACAAGCCAAGGAACTCGCCAACAGTTTATCAGATAAAGTATTTGCAATCAAATCAATAGAAGCTTTAATTACGTTAAAGAAAAAGCAATCTGCCTTCTTAGAAGTCAGTCAACTTCAAGACGAAGAACTAAAAATTAAGGACAATTACTATTCACTTGAACGAGAACAAATTGCAAAAAATCTTGAAGTACAATTCGAAGTAGCGGAAAAGGACCGAAAATTACAGTTGATCTCCAAAGAAAAAGAAGTAACACGATTAACCAATTCACTTTTAATTAGTTTGGTAGTGTTCTTATTGATCGTGTTCTCCGTTTTGTATTTTTTCCTGAAAAGAAATAGTCAGCGTGACAAGCAATTATTAAAAACAAAAGAAGCGCTCTTTTCCGTTTTAGAAGAGCAAAAAAGATTAAAAGAAAAGCAATTCGAGAACGATATCGAGCACAAGGAAAGTCAACTTAGCGCCATTACGTTACAAATGCTTCAGAAAAACGAATTGTTGGATGAAATCAAAATCATTCTACAGAAGAAAGACGATTCTTCTGAAAAAAACTTAACGAAAATCATCAATTCTCATTTTGCGCAAGACAGCAATTGGAACGATTTTGACAAATATTTTGAAAGTGTCAACAAAAATTTCTACACCAAACTCAAAAATAAATATCCGGACATAAATGCTAACGATTTAAAAATTTGTGCTCTAATCAAGCTCAACCTTTCTATAAAAGAAATGGCTTCTATCTTGAATATCTCGCCCGATAGTGTAAAAACAGCGCGATACCGACTACGAAAAAAATTACAATTGACTACCGAAGAAAACTTAACTGAGTTTATCTTATCCGTTTAATCCTGAAAAAAATACATTTTAAAATAGGCTGTATACCTAAATTCGACCTATTATAGAGGCAATGTACACCATTTGTCTACCCGCTTTTTAGCTCATCCTTTTGCAATTTAGCTACTTTTGGATGGTGGAATTGCTATGAAAAAGAAATTTTCACTCCTTGTATAACACTAAAAAATTATGACATGAAAAAAAAGTACCTTCTAAGTATTGCAGCGATTACAGTCATTACTTTCGGAAACATCCAGGCTCAAGTGGTTAATGGTGGCTTTGAGACCGTCAAACCAAACTTGCTCGCTAGCAATTGGGGAATGAATTTCCTTTTTCCAGTAACTATCAATACCGAAACAGGAGAATCGGTTTCCGATGAGATCTTCTACGGCAGCTGTATGCCTGCGTTTGTTTTTTCAACATCAGATGCTCATACTGGAAACTATGCGTTGCAATTAACGAACGGAATGAATGGCACAACCAACCAAGTAATTGCTGCGAAAGCCACTATTTTTGCTGATCCCGAATCCGACATGCCAGGATGGAACCCCGGTATTCCGCTAAGTCCTACTGATGAAGTAACGATGTTAGGGTTTTATTATAAATTTTTCCCCATGGGCAATGACGTCGCCCAAGTAGAATTAGTAGTGTTTGATGAAAACAGTAATGAAATTGGACGTGCGACCGCCGATATTGCTGCTCCTAGCGCGGAGTATTCTTATCTGTACGCACCGGTACAATTCACTTCTTCTGCAACTCCTGCTTTTATGATCATTACCTTTTCTATGTTAAAAGAAGGTTCGGTTCCGAATTATGGTAGTAGTTTGCTAATTGATGATGTGGTAGTGAATTCTTCAGCCCTAAAAACGATCAACTTCCAATCGAATTCATTTACTATTTATCCTACCATTGCTGATCAGGAAATTACAATTGTAAATGGAGCTAAGGCTAAAAATGGAAACTCCGATTTTAAAATTTTCAATACAAACGGGAAGTTAGTCCAAGAAGCCTCTTTTAACTGGAATACGAATGCATCAGGAAAAATTGATGTCAGCCAACTACCTACTGGAGCATATTTGATTCAATCCAACAAAGCAACTTTAAAGTTCATAAAGAAGTAGGCAATGAAATACTTGCTGAAGAAAGCAATAAAATTGGGAAGCTCTTTTAGAATTTAATGACAATATTCTTAAAAAGATACGATTAAAAAAACATCATCATCATTATGGTGTTTTTTTTATACTTTTTTTTCATACATTAGTTGACCCTAAATTCACAATGTTTAAACCGGCACTTGAATGGCTTCTTTTTTCCATTCAATGGGTATATTTAAGCAATACTGTATATGAAATTAGTCGGTTATATTAAGAAGAACAAACAAAATTCATTTCAAATTCCGGTGTACGCGAAATTGAAAGGCGAGTATTTTTTTCATACTTTGGATGATCGGTATAACATTACCCATTTTATTCCGGCCGACTTTAAAGAAACTACTTTCAAGAAACTTTACCTCTCCAAAAAATTTACTATTGGTTTAAAAGGCGCTATTGTTTTCGTGGGCAAAGAAGACTACATCCATTACAATGCAGCTTCAAGTGCGATTGACGAAATCATTCATTATTTGAACGATACTTGTTTGAACCAAAATTCGAATGCCATCTTAGACGAAGCAATACTGATCAAGAATAGAGTTTTCTCCGATCAAATTATAGTAGACCATTTTATGGTCAAAATGAATCCTAAAAACGAAGAAATTACTTTAAGTTTTGATTTTCCTTCTCCACAAAAAGAAGTATTTGTGGATGAAAATAAAGCGAATGTTATCCCACAAGAAGAAAAAGTAAAAAGCAGTAGAAAAGTTATCGCATTAGAACCTGACAACGCTGAATATGCTACGGCTTTAAAATACTTTAAGTCAGTAGACATGAATGTGGAACTCACGCTAAAATTAAGAGCCGAAGAGCGCCGAACAAAATTGAAAACTTTCAATTACCAATTCAAATTAAATCAGAACTCCCGCAGAAAACAACAATCGGGCGAATAAGTAAGTATTTCCAAAAATTTAAAATAATCTATTTCACTTTCAAGAAAAGAAATATATTTGCATTCCAAAAATACACTTTCGGGATGTAGCGCAGCCAGGTAGCGTACTAGCATGGGGTGCTAGGGGTCGCTGGTTCGAATCCAGTCATCCCGACAACAACAAAAAACCAGTCCAAAACGGATTGGTTTTTTTATGCCAAAATATTTCAATAGTGTAATTGCTTTTCAACTTCAACGATTTTAGTACTTTTAAGGTTCCAAACTAACCTCATGTCAAAACTTCCACATATCGGTACCAGTATTTTTTCGGTGATGTCTCAATTGGCCAATGAATACCAAGCCATCAATCTTTCGCAAGGGTTTCCTAATTTTTCGGTAGACCTTCGTTTAAAAGAATTGGTTTCGAAATGGACCAAAGAAGAAATCCATCAGTATTTGCCCATGGCTGGTTATCCGCCTTTATTAGAAAAAATTGCATTATTGACCAATTCCTCCTATCAAAGAAAAGTGAATCCCAACACCGAATTATTGGTAACTGCCGGTGCTACCGAAGGAATTTTCGCAACCATTCAAGCTTTGGTTTCCAAAGACGAAGAAGTTATCATTCTCGATCCCAGTTACGATTGTTACGAAACACCAATACTGTTATGCCATGCCAAACCGATTCGAATTAACCTGAAACCCGATTTCACACCCGATTGGGAAGCTATTGGTAATGCGATGAATTCGAAAACCAGAATGATTATCACCAACAATCCGCACAACCCATCTGGAAGAATTTGGACTACTTCCGATTTTATTCAATTGGAAAATCTAATGGCACTTTATCCAGATGTTCTTGTGCTATCGGATGAAGTGTACGAATACATTACGTTTGAGAATCGCCATATTTCAGTTCATCAACGTTCCAAATTGTGGAATCGTTGCATCAGCGTCTCTTCGTTTGGAAAATCATTTCACATCACAGGGTGGAAAATTGGTTACCTAATTGCTCCTGAACACCTGATGATCGAAATCAAAAAAGTACATCAGTTTTTGGTGTTTAGCGTAAACAGCATTGCTCAATATGCCATCAACGACTATATTGATTTAATTGACATCAATAGCTTGAGCTCTTTTTATCAGGGAAAAAGAGACTATTTTAGAACTTTATTGCAAGCTACAAGATTGTAATTGCTGCCCAGCGAAGGAACGTATTTTCAAGTGGCATCCTATAAAGCCATTTCGTCAGAAAATGATATTGTTTTTACACAACGCTTAGTAAAAGAATATGGAGTTGCAGCAGTTCCTCTTTCTCCTTTTTATGGCGATGGAAGAGATTTGCATTGCATTCGGTTTTGCTTTGCCAAAGAAGAATCCACACTTGAAAAAGCCGCAGAAAACTTATTGCACTTATAATCCATAAATTGAATTGCATTAATTGACTATCACTTTTAAAATATATGCTATTCCATTGCGTTAAATAAATATAGAAGGTTGGTGAATTTTACCTTATTATGGCGTACTTTATCTTTTTAAAATTCCCAAATTTTTTTTGCTGTGAAAAATTGGCGGTTCCTATTTCTGTTTTTGCTATTGCTCGCTCCAGTATTGGGGTTTAGTTTTACAATTGTAGTAACTTCAACCTCAGAAAGTTGTACAGGAAATGGAACCCTTAGTTTTAATGCTGTAAGTCCAGATCCTTCTGGAACTATTGTTTATGAAATCTATTTGCTGCCCAATACTTCGGTTCCATTAGCTACAGTTACGACAAACAATTTAACTGGATTATCTGCCGGAAACTACCGAATTATTGCCAAAGAAACCGTTGGAACTGCCGTAACTACGCAACAACAAGATATTGCTATCAACAATACCGCCGTTCCTTTAGAATTTGTAGTTCAAAGTTTCAATCAGGCGTGTTCGTCTAATAGCAACATCACCATACAAACCACTTCTGGCACAGGAGTTTCTTATGAAATTTTTTCAGGCCCAGTAACCTTTCCCTTGCAAGCGTCCAATACTTTTTCAGGTTTACCAGTTGGCGTCTATCGCATTAGAGTTTTTGATGCCTGTGGAACCGGAGTAGTTTCGACTTTTACGGTGACATTGAATCCAACGGGATTGTCTATCGGGCCGACTGTTTTCTCCAATACGACGCCTCCATCTTGCAATTTTACAGTAGTGAATCACGTCGTTACACCTGCTACAGGAACCGTTATTGGTTATCCATTAACTCTAAATTATATCGTTCATCCGCCAGGTGGTGGTGCTTCTATAAGTATCAACACTACTTTGGCCTCAGGGAATTTGACTTCCCAAAATACGAGCGCAACTATTCCTTATTACCTAAATCAAAATTACGATTACGACCTTACGATAACTGACGCCTGCGGCTCTGTCTTTACTACCAATTTTATAGTAAATCAAAACATTACCTTAACTGCAGCCGTTTTTCCTTTGAGTTGCAATACCAATTATTTCAACTTGAACACTACGAATTTTACCCCACCATTTACGTTACAATTCCTGAGTGCTCCGGCAGGCTTTACTCCCGTTTCTTTCAATTCGACTTACCCTGGTCCCTTTATGAGCGGAACCGTAGCGTTTGGAGACCAAGCGAATACCGTTCCGTTAGGAGTATACCAAGTAATGATTACCGATTTTTGTGGCCGAACGACCACCTCCACTTTTACCATTTTTAGTATTCCGCCTACTCCTAGTGCCATGGCAACAAATAATGGGTGTTCGACGAATTCTGGAAAAATTGTAGTCTCTATTCTGAATTTTAAAATTGTAACCGCAACCGTCACCACAGCTCCTGCAAGTTATCCATTCCCGCTACCACATGATGTCACCGGTTCGATAGATGCCTTTGGAGTTCTAACCCTTGACCCTGTGCCTCTTGGCGATTACACCATTCAATTGACAGATGAATGCAGTGACCTACTGAGTCCGCTTATCACAACTGTTCCTATTTATGTGGATCAAGGTCTTGCCTCCGACTTAAGGCCGGGCTGCGAACTCACCAAAAGTTCTTTGAAATTGTCTAGCAAAAATGCAGCGTTGAGTGCGGTGACAATTACAGCTGCACCAACAAGTTTCGGACAAACACTTCCTTTCAACGCCAGCGCTAATATCACGTCCGATGGAAGTTGTTACCTAAGCGGACTGCCTGACGGAACTTATACTTTCAGCTGCGTCGACGCTTGTAATTTTTCGAACACCATCACCGTAAATGTTATTGGTTATGCTATTGCAAATAATAGTTTTTCATTGCAGGCCAACTGTGGTTCCTTTGATATTCCGTTAAATTTCATCAGTAACGGGATAATCAATCAATCGTTTTGGCTGCAAAAACTAATCGACACGACGGCCAATACCTGGGGAAATCCTACTTCTGGTGTGATTTATCCCGAAGGTACAGTTCCGAATGCTTCCAATTCCTATTTTTTAAATAATGGAGCAACCAATTTCAATTTGGTTTTCAATGGTACATTCCGAATCGTCCGCGCCTTTACGTCGTACAATAATGGAATCGATTTCAACACCAATCTAGTTACCAGTACCGACAAAGACTGCTTGGAGGTTTTAAGTCCGACGCTATCCTTCAACCAAGTGCTTGAAATCATTGATGCTTATAGAATGCCGTGCTCTGTTTCTGGAAATTTAGATGTGGTTATCAAAGCCAACGGAACACTACCCCTACACTACACTATCACTGAAAAAGACGGTGTTCCTTTTTTCTTTAACAATGGAACTTCCAATATTTTTCAAAATTTGGCAGCTGGAATTTACAACATCCAAGTGCAAGATAATTGTGGGAATATCGTCAACCGGCTCTTCGATGTTTCCACACTGCTTTCGTTAGTCATTGCCACGCCAGCAAACGATATTGTCACCTGTCACGATAGCATTACTGGAAATGAGACGTACGATTTGACACTCCAAAACGCTACCATTTTAGGAACGCAATCGGCTGCAAATTACACGCTAACGTACCATCAATCCCTTGCCGATGCGCAAGGAAATTTGAATGCCATCAACACCAGCATACCCTTCAACCCGGGTTCAAATCCGCAAACAATTTATGCTCGATTGGTGTACAATCCTTTGCCTAATTGTTATGAAATCACCTCGTTCGATTTGGTAGCAGGGCAAAATCCAAAATTACAATTGCAAGCCAATTACGTCAGTTGTTCCGCTGCTCCTATTACCATTGATGCTGGCGTTAATAATTTACCTACAACCACTTATGCTTGGTCGGACGGTTCGACAACACCGGCAATTACAGTCACTCAACTGGGAGAAAATCATCTAACGGTAACAGCGACCAACAGCTATGGCACTAACAATCAAACCTGTACGAACACCAAGGACATTGTAGTAACGCTTTCTGAAAATCCGGTGATAGAACGTATCGAAACACATGATTGGACGTACGATCATAATAGTATTACCGTGATAACTTCCAATTCGGGCGCTTTTGAATATTCGTTAGACAACAGTACGTTTCAAGACCAAAATACTTTTACCAATTTAGAACCAGGAGTTTATACCGTTTCCGTTCGAGATAAATATGGTTGTAGTTTGGTACAACAAGAAGTTTGGTTGCTTTATTACCCGAATTTTTTCACTCCGAATAACGACAGTTACAACGACACTTGGCAGATACCCAACGCTGATTTAGAACCCAATTTGACCGTTTTTATTTATGACCGTTACGGAAAGTTCCTTCACGAATTGGGATCCAAAAGTGTGGGCTGGGACGGCACCTACAACGGACAACAAGCCGTTTCAAGTGATTATTGGTTTGTGGTGAACCGTCAAGATGGGCGCATTCTTAAAGGACATTTTACTTTAAAACGATGAGTATTAATTTTTAAAAATGACCGAGTACATGTAGGTCTCATCAAAAGTATTTTCTCTATTTTTACCTAACCAAAATAAAAACCATGGATTTTTCAGCAAAAATGCTTCGTGATGACGCTTTAAAAGGCAAAGTAATTGTAGTTACTGGCGGCGGAAGCGGCTTAGGCAAAGCGATGACCGAATATTTCTTAGAATTGGGAGCCCAAGTAGCCATCACTTCAAGAGATTTAGAAAAACTACAAAAAACAGCTCAAGAACT
>Ga0208124_100427_pt1 | contig 14804 bp, 17 predicted proteins | sample LakWasM104_HOW12_2_FD_183922 | JGI IMG/M metagenome (GOLD analysis project Ga0208124, IMG submission 183922) | Freshwater sediment methanotrophic microbial communities from Lake Washington under simulated oxygen tension - Sediment Metagenome... | ecosystem: Environmental > Aquatic > Freshwater >...
CGGCCTCCAACGCCTTCACCGACAATGGCTCGTCGCTGCAAAAGGTCTCTGACCTGGACGTGACTACCTTCAAGAAGGCCACCGAAGCACTTAAGACCGTGGACTCCGCCCTGTCGTACGTGAGCTCCCAGCGCGCCAAGCTCGGTGCCTTGCAATCGCGCTTCGAGACCTCGATCGCCAACCTGCAAGTGACTTCGGAAAACCTGTCGGCCTCGCGCTCGCGTATTCTGGATGCCGATTTCGCTGCCGAAACGGCCAACCTGTCACGCTCGCAGATCCTGCAACAAGCCGGAACTGCAATGGTGGCCCAGGCCAACCAGTTGCCCCAAGGCGTGCTGGCTCTGCTGCGCTGATTGGCAGCAGGCATGGCCGCCACGGTGTTGCAGTGCCGTGGCAGGCCTTCGGCGGCGGCAAAATTTCTGTCGCCGCCCTTTCGTTTTTTGACCGGTAGGTGCCAGGGCTGCCGGATAAGACGGGTTTCCTGGTGTGAATACGGACGATGCTGGCGACCATTCGGCGCCATAATTTCCGTTGGACAGTTCAGGAGGTTTGTATGGCCACCATTTCATCCCCAGGCGTCGGCACCAGCGGCCTTGATGTCAAGAGCATCATTTCCCAACTGGTCGCGCTGGAAAAAAAGCCCTTGGACACGCTCAAGCTGCAGGCGGCCACGGTCAATACCAAGATCTCTGCCTACGGCCAGATCAAGTCGCTGGTGTCCACACTGCAGGACGCCGCCAGCAAGCTCACTAGCGTGACCGGCTGGAACGGCGTCAACACTACGTCTTCCGATTCCAAATATGTGTCGGCCGGTGCCGTGGGTGGCACCCTGCCCACCAGCTTCAGCGTGGAAGTGCAGAGCCTGGCCAAGGCGCAGGCAACAGCCTCGGCGGCCTTGCTGCCCGTGGGCGGCGCCCTTGGCGCAGGTACCCTGCGGCTGGAACTGGGCAAGTGGAGCGTGGCACCGGCCTCGTTCACGCCCAGCAGCGGCCAGCCGGTGGACATCACCATCACCGCCACGGACAAGCTCTCCGACGTAGCCAGCAAGATCAACGGTGCTAACGCGGGTGTGACTGCGTCCATCCTCACGGATGCTTCGGGCGAACGCTTGTTGCTGCGCAGCAAGAACACCGGCGCCGAAGCCGGTTTCCGCCTGAGTGTGATGGAGGGGGGCGATACGGACATCGCCAGCGCTGGCAATACCGACGCCACGGGGCTGTCGCGCCTTGTGGCCGGGTCCACGGTCACCCAGGCTGGGGCGGATGCCAAAGCCACCGTCAACGGCATTGCCGTTTCCTCGGCCACCAATACCTTTGCTTCCACTATTTCCGGTGTGACGTTCAAGGCCGAGCAGGTGACCACGGCCCCGGTGGAAATCACGGTGGCCAAGGATGACACAGCGGTGCAGAGCAACATCGACGCCTTTGTGAAGGCCTACAACGCCGTCAACCAGCTGCTGCAGGACGCCACCAAGTACGACGCGAAGACTAATTCTGCGGGTTTGCTGCAGGGCGACTCCACGGCTGTGGCGCTTCAGAACTCGCTGCGCAACGCCATCCAGAGCGTGACCAGTGGCGGCGGCGCCTTCAAGCGCCTGGCAGATGTGGGTATCACCCAGCAACTGGGCGGCGACCTGGCGGTGGACTCCGCCAAGCTGAGCAAGGCGCTCAAGGAGTCGCCGGAGGACCTCAAGAACCTGTTCCGCAACACGGGCGGCGGCTCTGCCGATGGCATTGCCGTGCAGCTCAAGGCGCTCACCACCGACCTGCTGTCCAACAAGAACACTGGTTTCTTCAAGTCGAAGGACGATACCTTGCAGCTGAGCCTCAAGCGCAATGTCGACGACCAGGCGCGGCTGCTGGACAAGGTGGATGCGTATGAAAAACGGATTACGCAGCGCTATAACGCTCTGGATAAGCAGATGAGCAGCCTGAACGGGCTCAATGCCTATATTGCCCAGCAGGTGACCGCGTGGAACAAGTCCGGCGGTTGATGAAAGGCTTCAGTTTTCTGGGTGCAAGCCGATAACTTAAGCAATACATCGGAAGGATGGTCAGCATGTTCAGCGCCTACAGCCCCCGCGCCGCCAACGCCTATCAGCGTATCAATGTCGAAACTAGCATGCACACGATGGACCAGCACCAGCTGGTCAGCCTGTTGTATGAAGGTGTGCTCAACGCCATCGCCACGGCGCGCGGCGCCTTGGCACGCGGCGACGTCCTCACCAAGGTGAACAGCATCTCCAAAGCCATCCGCATCATCGAAGAAGGGCTTTGCACGGCGCTTGATCGGGTGGACGGTGGTGAGCTGGCTGAGAACCTGGGGTTGCTCTATGACTATTGCCTGCGCCGTCTGATCCTGGCCAACGCCCGTAACGACGACGCCATGATGGCCGAGGTGATGCGGCTGATCGAGCCGGTGGCCCAGGGTTGGAACGAAATCAAGAAAAGCCAGGCCGCAGCCACGGCACAGGCGCCTGCCGCCAAGAACCAACCGATGCTGGCGGGGGTCTGAACCATGTCCCATATGCTCATTGACTACTACAAGGCGATTGAAGACAGCAGCGCCAAGATGCTGGAGGCTGCCAAGCTCAAGGATTGGGATGGTGTGGTGCGCTATGAAGGCGCCTGTGCAGTGCTGATCGAGCAACTGCGCTTCAAGTCGCAAGAGCACGAATTGCTGCCTGAGCACCGCCGTGAAAAGACCCGCATCATGCAGCGCATCTTGCGCAACGATGCGCAGATCCGCTGTCTGGCAGAGCCCTGGCTTGCGCAGTTTGAGCATCTGTTCGAGGGGCAGCCCCAGATGATGCACTGAGTGCGGGCAGCGCAACGCTCCCGGGCTGCTGCTGCCGTGTGCGACAGTGGCCTAGCTGTGAAGTTTCAATAGGTTGTACCCCGTGTTCATCCGGATTGGGTTTGAGAGACTGTAAGTCGCCAACCACCCAATCCGCTCAGGACACCCAACCAGATGAACAGCCATAAGCATGCCGACTCACCTTCACCCGTCGAATCGAGATGGTCAAACAGATGACCATGCAAGGCGCTACGAGCACGACGCGCCTGGAGGCCTGCTGCACATCGGTACCAAAAAGCTCGGGCGCATTGTCAGACCCAGCCATCGCGTGACGGGCAACCAGCGCGACTCGGTGGATGACGCTGGCTGGGAGACGCTGTTTGTGGCCATAGATGACCATGCCCGCATCGCCTTCACAGCCATGCGCCCAGACGAGAATAAGCACGAGGCAGTCGCATTCCTGCAGAGCGCCGTGGGGTACTACGCAGGCTTGGGTTTGGGTATCACGGATACTGACGGACAGCGACGCAGCGTTTCGATCAAAGGAATTCGCTGCAGCCTGCAAAGCTCTGGCGATTCAGCACAAGTTCGCCAGGCCGTACCGCCCGCAAACCAATGGCAAGGCCGAGCGGTTCACCCAGTCGGCACTACGCGAGTGGGCCTATGGCTGGAAGTATCAGAACTCAGCGCAGCGAACCCAAGCCCTGGCGAGCTGGCAGCACCACTACAACCGGCACCGACCGCGCAGCGGCATCGGAGCGATTGCCCCGATGGACAGGCTCATCCCCGCAAATAACCTCTTGACGGTTCACACCTTGCGGTCAAAGGTGGTTGCTTGTTAGGGCTGGGATGGCCGGACTAGCGGAGCACTGCGGTGAGGGGCGGTGCCGTCCAGTGGGGTGCCAAAGTGCGCGGTGCTGAACCTGTCGCTACTTCGACCGCCAAGCGCCTCTGGGTTAAAAAATGCACTAAATGTGCCTGAGGCGCTAGTGCAGCATGTCTTTGCTGCTATCAAAATATAGTTTCTTGTGTTGGCACAGCGCAGTGCCACACGGTTGCCCCGTTGAGAACGGGGCCTTCATACTTCGCCAGCAGCTCACACCTGCATGTTCATGATGTCGGTGTACGCCTGCACCATGCGATTGCGCACGTGCAGTGTGGCTTGAAAGCCGATTTGCGCCTTCTGGAGAGCCACCATGGTCTCTTCCAGACTCACGGAGGGGTTTTCCATTTGCACCTCCTTTTGCATCTCGGAAGATTTGTTCTGCGCGGCACTCACTGACTGCAATGCGCCCTTGAGCGCGCCAGAAAAGCCGACTTCATTGCCCGTGGTTTGTGGCGCTGCAGCACGGCGCGCGACGCCAGCGCCCGTCAGCGGGGCGGTTGAGCTGGAGATGCGAAGGTCCATGGCGGTATCCGTAGGGGAATGGCGGTATGCTGCGTATCCTAGCTACCGGCCCAGGATGCATCGCTCTGAATAGATGGCCAAACGGACGGCTTATCCAGCGAACATTTTGGGGGCGTGACCGAATAATCGACCCCACGCTAGGTCTGTTGCAGGGCCTGCTTTAATGGAAAGCAAGATGTCTGCTGTTGCTGAAGTCCCTCTCAATCCGCTCCCGACGCCGGCCAGTCCCAACTGGCTGCAGCGGCTGTCCGCCCTCGACCGGGCGCAGCGCATGCGGCTGGGTGCGGGCGTGGCGCTGCTGGTGGCTGCTGCCGTTGCGGCCGTCGTGATGGGGCGCCAACCCGACTACCGGGTACTGTTTTCCAATCTGGGCGACAAGGATGGCGGAGCCGTGGTGGCACAGCTCTCCCAAATGAATGTGCCCTACAAGTATTCCGAGGGTGGCGGCGCCATCCTGATCCCAGCGGAGCGCGTGCATGACGTGCGTCTGCGACTGGCCACTCAGGGCCTGCCCAAGGGCTCCGTCGCAGGTTTTGAGCTGATGGAGTCCAACAAATTCGGGATGACGCAGTTTCAGGAGCGTCTGAACTTCCAGCGGGGGCTGGAGGGGGAGCTCACCCGGTCCATACAGGCTTTGTCGTCCGTGCAAAGTGCCCGTGTGCACCTGGCCTTGCCCAACCAGAACGGATTTTTCCGTGAGCAGCAAAAGCCGTCGGCCTCGGTACTGGTGAGCCTCCACCCCGGCCGTATTCTGGACCGTGCCCAACTCGCGGGCATCGTGCATCTGGTGGCTTCCAGCGTGCCGGAACTGGCGCCGTCGGCCGTGAGTGTGCTGGATGACACGGGCAAGCTGCTGTCCCAATCGCCCGACAGCACGGCCGGTGCTGAAATCAATGCCCAGCAGCTCTTGTATGTGCAGCAGCTGGAGCAGCAGTATTCGCGCCGCATCATGGACATCCTGGAGCCCGTGGTCGGCCGTGACAACGTCAAGGCACAGGTGACGGCTGAGGTGGACTTCTCCCAGACCGAGTCCACCTCCGAGCAATTCCGCCCCAACCAGACGCCAGACTCCAGCGCCGTCCGCAGCCAGCAGGTGCTGGAAAGCCGTGGCAGCGCGACGAAGACCGCCACGGGTGTGCCCGGTGCGGTTGCCAACCAGCCTCCCGCTCCGTCTGCAGCGCCCATCAATGGCGCCAACCCTGCGCCCAACGCGGGCGGCCAACAGGGGACTGAGGAGCAGTCCAACAAGCGCGAGTCCACCACGAACTATGAAGTGGACAAGACGGTGAAAGTGGTCCGTGGCAGTACGGGCGCAGTCAAGCGGCTGAGTGCTGCGGTCGTGGTCAACTACCAGTCGGCCGAGGACAAGGGCAAGACCGTGACCAAGGCGCTGACGCCCGAGCAGATCGAGCAGATGACGGCGCTGGTGCGTGAAACCATTGGCTTCAATCGCGAACGCGGTGATTCGGTGAATCTGATGAATACGCCGTTCCAGGTGACTGCAGTGCCCACCACAGACACCCCGCTGTGGAAGCAGCCTGAGGTGGTTGATCTGGCCAAGACCTTTGCCTGGCCGGTAGGTGCGGTTCTGTTTGCTGCCCTGGTGCTGATGGGTCTGGTGCGTCCTGCGCTCAAAGGCCCAGCGCCGGCCAAGGCCGGTGCCGCCAAGCCGGTGGCAGGTGGACAACTGGACGCGCTGGAGGCAGAAACACCCGAGCGCCCGGCATTGGCAGCGCCCGCCCGCAAGGACGAAGTGTTGCCCGCGACCCCCGAGCAGCTGCGCCTGGAAGATGCGCGCACGCTGGCCAAGGAGAATCCGGTCGCGGTCGCCAATATTCTCAAGACCTGGCTGAACGGCGAGCCCGTTTAGTCGCCGCTACCGCTACCGATTGCACGGACCACGACCATGGACGACCAAGGACTCCACGATGCCGCCATCATGCTGATGTCCCTCGGCGAGGAAGAGGCGGCCGAGGTGTTCAAGCATTTCTCGCCCAAAGAGGTGCAGAAGCTGGGCGAGACCATCGCGCGCATGCGCTCGGTATCGCGCGAAAAGGTGGACGAGGTCATCAACAAATTCTCCAACGCGGCCGCAGCGCAAAGCCTGTTGGTATCCGACACCGGCAATTACGTGCGCGCTGTGCTCAAGCGCGCGCTCGGCGATGACAAGGCGGGACTGCTGATCGACCGGATCTTGCAGGGCGGAGATGTCTCGGGCATTGAGAGTCTCAAGTGGATGGATCCGCTGTCAGTGGCTGAACTTCTGCGTAACGAGCACCCGCAGATCGTTGCTGCCATCCTGGTACATCTGGACAGCGACCAGGCCTCGGGCATCCTGATGCACCTGACGGATCGCCAGCGTAGCGAAATTCTGTTGCGTGTGGCCACGCTCGAAGGTATCCAGCCGACGGCCCTCAAGGACCTGAACGAAGTGCTTTTCAAGGTGCTGGCGGGCGGGGACAAGATCCGCAAGAGTTCGCTGGGCGGTGTCAAGGCTGCCGCAGAGATCATCAACTTGCTGGGCGGCAACATGGACGCCGTGGTGCTCGAATCCATCCGGGGCTACGACCCTGACCTGGCGCAGAAGATCATGGACAAGATGTTCGTGTTCGAGGATGTTCTCAAGCTGGACGACAAGGCCATTCAAACGGTACTCAAGGAAGTGGCATCCGAAACCCTCATCGTGGCTCTCAAGGGCGCAGTGCCCGAACTGCGCGAAAAATTCCTCTCCAACATGTCTTCGCGTGCAGCCGACGCGCTGCGCGAAGACCTCGAATCGCGCGGCCCGATGCGGCTGTCCGAGGTCGAGGCGCAGCAGAAGGAAATCCTCAAGACGGTGCGTCGCCTGTCTGACGAAGGCCAGATCGTGATCGGAGGCGGTGGTGATGATGCCTTCGTCTAACCAGCGGTCCTATTCGCGGTTCATTCCCAGCGAGGAAGTCGGCGACTTCAAGCAGTGGAAGTTTGCCGCGGTCGACGGCTCCGATCTGGTCGAGCCAGAGCCCGAGCCGGAACCTGTGGCGGAGCTGCCCGCCGAGCTGGATGAAGCGGCACAGCAGGCGCTTGTCCAGCAGGCTTGCGACGATGCGTATGCAGAGGGCTTTGCCCAAGGGCAGGCGCAGACGGCGCTCGAGTGGCAGCGCCGCATGGATGAATACATTGCCCAGCAGGGACAAGAGGCGGCACAGCGCATGCAAAGCGTGCTGCAGACACTGGAAGCCAGCCTGATCGACATGCAGCAGCACATGGCGCAGCAGGTGCTGGAGCTGGCGTGTGACATCGCGCGCCAGGTGGTGCGCCAGGAACTGTCGGTCAATCCCAATGCCTTGTTGCCGGTGGTGCGGGAGGCCGTGGGCATGCTGGTCACTGAAGGGCGGCCAGCCACCGTTCGGCTCAATCCGGAGGATATGGAGGCCATGGCCCAGCCTCTGCGCGAAGAGATCAATGCGCCTGGCGTGCAGTGGATGGCGGATGCCGCTGTGCCCGCTGGCGGCTGCATGGTGGAGTCGGCGGGCACGGTCGTTGATGGCAGCATCGACAAACGGTGGCAGCGTGCCATTGCGTCGCTCGGGCTGCAATCCCCCTGGGACGACGAGACGCGTGGGGATGGCGATGACCGTCGACCTTGACTCTGCCTGGACCCGCTTCATGGACGACGCGCGCGAGCGCGTGGCCGAAGGGGCGCCGTTGGAGACGCGGGGTACGCTGACCCGACTGACGGGACTGGTGCTGGAGGCGGTGGGGATCCGCGTGCCTGTGGGGTCGCAGTGCATGGTGCAAATGCCAGGGCACGCGCCGGTGTTGGCTGAGGTCGTCGGGTTTTCTGCCGACCGTGCGTTTTTAATGCCGGCGGGCGATATCCATGGGCTGTCCAGTGGCGCGAGTGTAGTGCCGGCTGCGCCATATATCCCCATGCCTCGCTTGGGCGAGCCTCCCCGGCCGGTACAACGCGCCGGGGTGCTTCGTTTGCCCATGGGCGACGGCTTGCTGGGCCGCGTGGTGGATGCGCAAGGCCTGCCCCTCGACCATGGTGGACCGGTGCAGGATGTCGTGTCGGAGCCCATGGGGCGGCGGCAGATCAATGCCATGGATCGGGATCCGGTGCGTGAGCCCTTGGATACTGGCGTGCGCGCCATCAATGCCTTGCTGACCGTGGGGCGGGGGCAGCGTCTGGGGCTGTTTGCAGGCTCCGGGGTGGGCAAGAGTGTGCTGCTGGGCATGATGGCGCGCTACACACAGGCCGATGTGATTGTGGTGGGGCTCATTGGGGAGCGGGGGCGCGAAGTCAAGGAGTTTGTGGAAGACATCCTGGGCGAGGAAGGCCGCGCACGGTCCGTGGTGGTGGCTGCACCTGCCGACGCGCCGCCGTTGTTGCGCATGCAGGGGGCGGCCTACGCTACTGCGGTGGCGGAGCATTTTCGCGACAAAGGGCAGCATGTGCTGCTGCTCATGGATTCACTGACCCGCTACGCAATGGCGCAGCGGGAAATTGCCCTGGCCATCGGCGAGCCGCCAGCAACCAAAGGGTATCCGCCGTCCTGTTTTGCAAAGCTGCCGCAGCTTGTCGAGCGCAGCGGCAACGGCCTGCATGGTGTCGGCTCCATCACAGCGTTTTATACGGTGCTATCGGAAGGTGATGACCAGCAGGACCCGATCGCGGATGCTGCCCGTGCCATTCTGGATGGGCACATTGTGTTGTCGCGTGCGCTGGCTGAGACCGGGCATTTCCCGGCCATCGACATTGAGCAATCGGCATCGCGGGTGATGCACAACGTGGTGTCTCGCGGGCATTTTGACTTGGCGCGGCGGTTTCGTGCGGTGTATTCGCGTTACCAGAAGAGCCGGGACCTGGTGCAGGTGGGGGCCTATATGAGCGGCTCCGACCCGGCATTGGACGAGGCTATCCGCCTTCAGCCACAGATGGCGGGTTTTCTGCAGCAGGACATGTACGAGGCGGCCTCCATGGACCACAGCGTAGCCGCCATGGCGGCGGTGCTGGACCATTGACGGCGGACAAGGGAAGCCATCATGTCCAACCTTAACGCCCTCTCTGTCGCCGTCGAAGTGGCCTCTCGCAAGCGGGACGATGCCCGCAAGGTGCTGCAGGACACGCTGGCTGCCGAGCAGGCAGCACGTGCCCAGCTCGATCAGCTGGAAGACTACGCCCGTGAAACCGAGTCACGCTGGGGCATGAAGGCAGATACGGCCATGCAGCCCGAAGTGATGTACCACCACTACCACTTCATGGACAGGCTGGGTCATGCGGCCAGCATCCAGACCAGTGTGGTGGGTGACCAGTCTGCGCGGGTGCAAGCTGCCCAGCGTGCTCTGTTAGATGCAGAGCTGCGTTTGGCCAGTCTGCGCAAGGTGGTGGACAAGCGACGCAACGACCTCGCTCTGCAGCAACAGCACAGAGACCAAAAACAGACCGATGAACGCGCCGCGCTGCAGTATCGCAACGCGGGCCAGGAGAATTGAACATGGAACCGACCAAAGTAGCCTCCTCGCAGGGCACCCAGCCCGCCCACACGACTCGCGCCAAATCATCGGCCCAGCCTGCTGCCGCAGACGCTAGCGATCCTGCGGCTGGGGGTGGTTTTTTGGCTTTGCTGGCGGCGTTGGGGGGCGAGGTGGAGGAGGGGGGCGTACTGGGCTCGGCAGGATCGGATGTTCTCTCTGCGGACGGCCTTCCTGGCGTCGGATCCACGGCTGTAGACGCCTCTGCGGTGGCTGCATGGCAAGGGTTATTGGGCATGGCTTCGGCCAATGTCGCTCCTCCGGCCTCCACAGGCGCTGACGGTGGTTCGCGCCTCGCTGCCGCTTTGGGTGCGGGGGGGGCGTCTCCAGTAGGTTCTGGGGCCGAGTGGACGCCATTTGGCCGTACCCAAGGCTTGGTGGCAGAGACGGCGATGTTGGACTCTGCTGCAGACATTAAGGATGCGCAACCTTTGGGCGCGACGTCCATGGCTGGTCGTACATTCTCTCGGTTGCAGAACGTCGCGGCGCTCCGCACTGGGCTTTCAGGTTCGGGGGACGTCAGTTTGGGGCAAGGCACGGTTGGCGAGTTGAAACCTCATTCAATGGGACACACTCCGGCGGCCGCTGCGCTTTCACAGGCGATGACTGAGCGCTCTGCCCAGGCCGCATCGACTGGGGCACAATCTTCTGAGCGCGTGGGCGGGCTGTCATCCGCAGCTACTGGCTTCGAAGGAGTCACACCTCTTGCCGATGGTCTGTTGACCTCCGTCGCTTCTGCACGGGCGCCCGAATTCGCTGCCGGTGGGCACTCTGCCGGTGAGAACCCGGGAAATGGGGGTGCATGGTCTGAGAGCGCATTGGGTGCATCTCCTGTGGAGTCCAGTAGCTTCACCGATGCAACGGTCTTTGCAGACCCTAACGCCTTGGGTGCAGAAGAGCAGGTGGCAGAGCAGGTGGCCTACTGGGTGAACCAGAAGACCCAGAACGCGGAGTTGACGCTGCAGCGGGATGGTCAGCCGGTGGAGGTGTCGGTGTCTTTGTCGGGCAACGAAGCGCACGTGTCATTCCGCAGCGACCAGCAGCAGACGCGGGAGCTGCTGGACCAGAGCATGGCGCAGTTGAGTGATCTGTTGCGCAGTGAGGGTTTGGTGTTGTCTGGCATGTCGGTGGGCACATCGGCACGCGACAGTGCCGGTGGTGGCGAGGCAGGGCAGCAGCGACCTCGCGACGGAGCACGCCAGGCGCAGGTGGTATCTGCCGTGCCTGCTGGCACAGCCTCGCTGGCGCGCGGTGGTGGGGCGACAGACCGGGCCGTGGACGTCTTCGTCTGATTCTGCGGGGTAATGTGGGCGGTCTGTAGTTCTGCTCCCGTTTCCGCAGTCCAGGCGAGCGCGGTGAATGCCATGGTTTTGGGCTTTTATTCTGGCTATTATTGGTTACACCCCGACCCATAATGGGCTAACAGGTTGTGCGTTCACTTTGATTGCGTCTGTTCTGCCTGTTCCCTACCGCAAGGAATTCCATTGTGTCAGCCAATACTCCCGCAGCAGCCGCACCCGCCAAAAGCAAGAAGATGCTGTTGATCATCATCGGCGTGGTGGTGGCTGTGCTGGTGATTGGAGGGGGCGCAGCAGCATGGTTCATCTCCAGTCGGTCGCATGCCGCTGAGGACGAAGAGGGCGGCGGTGCACCTGCGGCTCACAAGGAGGCGCCCAAGGTAGCCCCCACCTTCCTGCCCCTGGAAAACATGGTGGTCAATCTGGCTGATCCTGGCGGTGATCGCTTTGCGCAGATCGGCATTACGTTGGAGCTGGAGGATGCAAAGACTGCAGAACAGGTCAAGCAGTACCTGCCGTCGATCCGCAGTGGAATTCTGATGCTGGTGTCGCAACGCACGTCCACGGAGCTGCTGCAGCGCGAGGGCAAGGAAAAGCTCGCTACCGACGTCTTGCGCGAAGTCTCGCGCCCTCTGGGCTACTCGGTGCCGTCAGAGCGTGAGCGTGCAAAGGCTGCCGCCGCCGCTGAGCAGGACGGAGATGCAGAGGAACGCCCCGCCGCGCGCAAGCGCACAGAGCGCAATCCTGTGCGCAAGGTGCTCTTTTCGAGCTTCATCATCCAATGAGCCAGCCGGGTAAGGACCAGCCATGAGTGATTCATTTCTTTCGCAGGAAGAGGTCGATGCCCTTCTGGAAGGGGTCACTGGCGAGAGCCAGAAGTCCGTTGAGGAAGTGGCTGAGGCGGGGTCGGTACGCAACTACGACATCTCCAGCCAGGAGCGCATCGTCCGTGGCCGCATGCCGACGATGGAAATCGTCAACGAGCGGTTTGCACGCAACTTTCGCATTGGGCTCTTCAACTTCATCCGCCGCAGTCCTGAAATTTCGGTGGGGACGGTGTCGGTGCAACGCTACAGTGCTTTCCTGCGAGAGCTGGCAGTGCCGACGAACTTCAACATCGTGGCGATCCGCCCCCTGCGAGGCAGCGGACTCATCGTCTGCGAGCCTTCACTGGTCTTCGGCATCATTGACACCCTCTATGGCGGGGTCGGTAAGTTCCAGACCCGCATTGAGGGGCGTGATTTTTCGCCTACCGAGCAGCGTGTCATCAACCGGCTCGTAGATGTGATCTGCGCGGAGTACAAGAAGGCGTGGCAGGGGATCTATCCGCTGGAGCTGGAATACCAGCGCTCGGAAATGCAACCCCAGTTCGCCAACATTGCTACGCCCAGCGAGATCGTGGTTTCCACGGCCTTTCAGCTGGAAATTGGCGACCTGTCGGGCGCCATCCATATATGCATGCCTTATGCAACGCTGGAGCCGATCCGCGATGTACTGTATTCGTCCACGCAGGGCGATTCCATTGAGGTGGACCGCCGCTGGGTGAATGTGCTCAAGCGTGAAATCCAATCCGCGGAGGTTACGCTGGTGGCGGAGCTGGCGAAGGCCGATGCCACTGTGGAGCAACTGCTGGCCATGAAGCCGGGTGACTTCATCGAACTGGACCGCGAGCCCCGTATCCGTGCATCGATCGGAGGGGTTCCCATTTTTGAATGCCAGTATGGAACCCACAATTCCAAGTACGCCATCCGCATTGAAGAGTGCCTGCGCACTTCGGACATGAGTTGGCTGGGAGAGAAGAATGGCAACTGAAGAAGACAACAAGGACGCAGGCGCGGATGACCCGTTTGCGGGTTGGGCCGAGGCGCTTGAAGAGCAGAAGCGGACGGACGAAAAACCGGCGGACGCAGAGCAGGGAGGGCCACTTTCCGGCGAGCCGGTGCGACCATTTTCCGGTGCGGCGGGCGGTGATACCGTCAACGACATCAACATGGTGCTGGACATTCCGGTGCAGCTGTCGGTGGAGTTGGGGCGCACCAAAGTGCCCATCAAGTACATCCTTCAACTGGCACAAGGTTCGGTGGTGGAGCTGGATGCATTGGCAGGCGAGCCCATGGATGTGCTGGTCAATGGCTACCTTATCGCCCAAGGCGAAGTGGTGGTGGTCAATGACAAGTTTGGTATCCGCCTGACCGATGTGGTCACGCCGTCGGAACGTTTGCGGCGGGTGAGCCGTGGATAGTGGGAGCATGACCCAGACGCTGCTGGTCGTGGTGCTTTTTGTGGGCGCCATGGCTTTGCTTCCCTGGGCTGTGCGCCGGCTGCAGCAGCGCCAGTCCTCCGGGACGCTGGCTGCCGGGGTGGCGTCACGCGTGGTGTCTGCAGTGGCCGTCGGCCCACAACAGAAGGTAGTGACGGTGGAAGTCGGCCCTGAACATGCGCGTACTTGGCTGGTGCTGGGCGTCACCGCTCAACAGGTCAGTTGCCTCCACGTGCTACCAGTGGCGGCCAAGGGAGCTGGGGACGCCGTGAACGTTTCACTCCCTACAGAACCATCGTTTGCTCACGAGATGCGAGCAGCGTCCGCTGATTCTGGAAAGCCCGCGCATGTCTGAGCACGCATCCTTGCTTCCAAGGCGCGTAGCGCGGAAAGCTGGACGTGCTTTGCCTTGGGCAGTCGCTGTTGCCACCGTGGTGGCGCATGGCTCCGCTTGGGCTCAAAGTCCGGGCGCATTGCCACTGGTGGTGGGCAGTGGACCATCTGGCGCCAGCTACTCGGTACCCATTCAGACACTGCTGTTTTTCACGGCGTTGTCTTTTTTGCCCGCTGTGCTACTGATGATGACGGGCTTTACACGGATTGTGATTGTGCTGTCCCTGCTGCGTCAGGCCTTGGGGACGCAGTCGGCTCCTCCCAACCAGGTCATCATCGGTCTGTCACTGTTCCTGACCTTTTTTGTCATGGGCCCGACGCTGGACCGTGTGTACCAGGACGCTTACGTTCCCTATACCAACAACACCATCAGCTTCGAACAGGCGCTGGACAGGGCGGAGGCGCCGATGCGCAGCTTCATGCTCAAGCAGACGCGGCAATCTGACTTTGCGCTGTTTTCCAGGCTGGCACGTCTTGATCCCAAAGTGACGGCTGAGACGGCGCCCATCCGTGTGCTGGTGCCGGCCTTTGTGACCAGCGAGCTCAAATCGGCGTTTCAGATCGGGTTCATGATTTTCATCCCGTTTCTTGTCATCGACATGGTGGTGTCCAGCATCCTCATGTCCCTGGGCATGATGATGTTGTCCCCGGTGTTGGTGGCATTGCCGTTCAAGCTGATGCTGTTTGTGCTGGCAGACGGCTGGAACCTGCTGATCGGCTCATTGGCCGCCAGCTTTGTCACCTAGAGGATTCCGTCATGACTTCACAAATGGTGCTAACCATTGGGCGTGACGCCCTCACCCTGCTGCTGATGATTTCCATGCCAGTGCTGGGGGTGGTCATGGCGGTGGGCTTGTTGGTCAGTATTTTTCAGGCTGTCACGCAGATCCATGAAGCAACGCTGGCGTTTGTGCCCAAGCTGATTGCCGCCATGGTCGTTTTTGCGATTGCTGGGCCCTGGATGCTCAGTACCCTGGTGGACTTTATCCGCCGGACAATCGAATCGATCCCGTCGATGATCGGATAGCACATGCCAATCTGGGCACTTGGCGGCCTCAGGACAATGCTGGGCTGCTGGAGTCAGCGACGAGCACTGGGGGCGGCCGTGCCTTGGCCGTCAATGCACCCAGGC
>Ga0208124_100435_pt1 | contig 14672 bp, 18 predicted proteins | sample LakWasM104_HOW12_2_FD_183922 | JGI IMG/M metagenome (GOLD analysis project Ga0208124, IMG submission 183922) | Freshwater sediment methanotrophic microbial communities from Lake Washington under simulated oxygen tension - Sediment Metagenome... | ecosystem: Environmental > Aquatic > Freshwater >...
GGTTGTTTTTTAAGATTGATGTGTATAAAATTTTGGGGAAATAAATCCCCAAGAACATTATTTTTTATTGTTAACGGTTAAGTTTTTAAAAGCTTCGTTCAATCCGTTTAAGTCAGATTTGAATTCTCTTTTAAAGGATTCCCAATCGGTTTTATTGTTTTCATAATTACGAATGCGCGCGTTCAATTCTTTGTTTTTTTCTTCCAAAGCGGTGATACTTTTTTCATAATTCGAATCAAAGGAAGTTCCGGCTTTGTACAACGCTTTTTTCAATTCGGCGATTCGTATTTCGTTGGCACTAATAGAAGCTTCGGTTTCCGTTTTAAACGTTTGCCATTCTTCATCGGTGGCTTTATTGGCAGCATCGAGTTTATTTTTTTCTTTCACTTGATCCAAATTTTGATTGGCTTCCGCGACAGTTACTTCGGCATCCTCTTCTTTATCAGAATTCGATTTGCAACTGCTAATCACACTAGCAACCATAAAAGTGGCAATGGTGCCCATTAAAATCATTTTTTTCATAATTTCTAAAGATTAAAGTCCTTCAATTATTGTATGCAATTCTTCTTTAGTTTTCCCTAAGATTCCTTGAAGTTTTCCTAGTATTCCTTCTTTATTGCCTTCTGAAAAAAGCAAGTTATTATCGGTGAGTTTGGCAAATTTTTGTTTTAATTTCCCTTTTTGTTCGTCCCAATTCCCTTTAATTTCGGTCGTATCCATAACAGTATTTTTTTGGAGTTGTGAATTTAGTTTCACTTCATAAAGGTCTTCTATATCCTAAAAAATTGGGTTACAAAACTACCGGTAATCGTTACAAAATTCACACATCATCTTTTGGCAACTGCTCCTGAATTTCCTTATCGAGCTGTTCTGCTAAATCACTATATTCTTTTGCAAGTTCTATAATCTCTAGTTCTGTTTTTATTTCTGCATTCATTACCGTATTACTGGCATTTTTGTTTGAAGAAACCAATTCGTTAACTTTTAAATGCAATGAAGCTGTAAACCGATTGAACGATTTTTGAATGATGAACAAGCACAAAAAAGTCAATCCGAAAATAATGTCGCCAATCATCACATGAATGCTAGGGTGGTAGTAACATACATTATTTATCCACCAAAAAATCACCATGCAAAAAGCCAAGATGAACGTGATGGAATTACCTAAAATGGTCGTTACTATAGAAGTTAATTTTTCAAAACTATTTTCTGTATGACGGTATATTTTTTTCATAAATGAGTTTTTGAAAAATACGCTCTGATAAAATCTTGCTGTTGTTTTGAAGTCATTTTGTCGAAATTTTTACTTTCTATTTTGTTTTTTATAAATCGAGAATCTTCTTGTAAGAGTTGGTGGAGTTCTAGTTTGGCATCCGTTGTACCGAACAAAACTACCTCGTAAAAATCTTTGAGTGCATGTCCAATTTTTTTATAATACATAGCGTATAGTTGAAGATTGATAGGGTTTGCTGTTAAAGTAATTTGATGTTGTGATGAGTTATGTATCTTCGAAACATGAGATTCAACGAGTCAAAATAATCCTGTAGTATTTTCAATGAAATTTCAGGATCACTTTTCACCGGAATGGTTACCGGCATTTCCCCTATAAATTTTGCTAACTCGGGATAGTTTTCGGTCATGGCCATCGTAATTCTTAGAATGGCTTGGTTGAGTTCTACTTCTGTATTCATGCGATTTGTTTTTTATAAAAGTTTATGGGGCTGTTTCTTTTGAAACAGTAGGTAATTAATGATTGCCGTGACCGTTGCCGTGACCTTTGTTTTCTTGACGAGCTTCATGGTTTTCATGGTGTTCTTTCCGACCATTCTCTTTTTCAAAGTGGCGCTCTTTTCCCCGATGCTCTTTATGGCCAAACGACTTTTGTGACCCTTCCCGATAGCCTTTATAATATTTTACTCGATGCGATTTAAAATTGACATAAGGATTTGATCCCCGATAATCTGCTAACACTACTTTGTAACCAGAGTATAAATTATACCGCCGGTAGTGTGGTGGTAAATGTTTTGCCCGCACCCAATTGCCATCACTGTTGTAAATGAATTGACGGGATCTTAAATCATAATACGATTCGATATCGGGTAAATAATAGTAGCCAACATCTTTGGCATACCCTACGGGTCCCCAGGCAGGTGGACTTCCAACATTGTCAGCTACTTGTGCTGTTGCACTGATTCCAAATAAAAATAAAGCTAGGGCAAATAATGAGGCAGTTTTCATAAGATTACTTTTTAGATTTGATGGAGTCGGCTTTCTTAATGGCTTGCATTTTTTCTTTCATTTTAAGAATTTCTTCTTGTTTTTTTGCAGCAGCTTTTTTCTTTTTATTGAAATAGCCTTTGAGTAAGAAATTGCTTTGCGCTGCTTTTACCGTTTCATTCAATTCTGTAACAGTGGAGTCAACGGATTTTCCTAATTTTTCATCATTGGTCAACCGTGACAGAACCCCTTTTTTGTTGTTCAATCCTTTGCTAAACGTTTCCAAATGGGTCATGGTATTTTTAATACTCAATGCAAACGATTCATCCGTTAATAGTTTGGATAAGGTTCCGTTTTTGTTGTTCATGTTGTGCGTAAACTGCGCCAATTCTTTGGTGATGATGCCCGCATTGTCTACGCTGGTTTTCACACTTTTCATAATATCTTCCATTTCAATAGCATTCACCGAAGCAAGAGTTCCGTTGTCTTTTACGCGGGTTTTAGAGTCAGTCCCAGGGACAATAGTCAGTACTTTATCGCCCATCAAACCATCAGATCCGATACTGGCTTTGGCATCCGTTTTTATAAATTGATGCACTTCTTCTTTGAGAACTAGCCGAACCACAACCGAAGAATCGGTAATCAATTCGATATCGTCTACGGTTCCCACATTGATTCCGGAAAAGCGAACGTTATTGCCCACTTTCAAGCCGCTCACCGTTTTAAAATGCGTTTGCAATTGAAAAGTCGAGCCAAACAAGTTTTGTTGTTTCCCAATGAGATAAATCAATACCACAAAAAAGGCCATTCCAATACTGACAAACATTCCTAATTTCCAGGTAAATTCCGATTCTTTTTTCATAATTTGGTTTGTTAAATAAAAAAGGAACGCACCCATTCGTCGTCGCTTTTTTCTAATTCTAAATAGGTTCCTTCGGCGTGAATAATTCCTTCTCTTAAGATGACAATACGGTTGCTGGTTAGTTTGGCACAGGCCATATCATGAGTGATAATCATGGAAGTCGTGTGGTATTTTTTTTGTACTGCCAAAATTAGTTCGCTGATTTCTCTAGAGGTAATCGAATCGAGTCCGGTGGTGGGTTCATCATACAAAATAATTTCAGGTTTGATGATTATAGTTCGAGCTAAACCCACTCTTTTGCGCATGCCACCCGAAAGTTCCGCCGGCATTTTGTCGATGGCAGCTTCCAAACCTACATTTTCTAAAGCCTCGATTACCCGTTCGGTCACTTCGGCCTCTGTGAGATTTTTGGTGTGATGGGTTAAGGTAAACGCTAGGTTTTGGCGCACCGACATCGAGTCGTATAAAGCGCCATTTTGGAATAAAAAGCCAATTCGCGTGCGAACGTCATCCCATTCTTTGTGGTTTAGTTGACTGACATCTTTCTCAAAAATATGCATCGAACCGTTGTCGGGAACTACCAAGCCTACCAAGCATTTGATGGTGACCGATTTCCCAGAACCAGAGCGTCCTAAAATCACCAAATCTTCACCTTTGTAAACCGAAAGTGTGACTCCTTTCAATACCGCATTTTTTCCAAAAGCCTTTTTGAGGTTTTTAATTTCAATAACGGATTCTCTTTTTGGAGTCGCGTTGGTTTCTTGGAGTAGTGTTTTTTCTTTCGTCATGTCTAGTATAAAAAGTCGGTAATCTGAACCGCCACCATATCGATAATAAAAATGACTAAAGACGCCGTAACTACAGCAGAATTAGCCGCTTTTCCAACGCTTTCTGTCCCGTTTTCGGCGTTAAATCCTTTGTAACTTCCTATCATTCCGATCGAAAATCCGAAGAAAAAAGTTTTAATAGTGGCCGGAAAAATATCCAAGAATTCTAAATGCTCTAAAACATTTGTAAAATAGCGGAACATACTAATGTTGCCATGAATATTGTAGCCGATATAGCCTCCAAAAATCCCAATAAAATCAGCATAGAATACCAATATCGGAATCATTAAAGTGGTAGCCAAAACGCGAGTGACTACCAAATATTTGTACGGATTGATAGCCGATACTTCCATGGCGTCAATTTGTTCAGTTACTTTCATCGAGCCTAATTCGGCACCAATTCCAGAACCAATTTTACCAGCACAAATCAAGGCGGTAATCACCGGAGCAATTTCCCGAATCAGCGACAAGGAAACCATGCTGGGCAGCCAAGATTCGGCGCCAAACTTTGATAATGTTGGTCGTGATTGGATGGTTAGAACCAATCCCATAATGAAACCAGTAATGGTGACTAAGGGTAGTGACTTGTAACCTATGACAAAACATTGCCAAAAGAACTCTTTGATCTCAAAGGAAGTCGTAGTAATTTCTTTAAAAAACCGAGCGGTAAACTGCGATCCTTTGCCGATTTCTTCAAAAATATTTTTAAAATAGGCGTCCAAAATAGTGTCTTTTTTTATGGTTTTGTTTGCGTGTTGGAATTGGTGCAACAGCATTTGAAATAGTAGTGTAAAGGTCGTCCGAATTTCAAGGGTACATCTTACACAATTTCAGGTTTAAATTATATTATTCACATTCTGCTTTTCAGTACTTTTTGACAAAAGAAAGCCCCACACTAAACCAATAAAATGTGGGGCTAGATTAAATAGGTCTCAATACTATTTAACCAAAAAAATTTAAAAAGCTATAAAAGAATGACTAGCAATACTGCGATGAGAATTATGGCTCCAACGGAAAGATAAACCCCACCATTAGAAGCGCTGATGGCTTTGTTGATTGATTTTACTTCCCGGCGTAAGGTTCGTTTTTCAGAACGTGACATATTGGATTTGTCTATGTTTTTAATGACCACCAAACGCTCCATCATAGCGGTGACCGCTGCTGGAGTTTCTGTTTTGGGTTCGTTGTTTACAACGGGTTCCGCGTTTGTAGCACTGGCATGTAGGGGTAAAGCCATCACAAACAACATCAAAGTAATTTGAATAATTTTTTTAATTGTTTTCATAATAAGGTTTTTTTTAATTTGTTTGATGCACCGGTTTTAGTTAAAAAAGTACGTTGGTATTAGACTTCAAATTTCGTTCAATCCGATTTAATATGGGTTATACATCTTTTTCGATTAGTTATGACATTCCCACATTTAGAATAAAAAAAGCTGCCGAGGACTCGACAGCTTTTTCACTAAAACTAATAACCTAACCTAACTTCCTTAATATTTTGTTTTCAATTCAACTCTTCTATTTTTTGCTCTACCTAAAGCTGTTTTATTGTCGCCAATTGGAGCTGTTTCACCAAAACCAGTAGCGGTTAATCGCCCGGCGGCTATGCCTTTTTCGACTAAATATTTCTTCACAGATTCGGTACGTTTTTGCGACAAAATTTGGTTGGAAGCATCCGAACCATTACTGTCAGTATAGCCATCAATCATCAAATATGCACCTTCGTAACGGTTCAAGATTTTTGACAATTCATCTAGCATGGATAATGAGGCTACTTTCAATTTATCGCTATTGTTTTCAAAGAACAATTTGCTACCGATATAAGTAATACGAACCGCATCTTGTTTGGTAATTTCTGGACATCCTTTGTTAGCAATATTTCCTTTCACTTTTGGACAATGGTCATCTAGATCAGCTACACCATCGCCATCCGTATCTGGACAACCGCCAAGAGCTGCTATTCCAGCACTATCTGGGCAACGATCAACATCATTCGGTACACCATCTTTATCGTTATCTAAAGCACAACCCGAAGCATCTACTTTGGTTCCCATTTTGGTGGCTGGACATTTGTCATCTAAATCGGCAACTCCATCACCATCTGCATCAGGACAGCCGTTCAATGCCATGGTTCCAGCTACATCCGGACAACGGTCTTTGGCATCTGAAATACCGTCATTGTCTTTATCTGGACAACCGTTTACAGCAGCAGTACCAGCAACATCTGGACAAGTATCCAAATAATCGGCAACGCCATCACTATCTTTATCTAATGGGCATCCCATTTTATCTACTGCAACTCCAGCAGGTGTATCAGGGCATTTGTCTTGACGGTCGCTAACGCCATCCCTATCGGCATCTTTTTTCTCTCCTAAATTGAAAGTCAGACCCACCATATGCATTAAGTAATCGTCATTTTTTCCGGTTACAATTCCATCTCTATGATCTGTATTCATGAACATGAAAGTTTCTTGCAAGTTTAAGGAAACCACTGGCGATAAGCGAAAGTTCAATCCACCACCCGCAGTTGGCAACGCCGAATCAATTTTTTCTTTGTGGAAGTTCAATTGGTTGTCATACAATAACAATCCAACACCACCAAATACGAAAGGTCTCACGATGTATTCTGGTCCAACCAAATTCAATCGTAAGTTCACTGAAGCAAAACTAAAATCACTTTTATAGCCCGTAATACCGCTATTATAACCAAGCGTTCCTCGAGAGAACAACATGTTGGCATCTAAATATTTTCCTAAATATCTGGAAACAGTTAATCCGCCGAAACCATAGGCGGTTTTGTCGTTTTTATACCAATCGCGGCCCAAATCTCCATGGTATTGCATCACGCCTCCGTGAAGACCGATATTCCATTTTTTGTCGGCTGTTTGTGCCGTTGCGATAAAAGCAAAAGCCAAGCAAATCGGTAATAATAATAGTTTTTTCATTTTGTTTTTGAATATTAAATTATTTGATGCAAAGATGCGAAGCCATCCTTCGTTTGCTATTGTATAAAACTTTTAAAAAGTTACAAGTTTCACACTATACTTGGGATGAGCCTTTTTTTAGGCCTTCTTAAAACAAAAAAAACAGCAAGGATTACTTGCTGATAGTGTACTCGAAGGGAATTTGAAAAGGAAGATTTACAGGATAGTGCTTACTTTTTTTCAGTTCTCAGATAGTTTCCGAGTGCATCAAAAATCAAATTGCTGTCATTGATTTCAACAGCGTAAGAGAGACTACTGTTCATAGCGGTCATTTTTACAATACCATCTATTTTTTGCTCAGGAAAGTTGGTGTCTAAATATTTTTTGATGGCGACAGGAATCGTAGCCAAAGCTATTTTGGATTCATTAAAAACCAAAATACCGGTTTTGTCATACATTAAATGGGTTACTTTTTTATTCAATAAAAATTTCACTTCGTAGTTGGTGTCTACTTTCGTCCATTCCTCTTGAGTAGTGGTAGGGTGCGACTTCTTAAAAGCCACGGTAACTTTTTTTGGAACGGCATCTGTTGTTATTTTTTGCGCTTGTATCGTTATAACACAGGAAAGTAAGAAAATAAAAAGTAGTGTTTTTTTCATGTTTTGAAATTGAATTGTGAAAGCAGTTTCACAGCAATCAAAGGTGCGAAACAACGGCAAGATACTGTTACAGAATTGCTACTACGAGTTGTAATTTTTACGGATTCACTTTGGTGTTACATTCGTTCCATATACCAATTCAATTCTTTTTTCATTTTTTTGTATAGGAAGATAGAATTGATGATTTTTTGCAAGCGAACAAATGCAGTTTCACTTTTTACGACATAATCGTACGCATCGTGATGCATGCATTTTACGGCCACATCGATTTTATCTTGTGAGGAAAGCATGATCACGGGAATTTCAGCATCTATTTTTTTGATTTGATCTAAGGTTTCTAAGCCGTTCATCACTCCTTTTTGAATGCCATCTAAATGGTAATCTAGAATAACAACATCGGGTTTGTGGTTCAGATTTTTTATACAAAGTTCGCCTGTGGCATAGCATTCAATATCAAAATCACCATGCTCTAAAAACTCAATTTCTTTTGATTTTAAAAAAAGAGCGTCATCGTCGACTAAGAATATTTTTATTTTGGAATTAGTTTTCATTGGTGGTATTATTTAAATGGTTAAGCTCTTCGTTAAGTTCAATATAAGCATTGTTACACGCTACTTCTAGTTCTAGTATCATCGAATCTAATTCTCCCGAAAGTTCTAAATTGGTAGCCTTTTCTTGAATTTTCATAGCAATTTTTTCAAAATCAGGGTTGATTCCCATAATGGTAAACGACGGAATGATTTTATGAGCCGCCGCTTTCAAGGCGCCCCAATCACGATCTAAAACACTTTGTTTCATAGCACTGATTAATGGCGGCGTTTGTTTGAGATAGACATTAATCATTTCGGTCATTAATTTTGGATTCGATTTCGTTAACTTGTTGAGGTATTTCAAATCGACATATTTTAATTTTTCGGTAGTCACATTTCCTATGGTTTTTTCTTCAATAATTAAGACCGGTTTTTTAATCAAGCTAATAATTTTGCTATACAGTAACCGTTCGTCTAAAGGTTTGGCAACATAATCATTCATACCAACTTCTTTGCATTTGGCCAAATCTACGGTGGTGACATCAGCTGTTAAAGCCATGATTGGAAGGGTCAGTTTCAACGTATTCCGAATGTATTCGGTAGCCTCAAACCCGTTCATTTCTGGCATTTGCAAGTCCATTAAAATGATGTCATACGTTTTTCGTTCTAATTGTTCTACGGCAAGTCTGCCATTAGCGGTGATATCGCATTCAAATCCGAAATCATCCAAGAGCGTTTTCATGAGCAGTTGGTTGAGTTCCATATCTTCGACTACCAAGATTTTAATGTCTTTTACATCTTGATCCAATTCAATAATTTCTTCTACTACTACTTCGGAAATGTTGGTTTTTTGAAAAGGCAATCGGAAGATAAATTCGGCTCCTGACCCAAGGGTACTTACCACCGAAATCGTTCCATTTTGCGCTTCAACCAAATGTTTTACGATGGCGAGTCCCAAACCCGTACCGCCGTAAATTCGGGATGTTGTGCTAGTGGCTTGTTGAAAATGATCAAAAATAGATTCCAATTTTTTCGTATCAATACCAATTCCAGAATCTTTGATACTAAATTCAATCCATACTTTATCAGCATCCTGTTCAACCAAAGCCACACTCACCGTAATGGTTCCTTTTTCTGTAAATTTGACTGCATTGCTAACCAAATTCAAAATGATTTGATGCAAACGTACCGCATCACCCATTAAAATATCGGGAATATTTTTGTCGTATTTGGTTTCTAATTTTAGGTTTTTCTCTTGAATTTTAGTTTCAAACAAATGCAACATGGCAGCAATTGACAGCGATAATTTGAAGGGACTTTCATCGAAAATCATTTTCCCAGAATCTACCTTCGCCAAATCGAGAATATCATTAATAAGGACAATTAAAGCATCGCCACTGGTTTTGATCGCCGTTAGGTATTCGCGTTGTTTTGAAGATAAAGCGGTTTTCAGAATCACTTTGGTAAACCCAATAATGGCGTTCATGGGTGTTCGAATTTCGTGACTCATATTCGACAAAAACTGTTGTTTCGACTTCATGGCTTCTTTGGCAATTTGAGCCGCATTTTCGGCATCTATTTTTGCGTCTTCGGCTATAGCAGTAGCTAGTTCGGCAAAAATTTTGGCTTCAATCAATTCGGTTTCGATTCGTTTTTGATTGGTAATGTCGCGCGCTACGACCACAGCACCGATCACATTTTCCTTATCATCATAATAAACGGAACCGTTGAAAAGCACGTCCATAAAGTTGTCATCGTTTATTGTCAAAGGGAAATCGGCTACAAAACCTTTCTCAAAAACCTCCAAATAGCCTTGTTTGGCTTTCTCAGGTTCGGTAAAATAGGAGATAAAATCAGAGCCAAGAAGTGCTTCCTTAGAAACCCCAGTCACCCTAACGGCTGCTTGATTGGTATCGGTAATTTTACCATCCAGACTAATAGAAAATAGAGGATCGCGACTGGCTTCAATTAAACTTAAGGAATATTGCGAGGCCAATTTTAAGGACTTGCTGTAGGCTTCCAGTTCGTTCATTTCAATTTTTCGCTTTTCACGCTCTTGGTTTTGAAAATCAAGTTCTTTATCGGCAATCACTAATTCGGCGGCGCGGTCTTTTTTCTCACCAGCTTGCAACAGTAGTTCTTTATTGGCCAGCACCAATTCGGCCGCTCTTTTCTCTTTTTCGTTATTTTGAAAGACTAGTTCTTGGTTGGCCAAGACTAATTCGGCTGCTCTTTTTTCTTTGACTTTGTTTTGATAGGCCAGTTCCTCATTAGCCAACGCTAGTTCTTTTGCGCGATTTTCTTTTTCAATGTTTTGATAGGCGAGTTCTTCATTGGCGAGGATTAATTCGGCGGCACGATTTTCCTTTTCGTCGTTTTGATAGGCGAGTTCGATATTGGCTTTGCGCAAATCTAACGCCCATTTTTGTTCGGCAATGTCGCGTGCTACGACTACAACACCAAGAACTTTTCCGTTTTTGTCTTTGTATTCAGATCCGTTAAACAACACGTTGGTCAGTTTGCCATCGGTGTGATGAATGGTCAAATGGGAATCGGTTACCGATCCTTTAGCAAAAACTTCCTGATAAACTTCTCGTGCTTTCTGGGGTTCGGTAAAATAGGTGAAGAAATCAGAGCCAATAAGTTGGTGTCGTTCGACGCCTGTGATGGTAACGGTCGCTTGGTTGGTATCGGTAATTTTCCCATCCACGTTAATGGTGACTAACGGATCCAAGCTGGCTTCAATTAGGCTTAGGGAATATTGTGAAAGTGTTTCTTGTGCTGCAATGAATTTTTCATTTTCTTTCATGGCTGCCTTCTGATTTTTGACAATGAAAAAGATCAAAATGAAGATGAACACAATCAAAATAAAACTGATGAGAAAGATGACTTCCCCATTATCAGAGTTGTTCTTGGTATATTTTTGACGGGATTTGAGTAAAGATAATTCCTCTTTGTTGATGGAAAGGATTAAATTCCGAATGCTATCGGTCATTACTTTTCCACTAGTTATGGCCCGATTTTGCAGCTCTAAAGTAAGCTTGTTATCTCGTTTCGCTAGTACTAAGTCACGAGTGAGTAAAATTCTTTGTGCAATGGTTTTCTGAAGCGAATCAAAGCGAATTTGTTGTTTGGGGTTGTCTCTTGTTATTTCTTTTAGCGCTTCTAAATCGGCATCAATTTTCGACAATCCCTCTTTATAGGGTTCCAAATAGGTGGTGTCGCCCATCAAAATATAGCCTCTGGTGCCTGTTTCAATATTCAAAACATCCAGTAAAATAATATCGTTCCGATGCATCACTTTGCGTGTATGCTCTACTAAATCCCCAGAAGTTTTTGTTTTCTGGGTATTCACAAACAAAACTCCCAAAACGCTCAGTAAGGCGATAAAGGCAAAGACGTAAAAAATTCGAGTTTTATTTTCGAAAGTTAATTTCATAAAACAAAGGGTTGACTATGGGATTAAGTAAAAAAGCAGGCAAAACTGCAAAGGACTACGCTTCGTCTTTGGTAGCTTTGATCAAGGTGATTCCGGTGCCAAAAAAAACGATACCTAAAATTCCGTAAATGACCATCATTTTAATATCTTGTTGGCTGTTTCGAGTATTGATAAATACTACGGCGGCATACAAAAGCCCACCGATTCCTAGAAGCGTTAATAAAGCTCCAAATATTCTTTTAAGATTCATAGTGTTTAGTTTAAAAGTTGAGATTGCCAATTTCCTCTATAGGTTGTCGGCGTTTGTTTTTGAGTTTTTTGAAATGCGAAGGAGAGAGTCCAGTGACTTTTTTGAACTGACTCGACAAATGCGCCACACTGCTGTAGTTCATTTTCCAGGCGATTTCGGTAATGTTGAGTTCGCCGTAAATAATCAATTCTTTGATGCGTTCGGTTTTGTGGGCAATGATAAAATGCTCGATAGTAGACCCTTGTACTTCTGAAAACAAATTCGAAAGATAGGTGTAATCGTGCTGTAGTTTTTCACTTAAGAAATTTGAAAAATTAACCTTGATGGCTTCCTCGGAATAATGCACCATTTCTATGATCACATTTTTAATTTTTTCAATCAAGACCGCTTTTTTATCGTCCATTAATTCTAAACCCGAATCGAGCAATCCTTTTTTTAGTTGCTCCCGTTGCGCCAGAGAAAGGGTTTCCATGATATCGACTTCTCCCAAATCGACTACAACAAAATGCAAGCCCATTTTCTGAAGTTCTTCTTTCACCGCCATCTTGCAGCGATTGCTGACCATGTATTTGATAAATAATTTCAAGTATGTAGCATTTTAATAGTTAAGCGTCAAAGGTCGTGCTCTAAATCGGTTCTTTTATTACACAATTTCCGGAAAGTGTTATACAATTCAGAGTAGGTCTAAATTGGTTCTTTTGACTTTTAGTTGTTTGAAATAGGAAGGCGTTAAGCCAGTTACTTTTTTGAATTGTTTTGACAAATGCGCCACACTACTGTAACCAAGGGTGTATGAAATTTGTGTCAGCGACAGTTCGTCGTAAAGCAGCAGTTCTTTCACACGTTCAATTTTATGGGTGATGATAAACTGTTCAATGGTGATGCCTTTGACTTCTGAAAAAACTTTCGACATTTGCGTGTACTCTTGCCCTAATTTGATGCTGATATAGTCGGAGTAATTCATTTTCGGTAATTCGTCAGAATAGTGGACCATTTCGATAATGACGTTTTTAATTTTTTCAATTAGCATCGCTTTTTTGTCGTCCATCAATTCTAATCCAGAAGGAAGCAATATGGTTTTCAATTCTCGCCACTGCTCATTCGAAAGCGTATGATTAATTTCAATTGAACCCAAATTCACGGTAACATAAGGAATGTGCAACAGATCTAAAGCGTCTCTAACGACCATTTTGCAACGGAGGCTCACCATATATTTGACGTAAAGTTTCATAGGCTGCATAGTGTTTTTAAAAAGGAAAAGGTATGGATACAAAGGCATGTTGAGAATATCTTCCCACCAACATTAGGTTACTTTTATGAATTATAGCCACTTTTAGTAATGGTGGAGATTATAGTAAATGGAATGGTAGCCTTAAAACTTTGATTAGCATGAGCCCGAGTAATAATACTTTCTCCTAATGGAAGGGAATGCTTTTTATCATGGCTAGATATTTCGGTAGTTCCCTCAATAATTTGAAGGTATTTGCCGAATGCAGCTGTTTTTACTGAACGTTTTTCGCCGGCATCAAAAGACGAAGCAGTAATGTTTTTGGTGATTTTTTTAATGGTGGTTTTGCTTAAAATAGCCTTCGGGATGGATTGTATGATTTCTACAATAATGCGTGATTTTGATGTGGCCAATTCGGAAGTATCCATTTTTTTTGGGGAATGTAGGCCGCTTTTTTAGTTCAATTTTTGCAATAAGCAAAGAAGTTGTAAAAGTATATTCCTCACTAAAGGTCGGGAATTATTTTGGGTATTCGCCTAACAACTGTTAAAATAAATCGACTGACCATAGTTTCTCTTGCAATACTAATTCGATTTTCTTTTCCATTTTAAAATTTAAAACTAATTTAGTGCGCTATTCACCAGTTGTTTAATGCCAATGCCCAACACAAAACACACCTTCGATGTCGCCATTATTGGCAGCGGTCCTGCAGGCGCCACTGCTGCTTTTGAACTCGCCAAAAAAGGACTATCGACCGTAATTATTGAAAAAGAATTCTTGCCCCGTTACAAGACCTGCGGTGGCGGATTGGTACATCGTGGACGGAAGCTTTTGCCGTTTGATTTGGCCACAATAGTAGAAAAAGAGTTCCGTGAAGTGACCGTACAAGTAAACCAAACGCAGCTGACTACCCATCGAGAGGAACCCATTATCACAATGGTCATGCGCGACACCTTTGATGAAATGATTGTTAAAAAAGCGCAAGAATATGGCGTGACCCTATGGCAAGGGCATAAAGTTGTCGGCATTGATTTTGGTGCCGTGCAAACCATCACCACTTCCGAAGCTACCCTGCAAGCTACCTTCATTATAGGGGCCGATGGTGCCTTAAGTCCGATTGCAAAAATGGCAGGCTGGAAAGAAACCCGAACGCTAATACCGGCTTTAGAATATGAAATTGAAGTTTCTGGGGCCGATTTTCAAAGGCTTTCTCAAACGGTTCGCTTCGATGTAGATGCTATTCCATACGGATATGGTTGGTGCTTTCCAAAGAAGAACCACTTATCCGTTGGCGTGGCGGTGCTGAGTACCAAACATAAAAAAATAGACCTGAAAGCCTACTATCGAGAGTATTTAATACAACTAGGAATCACCACCATCACCAAAGAAGCAGCACATGGCTTTGTGATCCCGATCTCGGCACGAACAGATGGTTTTGTAAAGAATAATGTTTTCCTTATCGGAGATGCTGCCGGCTTTGCGGATCCACTAGTCGCAGAAGGTATCTCAAACGCCATCCTTAGCGGAACGTTAGTAGCCGAGGCCATTGCCGAAAGTGGTCTCGATGCGAAAACAGCCGCTGTACTTTACCAGCAAAAATTGGAGGTGGCGTTGCTGCCTGAAATCAAAACCGGAGCTCTATTGTCGAAACTGTTCTACGAGCAAAAACGTTTCCGGAATTTGTTGTTGCCGAAATACGGACAAGCTTTTGCGGAAGCCATGACCGATTTATTCTTG
>Ga0208124_100443_pt1 | contig 14447 bp, 6 predicted proteins | sample LakWasM104_HOW12_2_FD_183922 | JGI IMG/M metagenome (GOLD analysis project Ga0208124, IMG submission 183922) | Freshwater sediment methanotrophic microbial communities from Lake Washington under simulated oxygen tension - Sediment Metagenome... | ecosystem: Environmental > Aquatic > Freshwater >...
TATCAGTGAAAGATGTAAAAATGAAGGGATTCAAAATGTTTAGTGCCGTCAGCAAAAAGACGAATACCGAGGCCATCAAAAACCCGGATGTGACTAAAGTAGACATTCATACTACGGTTAAAAATAACATTATTACGATAGAACGTTTCAAATTCAAGTTCGCAGGTTTCCGACCAAGAATCGAAGGAACAACCAGTTTTGATGGTCGTTTGAACATCAAAATGCGATTGGGTTTACCGCCTTTGGGGATCATTGGAATTCCAATGACTATTACAGGAACACAAGACAATCCTAAAATTCGTTTGGGTAGCAAGACCGAAGATTTGCAAGAAACCGACTATGTAGATGCGCCTGCGGGAGCACAGCCTGTAAAGACAGAAAACCCATCTCCAGAAATCGTCAAATAAAGGATTTTACTTCTCATTACCCTTTATTTCGAGCCATTTTACCGCTTTCTTTTTTCTAAAGATTCCTAGTTAAAAATTTCCTTTTTACATTCAGACTCCTACCTTTGTAAGTCGGAATTTAATCCAATCAAAATGAATAGAAATAGCAAGAGAAGAGAAGCTTTATTGTATCATGCCAAACCAACCCCGGGCAAGATTCAGGTAGTTCCCACCAAAAAATATGCAACCCAAAGAGATTTGTCATTAGCTTATTCCCCGGGTGTTGCAGAGCCTTGTTTAGAAATAGCCAAAGACGTGGATAACGTTTATAAATATACGGCCAAAGGTAATTTAGTTGCAGTAATCACTAATGGAACGGCTGTTTTAGGACTCGGAGATATTGGTCCAGAAGCGTCTAAACCCGTAATGGAAGGAAAAGGATTACTCTTTAAAATCTTTGCCGATATCGATGTTTTTGATATTGAAATCGGTACTAAAGATGTAGAAGAATTTATTCAAACCGTTAAGAATATTGCACCCACTTTTGGAGGAATCAACCTCGAAGATATCAAAGCACCCGAATCTTTTGAAATCGAAAGACGATTGGTAGAAGAATTGAATATTCCGGTGATGCACGACGACCAACACGGAACGGCTATTATTTCCTCTGCAGCCTTGTTGAATGCCTTAGAACTGGCAGATAAAAAAGCAGAAGATGTCAAAATGGTTGTTTCTGGAGCGGGTTCTGCTGCTTTAGCTTGTGCCGATTTATATGTGTTGTTAGGTGTTAAAGTAGAGAATATCTCGATGTTTAACAGCAAAGGAATCTTGACAAAAAACGATTCTAGATTGTCAGAAATGCAACAGAAATATGCTAAAGACAGTGCTCCAATTTCGTTAGAAGAAGCGCTTGTTGGTGCAGATATTTTCTTAGGATTGTCTTCTGGAAACATCATGACAGCACAGATGCTTTTGGGAATGGCACCGAATCCAATCGTTTTTGCGATGGCCAATCCCGATCCTGAAATAGATTACAATTTAGCGATTGCGACTCGAAAAGATATTATCATGGCAACGGGTCGTTCGGATCATCCCAACCAAGTGAATAATGTTTTGGGATTTCCGTACATCTTCCGTGGGGCTTTAGATGTTCGGGCTACCAAAATCAACGAGGCGATGAAAATGGCCGCAGTTCGAGCTTTGGCGGCTTTGGCAAAAGAACACGTTCCAGAGCAAGTTAATATAGCTTACGGCGAAACCAAATTGGTCTTTGGACGCGAATATATTATCCCGAAACCTTTCGACCCTAGATTGATTACGATGGTAGCACCAGCTGTTGCCAAAGCGGCAATGGAGTCGGGAGTTGCCTTAAACCCAATTCAAGATTGGGATAAGTATCAAGAAGAACTTTTAGAGCGATTGGGCTCCGACAATAAAATGGTTCGTTTGCTGACCAACCGAGCTAAAACGGATCCGAAACGTATTGTTTTTGCTGAAGCAGACCATCTCGATGTCTTGAAAGCAGCCCAAATTGTATTAGAAGAAGGTATTGGTTTCCCGATTTTATTAGGAAACAAAGAAGTGATTTTAGAACTTAAAGAAGAATTAGGTTTTGACGCCGATGTTCCCATTTACGACCCGAAAACTCCAGAAGAAGATGCTAGAAGGTTACACTATGCTGAGATGTTTTGGAAAGCAAGACAACGCCGAGGAATTTCGTTATTAGACGCACAAAAATGGATGCGGGAACGCAACTATTTTGCTGCCATGATGATCAATCAAGGAGAAGCGGATGCTCTGGTAACAGGCTATTCTAGAAGTTACCCCAGCGTGGTAAAACCGATGATGCAATTGATTGGGAAAGCACCCGGGATTTCATTAATTGCAACTACGAATATGATGATGACCAATCGTGGACCAATGTTCTTATCAGATACGGCAATTAATCCAAATCCAACATCAGACGATTTAGCGAAAATTGCTTTAATGACTGCGAAAACAGTTCGGATGTTCGGAATGGAACCGGTAATTGGAATGGTATCCTTTTCGAATTTTGGATCCTCTTCCGATACTAGCGCTTCGAAAGTGCGAGAAGCAGTAGCCTATTTGCACAATTACTATCCTGATTTGATTGTAGATGGAGAAATTCAAGCTGATTTTGCCTTGAATCCGGAGATGTTGAAAGCGAAATTTCCGTTTTCTAAATTGGCAGGAAAAAAGGTAAATACTTTAATTTTTCCCAACTTAGAATCGGCCAACATTACCTACAAACTTTTGAAGGAACTGTATAAAGTTGACTCCATTGGTCCCATTATGATGGGAATGGGAAAACCAGTCCACATTTTTCAATTGGGAGCTAGTGTCGAAGAAATGGTGAATATGGCCGCAGTTGCTGTTGTAGACGCCCAAGAAAAAATCAAAAGATTGAAGAATCTTGAAATTAAATTTTAACACTTATCCGCAGTTAATCGACCCCAATTAAACTTTTTTGTTATATTTGGAACTACTTTACTACAGCAATGATAGCACACATACAAGGGAAATTAGTAGAAAAAACGCCAACGGAAGTAGTGATAGACTGTGGTGGCGTTGGCTATCATATTAACATTTCATTGCATACTTATTCGTTGCTGCCTCAGGCGGATCAAATTAAGTTGTTTACCTACTTACAAATTAAAGAAGATTCCCATACCTTGTTTGGATTTGTCGAAAAATCAGAACGTGAAATTTTTAAAATGCTTTTGTCGGTTTCGGGAATTGGTGCCAGCATTGCAAGAACCATGTTGTCTTCTTTAGAACCCAAGCAAATTATTCAAGCATTAGCTGTCGGAGATTTGGCAACGATTCAATCGATTAAAGGTATCGGAACCAAAACGGCCCAAAGAGCTATTTTAGACCTGAAAGACAAAGTGTTAAAACTGTACGATTTGGACGAAGTTTCGATGGTACAAAGCAATACAAATAAAGATGAAGCGTTATCCGCATTGGAGGTTTTAGGATTCAATAAAAAGCTTGCAGAAAAAGTCGTAGATAGAATTGTCCAACAAGATTCGGGTGCCTCTGTAGAATCGATTATCAAACAAGCATTAAAAAATTTATAATACTTGAAAACATTTTACATACAAAAATTGAATTTCTTCTATAAAATTAGTGTTATTGCATTGGTTTTATTTTTCAATTCTAGCGTTCAAGCTCAGGTAGTTAATGAGCCTCAAGATTCTATTAAACCTGGATATTCTCAAGGGTCATTACATCTAAAAAATCCTCAAAGTATTTTAGAAGCATATTCGTATGATCCAGTAACTGATCGGTATATTTACACGAATTCGGTTGATGGTTTTAATATCAATTATCCTATAATCTTAACGCCAAAAGAATACGAACAATTAGTTTTGAGAGAATCCATGCGAGGGTATTTTAAAAAGAAATCCGACGCGATTGACGGCAAAAAAGAAGGAAGTGAAGCCGGTAAAAAAGACTTATTACCCAGATATTATATCAATTCAGGGTTTTTTGCTTCCATTTTTGGAAGTAACACTATTGACGTAAAACCTACGGGATCCGTAGAAGTAGATCTTGGAGTGCGCCACACCAAACAAGACAATCCAGCTTTGTCTCCCCGAAATCGATCCACTACAAATTTTGATTTCAGTCAAAGAATCAGCATGAGTTTGATGGGGAAAGTAGGAACTAGATTAAAGGTTACAGCAAACTATGATACGCAGTCGACTTTTGCTTTTCAAAACTTAATAAAACTAGAATATACTCCCGAAGAAGACGATATCATCCAAAAGATTGAAGTAGGTAACGTGAGTTTACCCTTGAACAGTTCGCTTATTCGAGGCGCTCAGAGTTTGTTTGGGGTGAAAGCCCAATTGCAGTTTGGGAAAACGACTGTAACGGGTGTTTTTTCGGAACAAAAATCGCAAACTAAAACCGTTACAGCCCAAGGCGGAGGTACCATTCAAGACTTCGATTTGTTCGGATTGGAATACGACAATGATCGTCACTTTTTCTTGTCGCAGTATTTCAGAAACAAATACGATTCGGCGTTGAAAAATTATCCTTTTATTGATTCCAGAGTACAAATAACCCGCTTGGAAGTTTGGATTACCAACAAGCAAAACCGAATTAGCACGACCAATAACAACTTAAGAAATATTATCGCACTTCAAGATTTAGGGGAAGGCCAGTTGTCGGGTTTTACCGATAAAGATATTGTCTCAATAGATTTGTCCGGGGCAGGGCCGATACTCCCAGCCTATTTCTACAATAACGACACCGGTTACGGACCTAATTCTCCCGTGGATAACAAAAACAACAAGTATGATCCTAAGTTAATAGCTACTGGAGGCGGAATGTTAAACAATCAAATTCGTGAAATTGCAACAGCCTATTTAGGATTTAATAACGGATACAATGCGCTAGAAGGACAAGATTATTCGAAATTGGAAAATGCGCGAAAGCTTAGTTCCAATGAGTATACTTTTAATCCACAATTGGGGTATTTGTCGCTTCAGCAAAGATTAAACAACGATGAAGTTTTGGCAGTGGCTTATCAATATACCATTGGAGACAAAGTCTATCAAGTTGGTGAATTTGGGAATGATGGTGTTGACGCTACGCAAGTGGGTTCTACGAATCAAGGAACCGGCCAACCTGAAACTATTACCTCTCAAGCTTTGGTCTTAAAAATGCTGAAAAGTAATTTAACCAATGTAGAGAAACCAATTTGGAATTTAATGATGAAAAACATTTATCAAATTCCAGGAGCGTACCAATTAGACCAACAAGATTTTAAGTTCAATATCTTGTATTCAGATCCTTCGCCTTTAAATTATATTACACCAGCCAACGCTTCTTCACCCTTACCAGCGGGAGTAGAAACAACGCCTTTATTGAAAGTATTTAATGTTGATAAATTGAATTACAACAATGATCCACAAGCGGGAGGTGACGGTTTCTTCGATTTCATTCCGGGACTTACTGTTGACCCTCAAAACGGAAGATTGATCTTTACCAGTGTAGAACCTTTCGGAAAATTACTTTTTGAAAAGTTAAGAACGTCCCCTACTCAAAACTATAACGGTGATCCGCTTTCGGGAGATTACAATGATAACCAGCGTAAATATGTGTTTCAAAATTTATACAAAAAAACACAATCCTCCGCGTTGCAAGATGGTAATAAAAATAAATTTCAGTTGCGCGGAAAATTCAAATCTGCCGGTGGAGACGGTATTCCTATTGGTGCTTTCAACGTTCCAAAAGGTTCAGTAGTAGTGACAGCTGGTGGGCGAGTTTTGTTGGAGGGTGTTGATTATAGTGTGAATTACCAAGCGGGAAGAGTTCAAATTTTAGACCCTTCATTGCAAGCGTCCAATACGCCAATTCAAGTTTCAGTTGAAAACAACTCTACTTTCGGGCAACAAACGCGCAGATTTATGGGCTTAAATGTAGAGCATAAGTTCTCCGATAAATTTTTAATAGGGGCCACTTTGTTGAAAATGACCGAAAAACCGCTAACGCAAAAATCGAGTTACGGACAAGAATCGGTGAACAATACTATTTTTGGATTTAATGCGAACTATTCAACCGAAGTGCCTTTCTTAACCAGAATGGTAAACAAATTGCCCTTTATTGATACCGATGTGCCTTCTAACATTTCCTTCAGAGGAGAAATGGCTTTTTTAAAACCAGATTCTCCAAAGGCAGATAAATTTAACGGAGAATCTACTATTTATGTAGATGATTTTGAAGGGTCACAAACCACTATAGATTTGCGTTCTGCTCAGTCTTGGGCCTTGTCCTCAACACCTTTAAAAGATACGGATATCGGAGCCAATGAAGTACCGAGTACGTATGACTTTAACGGGAATTTTACGGGAGCTTCTTCTGATGACCCACTACTACTATCGACAGGATACAAAAGAGCTAAATTAAATTGGTACACAATTGACCCTATTATTTATACGAAACCCGAAGGTATTTCTACAGATGATATTTCAATCACTAGCACGCGTCGAATTATTAGTAAAGAGTTATTTCCGAATACTGATATTGCCGCTGGTCAAATTCAGGTGATTAATTCGTTAGATTTAACCTACTATCCAAAACTAAGAGGTCCGTACAATAACAACGCAAATTTTGCCACAGACAATCCAAAGAATAATTTCGGAGGGATTACTAGAGCTCTAAATTCTACAAACTTTGAGCAATCGAATGTAGAGTATATTCAGTTTTGGGTGCTAGATCCTTATGTTGGAAATGGATCCTTACCACAAACCAGCTCCAACAGTGGGAAAGTTTATTTCAATTTAGGATCGATATCGGAAGATATTCTGAAAGACGGTAGAAAACAATTTGAAAATGGAATACCAGCACCTGGTTCCAACGACTTAACCATCCCGACGGCTTGGGGGAAAGTACCGGCGTCTCAATCTTTAGTGTATGCCTTTGACACCAATCAGGGCAATCGTGCAGCGCAAGATGTTGGATTTGATGGTTTGAATGATGCGGAAGAGGCAACAAAATACACCAATTATGCCGGAGAAGCGGATCCTGCAGCTGATAATTATCAGTACTTTTTAAATGCTACCGGAAACGTTTTGGATCGCTATAAAAATTATAATGGTTCTCAAGGGAATTCGCCAGTGAATGTAACCAATAATAATCGAGGAAATTCTACCGTTCCCGATGTTGAAGATATCAACAGAGACAATACAATGGATACGTTTGACGCGTATTACGAGTATAGCGTTGAAATTAAACCGGGTATTACGAAAGCCAACACTAAGTTTGTTAGCGATATTTTTGACACTACCGGCTCAACTCCGGGATCTTCTTTCGGGGAAACTACTCCGGCCAGATGGATTCAATTTAAGATTCCGGTAATTGACTATGAGAGAAAGATTGGGGCTATTTCTGATTTTACTTCAATTCGTTTTATCCGAATGTTCATGACCGGCTTTGAAGACCAAATAACAGTTCGATTTGGAGCATTAGATTTAGTAAGAGGCGAATGGAGACGCTATGTAAACACACTTGATCCAACGGATACGAATGTGGCCGATGACCCAACTAACTTCGACGTACAATCGGTAAACATTCAAGAAAATAGTCAAAGAGTTCCCATTAAATATGTTTCACCTCCTGGGGTGGTTCGGGAACAATTGTACAATAACAACACCGTAATTAATCAAAATGAACAAGCATTATCGTTGCGAGTTTCGGAATTACAGCCAGGAGATTCTAGAGCGGTTTTCAAAAATGTAAGCGTCGACATGCGTCAGTTTAAGAAATTAAAAATGTTCTTGCATGCGGAGAAAATTGGGGATATTCCGTTAGCAGATGACGAAATGGTCGGGTTTATTCGTTTTGGTAATGACTTTACGGATAACTTTTATCAAGTCGAAGTTCCTTTGAAAGTAACCAATGCAGGTGCTGCAAGTGCAGATTTAATCTGGCCAGAAGCCAATAACATTGATTTGTCTTTAGAGCGATTGACTCAAATTAAAATCTTATCCAGACAACAAGGACCACAGTTACCCGGTGAAATTTTCACCGTTACCGAAAATGGATCCAAAATCGGTGTTCGAGGAAATCCGAATTTTGGCTTGGTGAGAACCTTAATGGTCGGAATTAAAAACAATACCTTAGGGACTTCTTCCGCTCGTCAGATCGATGGAGAAGTTTGGTTTAACGAGCTTCGTATCGCCGATATGGATAATAAAGGAGGTATGGCCGCCGTACTTAGTGTTGATTCTAACTTTGCCGATTTTGCCACACTTTCTGCAACTGGAAAGAAAAGCACAGTTGGTTTTGGAACCCTAGAACAAGGTCCGAACGAACGTAGCAGAGAAGACATCATGCAATATAATCTTGTAACGAACTTAAGTTTAGGAAAGATATTACCGAAAAAATGGGGCATCAATCTGCCCTTCAATTATGGCGTTGGTGAAGAAACAATCACGCCTCAATACGACCCGTTCAACCAAGATATTAAATTGAAACAATTGCTGGACAATACCTACGATCCCGCAGAAAAAAGCAATATCGAAAACCGTGCAATTGATTATACCAAGAGAAAAAGTATCAATTTTATTGGCGTCAAAAAAGAGCGTGCCCCAGAGCAAAAGCAGCATCTTTACGATCCGGAAAATCTAACCCTATCGTATTCCTATAATGAAGTAAAGCGACATAATTTTGAAATTGAAAACTATCTTGATCAACAAGTGAATACGGGTGCCGATTATGCATTCGCTTTTCAACCCAAACCCGTAGAACCCTTGAAGAACAATAAATTCATGAAGAAGAGTTCGTATTGGAAAATGTTGAGCGATTTCAATTTTAATTATTTGCCTACCAATATTTCGTTTAGTACCAATATTGTGAGACAATTCAACAAGCAACAATTCCGTCAAGTAGATGTAGAAGGCATTGGTTTGGATCCACTGTACCGACGCAATTATTTGTTCAATTACCAATACGGATTCAATTACAACTTGACCAAGGCATTGAAAATTAATTACACGGCCTCTTCAAGCAATATTGTTAGAAATTACCTCAATCAAAATAATGAGCCTATTAATAGTGTGACTTTGTATTCTGATTTTTGGAATGTAGGAGATCCAAATACGCATACCCAACAATTTGTAGTGAATTACGAACTGCCAATTAATAAGATTCCAGTATTTAGTTTTGTGAAATCGACTTATTCTTACACGGGCGATTACAATTGGCAGCGGGCTTCTTTAGCCTTGACAAGCATCGAGAAAGATGGAATCAACTACAATCTTGGAAATACGATTCAAAATGCGGGTTCTCACAAATTGAATACCACATTCAATATGGATTCGTTTTACAAATACATTGGATTAACTAAAAAAACGAATAAACCGGCCGCATCAAAACCAGTGGCACCGCCAAAACCAGGTCAAAAAGTGACCAATACCAATGTGAATCCAGTGACCAACGATCGAAATTTATTCGTCAATGGAATGATTGGAATCCTAACCAGTATTAAAAATGTTCAAGTGAATTATAGTGAAAACAAAGGAACAGTTCTGCCTGGTTTTACACAAGGATTAGGGTTTTTCGGTTCTTCGAAACCTACGTTAGGCTTTATTTTTGGATCGCAAGAGGATGTTCGTTACGAGGCCGCTAAAAATGGTTGGTTGACGAAATATCCTGATTTCAATCAGAATTTCACACAAGTAACCAACAAAACTTTGAACTTCACTGCCAATGTAGATTTGTTCCCAGACTTTAAAATTGATTTGAACGCCGACCGAACTTATGTTGATAATTTTTCAGAACAATATGATGTAGACGGACAAGGGAATTACAATCCTAGATCACCATATTCTACCGGAAATTTCTCTATTTCCACCATCCTATTGAATACTTCTTTCAGTAAGAGTGATGAGAATTTCTCAGCGGCGTTTGAAGAAATGAAATCGAATAGAATCATAGTTGCGAACCGCTTGGCGTCCTATTATTATGCCGCTTCACCAAGTATTCCTCGCTATGGTGATGCACAGCATCCAATTCCGACTGACATTACCAATCCGCAATACGGAATTTATACTGCCAATCAAGGTTTCCCTATTGGTTTTGGAAAAAACAATCAATCGGTATTGTTGCCTTCTTTCTTAGCGGCATATTCCGGGAAGAGCGCGTCTGACGTATCGCTAAAAGCATTTCGCGATGTGCCAATTCCAAACTGGACGATTAAATACAGTGGATTGATGCGTTATAAATTTTTCAAGGACCGTTTCAAAAGATTTTCAATCCAGAACAGTTATAAAGCCTCGTACACGATTAATTCATTTCGCTCCAATTTTGAATACGACAAATACCCTGGCGGTATCGATCAGACGAATGGTCAATTGTATACCGATACTGGAGGAAACTTATACAACAAATTGTTGATCTCTAATGTCAATTTGGTGGAGCAGTTCAATCCGTTGGTTCGTTTCGATTTTGAAATGTTGAGTTCGGTTAAAATCCTAGCGGAGATGAAGAAAGATCGGGCACTTTCCATGAGTTTCGATAATAATTTATTAACCGAAGTAAAAGGATTGGAATATGTAGTTGGGATTGGTTACCGTATCAAGGATGTGATTATCTCGTCGCGACTAGCCGATAATCCAACGGGTATTATTAAGAGCGATATCAATTTCAAATTGGATGCGTCCTATCGAAATAGTCAAACGATAGTAAGGTATTTGGATTATGATAACAACCGATTGTCGGGAGGTCAGAATGTATGGTCTGCTAAATTAACTGCTGATTATTCGTTCAGTAAAAACTTAACCATGATTTTCTTCTACGACCATTCGTTTTCTAAAGCGGTGATTTCTACATCATTCCCAATAACCAATATTAGAGCTGGATTCACCTTCCGCTATAACTTTGGAAATTAAATGAAAAACACTTTAAAAAACTTCGGCGAACGCTTACCTTTGTCACTCTTGAAACATTAAAAAACACGAATTATAATGAACATTCCAACAAACTTAAAGTATACAAAAGACCACGAATGGGTGCTCTTAGAGGGAGAAATTGCAACGGTAGGAATTACTGATTTTGCTCAAAAAGAACTAGGAGATATCGTTTATGTAGAGGTAGAGACTTTAGACCAAACTTTAGGAAAAGATGACGTTTTTGGAACCGTAGAAGCGGTTAAAACGGTATCTGATTTATTCTTACCAGTAGCGGGTGAAATTATTGAATTTAATGACGCTTTGGAAAGTAGTCCTGAAGTTGTCAATTCAGATCCCTACGGAGCTGGATGGATGATAAAAGTAAAAGTAAGTAACGTAGCTGATTTTGACGAATTACTTTCTAGTGAAGCCTATTCAGCACTTATTGGAGCTTAAAAATCTATACCTGTGTTTGGCTATCGGCTGGACATTGCTAATTGCGATTTTGTGTTTGGTGAGTTTTAATAACTTGCCAACAATTGGAATTGGAGGTGCAGATAAATATGTGCACTTTATCTTTCATTTCGTATTTACACTGCTTTGGTTTATGTACGTTAAGACTAGATATCCTAATCCGTCGCTTTCAAAAATAGGATTGACTTCGTTAGGCTATGGCATCTCTTTAGAGATAGCTCAGGGACTTTTTACAACTACGCGAAGTGCCGATATTTTTGATGTTATGGCCAATGCCACAGGAGCAGGAATAGCAATAGTGGTGATTTTGTTGGCTCGTAAGTTGTTAAATAATAGAATTTAGAATTAAATCCTTAAAATATAATCCCACATCAGTGGGATTTTTTTATTTTTATGCCATGAATATTAAACAGTACTTAGACTCGACTTATTTAAAAACAGCCGATCAGGCCGGATTGTCAGCAAACGAGAACATTTTGGTTGCCAAACAATACATTCAAGAAGCCATTGACGAACACTTCAAACTCATCATGATTCGCCCAGATATGGTAGCAATGGCTAAAAAAATGATCACCGAGACACAATCTAAAGTGACCATAGGAACGGTAATCGATTTTCCTGAAGGCAAAGCAACTTGGCAGCAAAAAATAGAAGAAGCCCAAAAAGCGATTGAAGATGGTGCCGACGATTTGGACTTTGTATGCAATTACGAAGCATTCAAAAAAGGCGAGGTCGCTTTAGTTAAAGAAGAAATTATTAATTGTACCCGTTTGGGTTTGCAACATCACAAGATAGTCAAATGGATTATTGAAGTTGCGGCGCTGAATGATCAACAAATTATTCAGCTTTCTGCATTGATAAAAAATTGCATTATTTCTAATTTTAAAGAAGAATGTTACCAATCCGTTTTTGTAAAATCATCCACTGGATTTTATAAAACAGAAAACAATCTACCGAATGGTGCTACCGTACCTTCGATTATCTTAATGCTCGAAAATGCTTCGCCACTGCCAATAAAAGCCGCTGGAGGCGTTCGTACATTTGAAGAAGCGGTTGCTATGATTCGTTTGGGTGTCAAACGTATTGGGACTTCTGGCGCCAAAATTATTTCCGACGGTCAAACGTTGAAAACCGACTATTAAAAGGGTATAACTATACAACTATGAAAAAACATTTACTATTCCTTCTCTTTGGTTTTGGAGTGGCTCAGGCTCAAATTAATAGTCACAATGGAGAACAATTTCCACGATTTCCAGAATGCGAAAATCTTAACGGAACTGCTTTAGAAAGTTGTTTCAATAATCAGGTCCACGATTTGGTTTATCGTACGTTTCAAGTCCCAACCGATCTAAAACAAAAAGACTACAAAGGAAGTGTTATTGTGTTGTTTGAAGTAGATGATAAAGGTACGTTCAAAACGATTTATATTGATGCCAATGAAGAACAATTGGTGCAAGAAGTGAAACGTGTTTTCGGGCAGTTTCCTAAAATTAGTCCGCCTACTTTTAATGGGATACCCACCTATTCCAAATATACCTTAAAAATAGCCATTCCGCTGAAAAGCGCTGCCGATATAGCCGCTGAAGTAGAAGTGGCAAGGGTAGCAGCCTCCAAGAACTACGTTAAAAATAAGGATGTCGAGTTGAAAGAATTCGACAGTATTGTGTATCACAAATTTGACAACCCGAAATTTGGAAGTACCATCAACATTCCGTTTTCACATAGCTATTATGCGCATTTCGATGCCGCAATGAATCAAGTGGGGACCAATAATCACACCGCTGTCAAGCCTTACAGTTATGCCGAAGTGGCCAAGTATTATAATTTCAGAGAAGTCAATGAGAAGTTGCAAAAAAAGACTTCAGGTTGGTGGGGCAGCAAATTATGGAATGAAAATACCGTTGAGATTCAAGGCGACGGCTATTGGTTTACATTAAATCCAATCTTCGATTTGCAATTAGGTAAAAGTACCGGAAAAAAAGACAACAATACGGAACTCAATTCAAGAGGTATTCAAATTCAAGGAGGTTTAGGGCAAGAGTTGACTTTTACTACGACGATATTCGAAACACAAGGGCGATTTGCCGATTACTACAATCGCTATTCCGAATCGATTAAGCCTTCCGGTGGCGATCCTGCTGTAATACCTGGAATTGGAATTGCCAAACGATTCAAAACGAATTCCTACGATATGCCTATGGCGGAGGCCAATTTGACTTATGCACCAAGCAAGTTGATCAATATTCAACTGGGATATGGTCGGAATTTTATTGGCGATGGCTACCGTTCTTTGATTACTACCGATGGGGTGAGTCCGTATCCATTTTTCAAAATCAATACTAGTTTTTGGAAAATCAAGTATACGAATACTTATATGTTCTTGAAAGATATCCGCCCCGAGGTTACTATCGAAAGAACCTATGCAACGAAATACATGGCCAACCATTATTTGAGTTGGAATGCTACCAAACGCTTGAACATTGGGTTGTTCGAATCGGTGATTTGGGCCAATACCAACGGACGTGGTTTTGATATGAGTTTTTTCAATCCGATTATTTTTTACCGTTCGGTCGAATTTGCATCGTCGGCGAAAACTGGAAATGCGCTTTTGGGATTAACGTATAAATACAAATGGAACAATCAAGTGAATTTTTACGGGCAATTTTTACTAGATGAATTTTCGTTGAATGATATTAAAAAAGGAGATCAAAGCTGGAAAAACAAATACGGATATCAAGTAGGAGCCAAATATTTCAATGCCTTTAATATTGAAAACTTACAACTTCAAGTAGAATACAATCACGTGCGGCCTTATGTATATGCGCACAGTAACCCACTGACAAATTATGGCAATGCAAATCAAAGTTTGGGGCACCAATGGGGTGGCAATTTCAAAGAAGTGGTGGCAATAGCAAGGTACCATAAAGGACGTTGTTTTGGAGATGCTAAATTTACGTATGGCGTTCGTGGGTTAGATTTTAATACGGCAACCGATTCTTTAAATTATGGAGGCAATATTTACCGCAATTATAACGAAAAGCGTCCGTTTGATAAGGGTGTGAATATTGGTCAAGGAAACAAGACTACCGTTTTTATTGCCGATATTCAATTGGGGTATTTGATCAATCCGTCGACGAACTTGAAACTTTTTGGAAGTTTGATT
>Ga0208124_100444_pt1 | contig 14379 bp, 14 predicted proteins | sample LakWasM104_HOW12_2_FD_183922 | JGI IMG/M metagenome (GOLD analysis project Ga0208124, IMG submission 183922) | Freshwater sediment methanotrophic microbial communities from Lake Washington under simulated oxygen tension - Sediment Metagenome... | ecosystem: Environmental > Aquatic > Freshwater >...
GGTCACCGTGACGGCAAAGACCCAGCCCGCGCCCAGCTGCGCAAACACCAGGCCCGCCATCGTGGGCCCCACAGCGCGCGCGGCGTTGTAGGCAATGCTCACGGCGGTGATGGCCTGGGGCCACTCGTCGCGCGGCACGGGGTCGATGACCGAGGAGTTCCACGCGGGTGTGAGAACCGCCGTGCAGCAGCCGCACACGAACACCAGAAACAGTACCGACGCCGACCCGCCCCAGCCGCCCAGCACCAGCAGTGTGAGCAGCGCACTGGCCGCCGCCTGTGCCAGGAGTGCGCCGGAGATCAGGCGCCGACGGTCGGTGGTGTCAGCCAGCACGCCGGCAGGCAGGGCCAGCAGGAACATTGGCATAAAGACGGCGGTCTGCACCAAAGCTGCCAGAAAGGACGATCCCGTCAGTTCGACCATGAGCCAGGCGGCGGCCATGGTCTGCATGCCGCTGCCCACAAAAAAGATCCCGCCACAAATCCACAGACCCCGGAACGCAGGTTGACGCAGGGGACTCCACAAAGAGGTCGAGTGTTGTGACATGAAGGCGGGTGGTAGAGCGTGGGGCGTGGTCGGACAGTAAAGCGCGGGGCGCCCCTGCAGGGGTGCTGCAGGGCGTCTTGAAGGATATCGCCGTCTCCCTTTTTTGGGGCACACGGCCGGGGATGTCCCTCAATCCATATGCCGCCCACCGCGCAGCCGGTAGGTGCGCGGAACGTCGGTGCGGGTGGCAACCAGCGCCTCGGCGCGCTGCTGCATGTCGGCCAGGGCACGGTCCAGGCCTGCTACCGCCTCGGCACCGAGCCCGGCCAGCAGCTCCTGGTTGAGCGCCCTGACCTGCGGAAACAGTTCGTCATGCACGGCGTGGCCCGTCGCTGTGAGCGACAGCCGGGCCTGGCGCCGGTCGCCAGGCATGGCGTCGCGGGTGATGAGCTTCTTGGTCAGCAGCGAGGTGATGGCGCGCGAGGTGCGGGCCCGGTCCAGCCCCAGGCGCTGGGCCAGCTCGGCCGGGGGCATGCCGGGGTGCTGCGCCAGCATCATCATCAGCCCCCACTCGCGGCGGGTGATGCCGTAGCCGCCTTCGCACAGCCGCACCACCAGGCTGCCCGCCACGGCGATCAGGCGGTTGAGGCGGTACATGAGAAGGTCGTTCGCGGCCTGCGGGTGGGCCAGCCGGTGGCCGGGCGCGGCGGGTGGGTGGGGGGCCGGTGCAGGCGCGGGCATCAGGGTATATCCGGGCGATGATTGATTAGATCAATTGATTGTGTGCCCAATACAGTCCGGCCATCCACCCCCTGCGCGGCTGCGCGGGCCCTGCCATCGCCCCTGGAGATTTCGACCATGCGCAAACCCCTTGCTTTTGTGCTGACTGCCGCACTCGCCCTGTGCGCCACCCTGGCCCAGGCGCAGGACACCCCGCTGCGCATCGTGGTGGGCTACGCCCCCGGCGGCGCGACCGACCGCGTGGCCCGCATCGTGGCCGACAAGCTGGGCAGCAAGCTCGGTACGCCCGTGATCGTGGAGAACAAGACCGGCGCGGGCGGCCGCCTGTCGGCCCAGGCTGTCAAAGCCGCCCCTGCCAACCAGCCCACGCTGCTGCTGGCCAACCCCGCCGTGATGCTGGTGGCACCCCTGGTGTTCCCCGATGCGGGCTACGACCCGGAGCGCGACTTCCGCCCCGTGAGCCATGTCAACAGCTATGAATTTGGCGTGGCCGTGGGCAGTGCCGTGCCGGTCAAGGAACTGCCGCACCTCATGGCGTGGCTGCGCGCCAACCCCGACAAGGCCAACTTCGGCGTGCCTGCCACGGGCAGCCTGCCGCACTTTTTTGGCCTGATGGTGGGCGACGCCGCCAAGGTGCGCGCCGAGGTGGTGGGCTACCGGGGCTCCGCGCCGCTGCTCAACGACCTGCTGGGCGGCCAGGTGCCCGTGGCGTTCGACACGTTTGACAGCCTGCTGCCCCAGCACGAGGCCGGCAAGATCCGCATCCTGGCCGTGTCGAGCGCCAAGCGCAGCCCGCTCGATGCAAAGATTCCCACCTTCAAGGAAAGCGGCATGGACCTGGCCGCCACTGGCTGGAACACCTTCTTTGCCCCGATGAGCATGCCCAAGGCCCAGGCCGAACGTTTGTCCGGTTTGATCGTGGAGGTGATGAAAGACCCGGACACGCAGCGCAAGTTCGAGACCGCCAAGATGGAGTCCGTGGTGGCGACCATGGCGCAAACCGAGGCCATGCTCATGGCCTACCGCGCGCAATGGGCGCCGGTCGTGCAGCGCTCGGGCTTCAAACCATAGCAAGGAAGCCCCCCTGAGCGGCTGCGCCGCTTCTCCCGGAGGGGGACGGCGGCCTCGCTGCGGGGCGGCCCTTGCTTGCCGCCCCCGCCTCGGCCGCGCCTGTCGCGAAGACTGCGCGCCACGTTGAGTGAAACTGGATTTCGAGATGACCCTACCACCCCGCCCCAACATCATCTTCATCGTCGCCGACGACCTCGGCTATACCGACCTCGGCTGCTACGGCGGTCGCGACGCGGCCTTCGGCCCCGTCTCGCCGGTGCTCGACGGCCTGGCGGCCAACGGCCTCAAGCTCACGCAGGGCTATTCCAATTCGCCCGTCTGCTCGCCCACGCGCTTTGCGTTGATGACGGCGCGCTACCAGTACCGCCTGCGCGGCGCGGCCGAGGAACCCATCAACAGCAAGAGCCGGGGCAGCACCACCCTGGGCCTGCCGCCCGAGCACCCCACGCTGCCCTCGCTGCTGCGCGCAGCGGGCTACCGCACGGCGCTGATGGGCAAATGGCACCTCGGCTACCCGCCCGCGTTCGGGCCGCTGCGCTCGGGCTATGAGGAGTTCTTCGGGCCCATGTCGGGCGGGGTGGACTACTTCACCCACTGCAGTTCCAACGGCACGCACGACCTGTACCTGGGCGAAGAAGAAAAGCAGCAGGACGGCTACCTCACCGACCTCATCACCGACCACGCGCTCGACTATGTGCAGCGCATGGCGCCGGGCGCACAGGCCGGCACGCCGTTCTTTCTGAGCCTGCACTACACCGCGCCCCACTGGCCCTGGGAGACGCGCGACGATGAGGCGCTGGCGCAGGAGGTGAAGACTAACCTGTTCCACCTGCACGGCGGCAACATCGAGACCTACCGCCGCATGATCCACCACATGGACGAGGGAATCGGCCGCATCATGGCGCTGCTGGAAAAGCAGGGCCTGGCGCGCGACACGCTGGTGGTGTTCACCAGCGACAACGGCGGCGAGCGCTTCTCGGACAACTGGCCGCTGGTGGGCGGCAAGATGGACCTGACCGAAGGGGGCATCCGCGTGCCCTGGATCGCCCACTGGCCTGCGCTGATTGCGCCGGGCGGCGTGAGCGCGCAAACCTGCATGACCATGGACTGGTCGGCCACCATGCTCGATGCCGCAGGCGCCGCCGCGCATGCGGACTACCCGCTGGACGGCCGCTCGCTGATGCCGCTGCTGCGCGATGCCAGCCTGCACGACGAGCCCCCGCTGTTCTGGCGCATGAACCACCGCGGCCAGCGCGCCATGCGCCAGGGCGTGTGGAAGTACCTGCGGGTGGATGGCAACGACTACCTGTTCAACCTGGCCGACGACGAACGCGAGCGCGCCAACCGTGCGCCTGTGGAGCCCGACCGCCTGCGGGCCATGCGCGCCGCGTGGGAGGCGTGGAATGTCTCCATGCCCGCTATTCCTGACGATGCCACGGTGAGCCTGGGGTATTCGATCAAGGACATGCCGCAGCGCTGAGCCTGGCGGGCAGACCGTCAGGGGAGTGTTTGGGCGGGCTTGCCCTGTTGCCTGCCCAGCCCGCTTGCCGGTAGATTGGGCACCATGCCCGCCGTCGCCCCCGCGCCTTCGTCCCCCGCTGCTCTGCGCCAGTGGACCACCGATGTGGTGGCGCCGCCCGCGCGCCTGGACTACTGGGTGGGTGCGATCTGCGAGGCGTTTCTGGAGATGGATTGCAGCTCCCGCGAGGCACCGCTGTTTGGCGGCGAGCTGCAAAGCCTGCCGGTGGAGACGCTGTCCGTCAACCGCGTGCGGGCTTCCACCCAGGACGTGTTTCGCACGCCCGCCGGCATTGCGCGCAGTCGCCAGCTGCCCTTCTACCTGATCGGCCAGGCCGAGACCGCGTGGCATGTGCGCCAGGACGGCCATGTGGCCCACCTGCGGCCGGGCGACGTGGTGCTGCTGGATTCGGCCCGGCCGTACGAACTGCACTTCCCAGAAGGCGTGCACTGTGTGTCGCTGCAGCTGCCGCGCGCCTGGGTGGGGCAGTGGCTGCAGCAGGCCGAGGCGCCCGGCCCGCGTGTGGCCTGGCGTGACCAGGGCTGGGGCCAGAGCCTGGGGGCGCTGGCCGTGCAGCTGGCACGCGACCCGGCCTCGGCGCAGGCCCTGCCGCCCGCATTGCTGTCCGACCAACTGGGCGCGTTGCTGTGCGCGGCGCTGGAGCCGCCCCAGCCACCCACCCCCACGGCGGCAGGCAGCCTGCATGCCCACCTGTGCGCGCTGCTGCGGGCGCGCATCGATCAGCCCAGCCTCTCGGCCCCCGCGCTGGCGCAGGAGGCGGGCGTGTCGCCGCGCACCCTGCACCGGGCCTTTGCGGCGCAGGGCCACACCTTTGCGGGCACCTTGCGCGAACTGCGCCTGGCGCGTGCGGCCGAGCTGCTGCGCCGCCACCAGCTGGCCCATGTGGCCGTGGGCGAGATCGGGCGGCGCTGCGGCTTTGCCGACCCCTCGCATTTCGCACGCGCCTTTCAGCGCGCCATGGGCGTGTCGCCCGCGCAGTGGCGGCGCGGCGGCTGATTCCAATCCGTCTCCCCATCCTCCGTGTCGTTGTGGCTTCGCCTTGCCGTGCTGCACGGCGGTGGAGCTTTTGGCACACCCAGCACAGCGGGCTGGCGCGCACGGGCCATTCCGCGCCGCACGGTGTTTCTAAGGTAACGGCTGGGCGGATAGCCCGGTCCTGCAACACAACCCCAAGGAGACACACACATGCCGGATACCTATGTCCTGGTCCATGGCGCCTGGCACACCGGCGCCGAGATGGAAGCCACCGCCACCCACCTGCGCGCGCGGGGCCACACCGTGCACTCCCCCACGCTCGCGGGCAACAACCCCGGCGACGACCGCGCGGCAACGGGTCTCGCCGACGCGGTGGATTCGCTGGCGGCCTTCATTGAGGGCCAGGGCCTGAGCGATGTGCGCCTGGTGGGCCACAGCTACGGCGGCATGGTCATCAGCCACATGCCTGCGCGCCTGCCCGGGCGCATTCGCCGCCTGGTGTACTGGAACGCCTTTGTGCCGCAGCCGGGCGAGTGCCTGAACGACCTGGTGCCGCCGCACTACCGCGCGCTTTTCGATCAGGTGGCGGCCGGCAACGGCAATGCCGTGATGCTGCCGTACCCCATCTGGCGCGAGGCTTTCATCAACGATGCCGACGAGGCCCTGGCGCAAAGCACCTACGCGTTGCTCAACCCCCATCCCTACCGCACCTTCACCGACCCGGCGCAGCTGCCCGTGCCGTTGGCCGCGCTGGAGGTGGGCAAGAGCTACCTCAACGCGCAGCAGGACGCCGCGCTGCCCCACAGCCTGCCCTGGCACCCGCGCCTGTCGGAGCGGCTGGGCCTGTTCCGCCTGGTGGAGTGCCCGGGCAGCCACGAACTGTGCTTTTCCGACCCGGCATCGGCGGCGCAGCACATCGAGCGGGCAGGGCGCGACTGACGGGGCCTGCGAGGGCATTGCGCCAGCTTTTTGCGTCTTTTGGGCCCCAAGCGCCAGATCGGTATGTGCTGGTGGCTATCAATTCAATAGCATTCCGCCCTGGCCTGCCTCCAGCAGCCGCGTGAGCAGCGGGTGCATCACCTTGCGGGCGCTGTAGATCAGGTGGAACTGCTCCTGCACGTCGGGTGCGGTACCCACCTGCACCAGCCCGTGGGTCTGTGCCAGGTGCTCGCCCAGCGAGACCGGCGCGGGCATCACGCCCATGCCGGTGGCGGCAAAGGTGCTCAAAAGGGCGCTGTCTTCAAACTCCCCGGCAATGCGCGGGCGGATGCGCTCGCGCTCCAGCCAGTGGTCGATGCGTGCGCGCATCGCGGCGTGGTCGGTGGGCAGCAGCACGGGCACCACAGCCAGGCTGTGCGGGAAGTTGTTGGCCGCCGCCTCGGCCCAGAGCGGGGGCGCATACCAGGCAATGGCGCTCGTGCCCAGCAGCTGGCTGGTGGTGCGCAGGGCCGGGTTGGGCGGCGCGGCGCGGTCGGCCAGCACGGCATCGAGCTTGTGCAGCGCCAGCTCGCCCAGCAGGGGCTGGAACTCGCCCTCATGGCACAGCAGGCGCAGGTGCGGCTCGTCCAGCACGGGCGTCAGCAGCCGGTGCACGGCCAGCTTGGCAATGCCGTCGGAGATGCCCAGGTTCAGCCGCAGTGTCTGGCCGCTGGCGGCCTCGCGCACGCGCACGGGCAGCAATTCGCCCAGCGCAAAAATGTGGTCGGCCTCATGCAGCGCGGCCACGCCCGCGTCGGTCAGCACCAGGTTGCGGCCCTCGGTGCGCAGCAGGCTCACGCCCAGCGACTTTTCCAGCTCGCGCACCTGGGCGCTGATGGTCTGCACGGCCATGTCCAGCCGCTCGGCGGCGCGGGCGATGCCGCCCTCCTTGGCCACCACCCAGAAGTAGAAAAGATGGCGGTAGTTGAAGCTCTGGCTCATGATCTCTTTGCGGTGGGGCCGTTAAAAAAGTGTTTGGTTCGTAAAAACCGAACCAATACTACTGTGATCGCAGGTTTTAAAGAAGTGCCCCAGCCCCTACAGTCCGGGGCTTGGGCGTCCGGCGTGCCTGGGCGTGTGAGGGCATCTTTGGAGAAACTCGATGGAAACAATCGGAACGTGGTGGATGTGGGCGGGATTTGCCGTCTTCGTGGTCATCGCCATAGGCGTGGACCTGCTGGTCATGGAGCGCCAGGGCGCGCACAAGGTCACCATGGGCGAGGCCGCGCGCTGGAGCCTGTTGTGGTTCTCGCTGGCCTTTGTGTTTGTGGCCATCCTGTGGTGGTACCTGGACAGCAGCCAGGGGCGCGAGATCGCCAACACGGTGTCCATGCAGTTCATCACCGGCTACCTGGTGGAGAAGAGCCTGTCGGTGGACAACATCTTCGTCTTCCTGATGCTGTTCAGTTACTTTGCCGTGCCGCCGCAATACCAGAAGCGCGCGCTCATCATCGGCATCATCGGCGCCATCGTGCTGCGCACGCTGCTCATCCTGGCAGGCGCCTGGCTGCTGGCCACCTTCCACTGGCTGCTGTATGTGTTCGGTGCGTTCCTGGTCGTCACGGGCGTGAAGATGTGGTTTGCCGCCGGGCAGGAGCCTGACATCGCCACCAACCCGGTGCTCAAGTTCCTGAAAAAGCGCATCCGCATCACTGACCAGTTCGACGGTGAAAAGCTCTCGACCATGATCAATGGCGTCAAGCACTACACCCCGCTGTTCGTGGTGCTGATCCTGATCGGCACGACCGACATCATCTTTGCGGTGGACAGCATCCCGGCGATCTTCGCCATCACCAGCGACCCGTTCATCGTGCTCACGGCCAACATCTTTGCCATCCTGGGCCTGCGTGCGCTGTACTTCCTGCTGGCAGACCTGGCCGACCGCTTCCACCTGCTGGCCTACGGCCTGGCACTGGTCCTGGTCTTCATCGGCGGCAAGATGTTGCTCATCGACTTTGTGAAGATTCCGATTGGCTATGCCTTGCTGGTCACGGCCACGCTGATCGCCGGGTCGATCTTCCTGTCGCTGCGCAATTCGGGCGAGGCCGCCAAGGGCGCCCCACCCGCACTGCCCCCCAAGGCCTGATCGTTGCCAAACCGGGAGACTTGAGCCATGGATCTGATCGAATCGGTGATGCTGTGCATGTTGTTGGGCCTGGTAGGGGCCACAGCCATGGCCTACCACGCTGAGAACGAGCCGCGCGACGTGAACCTGCTGGTGGGCCTCACCGCCTTGTGGGGCGCCGGCACTGCGGTAGCCTTCGTCGCATGATGCAGCCGCTGTGTCGCTTGCGCCGCTGGCTGCGCGCGCTGGAGCCCCGGGCCCGCCAGCTGCTGGACCGCAGCTGGCTCGCGCAGTTCCAGCCCTGGCTGGAGCGGCGCGCGCTGTTCCGCTTCCAGCGCCAGCCGCTGGCGCGCGGGGTGGCGGCGGGCATGTTCTGCGGCCTGATCCCCGGGCCGCTGCAGATCCCGGGCACGCTGCTGGTGTGCGCCTGGCTGCGCGGCAACGTGGTGGCTGGGGGCGTGGCCACCTTCTATACCAACCCGCTCACCACGGTGCCGCTGTATGTCATGGCCTTCTACCTCGGGGCGCTGGTGATGCCCGGCGCGCAGACCCTGCCCGCCTGGAGCAGCGTGGCGCCTGGGGGTGAGTTCACGGTGCAGGCCCTGGGCACCTGGATGCAGGCGCTGGGCACGCCGCTGCTGATCGGCCTGCCCACGCTGGGCCTGCTGCTGGCGGTGCTGGGCTATGTGACGGTGCAGCTGCTGTGGCTCGCACCCGCCTTGCACCGTAAGCGGAGGCTGGCGCGCAGCCGCTGAGCCCCGTATTCGGCCCGCAACGTGGGCTCCCCCGCAGGGGGATGGGGCGCAGCCGCTTGGGGGGTTAGTCGAGTTTTACGCCCACCTTGGTGATGACTCGCCCCCACTTCTCCCGCTCGGTGCGCGCAAAGCTGCCCATCTGGGCGGCGGTGCCGGGCATGGGCTCCACACCCAGGGCCTGCAGCCGGGCCTTGGTGCGCGTGTCGGCCAGTGCCGTCTGCAGTGCCTTGCTGAAGTTCGCCACCACATCGGCCGGCGCGCCGGTGGGCACCACCAGGCCTTGCCACGCAAAACCTTCAAACCCTTGCAGGCCCTGCTCGGAAATCGTGGGCACATCGGGCATGGTGGTCACGCGCTGCGGGCTGGCCACGCCAATGGCGCGCACCTTGTTGCCCGCGAGGAACGGGTACACCGTGGCGCTGTCGATCCACATCGCTGGCACCTGGCCGCCGATCACGTCCTGGATGGCCGGGGCTGCGCCGCGATAGGGCACATGCGTGAGCTTGAGACCGCTCTGCTCGCGGAACAGCTCGCCCACCAAGTGGTGCGGGCTGCCCGGCCCGGCCGACGCCCAGTTCACGCCATCGGCCTGGCCCTTGGCCCAGGCCATGAACTCCTTGAGGTTCTTGGCGGGCACGTTGTTGGACACCACCAGGAACATCGGAAAGCGCACCAGCAGGCCCACGGGCTGGAAGTCCTTTTCGGCGTTGTAGGCCAGCTTGCTGAACAGGAACGGGTTGGCCGCCAGCGTGGCGAAGTCGGCCGAGAACATCAGGTTGCCGTAGTCCTTGTTGCGCGCTGCGTACTCTGCGGCGATGTTGGTGCCCGCGCCGGGCTTGTTGTTGATGATGATGGGGCGGCCCAGCGTGGCCGACATGGATTCGGCAATGGTGCGCGCCACGATGTCCGAGCCGCCGCCCGCCGCATAGCCCACCACCCATTCGAGTGGCTTGGAATCCTGGGCGTGGGCCAGGGGCAGGGTGGTGGCGAGGGCCAGGCCCGCGAGGGTGGCGAGGAAATGTTTGCGCTGCATGGTGGTGTTGTCTCCGTAGTGGTCAAAGTTCAAGGCGGGTCGGACCCCGCACCGTCTGTGCGGTGCTGAAGTGCCAGGTGAAAAGGTGCGGGCTAGGCCGCCACCGCGTGGGTGGGCACCACGGGCGTGATGGCCGGAGTGGTGCGCCGGTCGGCCGTGGGCACGGCACTGCCGCGCGCTAGTTGCAGCGCGTGCTGCAGCGTGGCCTGGTCGCCGATATGGTTGGCCAGCAGCAGCACCAGGCGTGCGTTCATGGCGTGGCTCTCGGGCGTGGACAGGCCCTGGTGCGCGGCAATCAGCGCTTCATAAAAATCGTCGCAGGCCTGCAGGTTCGGTTGGGTGTTCAGCATGGGCGTGTTCCTTGTCGTCTTCCTGGTCAGGCGGCTGCGGCCGTGGCACGGGCCAGTGCGCTGCGCACGGCCGCTTCGGTGGGCGTGCGCCAGCGTGCGCACACATGCTGGTCGGGCCGCACCAGGTACACGGTGCGCGGCAGCGCATCCAGCCGCTGGGCGGCCAGCGCCTGGTGGTCGATCACGTCGATGCCGATCTGCAGCACCTTCACGCCGGGCAGGTCATGGGCCCATGCCGGGGCCGGGCCAAACACCAGCAGCGTGAAGTTCGGCCCCAGCTCCCGAAGCAGCCAGGTGGGCTGGCCCTGCTTCGTCAACGGCGCATCCAGCAGCACGGCACCGGGCACCTGGGTGCCTGGGAAGTGATCGGTATCCGGCGTGTTCAGTGGCGACTGGTGCAACGTGGCGGGCACCGACAGGCGCCCGCTGTTGACGATGCGCCGTGCAAACGCATGCTCGCGCGCCAGATGCAGTGCCGCGTCGCGGAACAGGCGGCTCACCTCGCTCTTGGGCGTGATGAAGTCGGTGGCGCGGGTGGAGTTGCACAGGTTCTCATCGGCCGCGTATTCACGCTCGGGGCCATAGGTGCCCACCAGCGCGGGGCTGGCGCGGCCCTGGAGCACCCAATCGAGCTTCCAGGCCAGATTCTCCGCGTCCTGCACGCCGCTGTTGGCGCCGCGTGCGCCAAAGGGCGAGACGCCGTGGGCACTGTCGCCCGCGAAGACGACGCGGCCGTGCACGAACTGGTCCATGCGCAGGCAGGCAAAGGTGTAGACGCTGGCCCAGTCCAGCTCAAACTGTGCATCCGCACCTAGCAGCGCCTTCACGCGCGGGATGATGTTCTCGGGCTTCTTTTCTTCTTCGGGGTCGGCGTCCCAGCCCAGCTGGAAGTCGATGCGCCAGACGTTGTCGGGCTGGCGGTGCAGCAGCACGCTCTGGTTGGGATGAAAGGGTGGGTCGAACCAGAACCAGCGCTCGGTGGGGAAGTTCGCCTCATCCGCCAGCTTCACGTCGGCGATCAGGAAGCGGTCCTGAAAAATGCGCCCCTTGCTCTCCAGTCCCAGCATCTGCCGCGTGGGCGAGCGTGCGCCGTCGCAGGCCACCAGCCATTGCGCATCCATCTGGTAGGCGCCCTCGGGCGTGTCGATGCTCAGCAGCGCGCCGTCCGCGCGGCTTTGCACCGCAGTGACCTTGTTGTGCCAGCGGATGTCGATGCCCGGCAGCTGCAGCGCGCGCTCCACCAGATAGGCCTCGGCGTAGTACTGCTGCAGGTTGATGAAGGCGGGGCGCTCGTGGCCCTCCTCGGGCAGCAGATTGAATTCATACAGCTGTTCGTCTTTGAGGAACACCTTGCCCAGGTTCCACGACACCCCCTTGTCAACCATGCGCTGGCCCACACCCAGGCGGTCCCAGATCTCCAGCGTGCGCTTGGCAAAGCAGATGGCGCGCGAGCCGATGGAGAGCTTGTGGTCGTTGTCCAGCACCACCACGCGCTGCCCGCGCTGGGCGAGGTCAATGGCGAGCGACAGGCCCACGGGGCCCGCGCCAATGACCACGATGGGGTGTTGTGCGGGCGTCGCGCCGTCCTGATCGGGCGAGCGCACATAACCAAAATCGAGGGCCTGCACCTCGGCGCCGCTGGCGTGGAAGGCCTCTGGGGGGATGTCTCTGGGGTTCATCGTTGTGTCTCCTCCAACCTCGGTGGTTCAGCCTTCCAGGGCCTTCCACATTTGGATGTCGCGCTCAGCGGTCCAGATGCGTGGGTCGGGGTACTGCGTGGCCTCGTCGTACGCACGGGTCACGTCAAACGGCATGCAGTGGTTGAAGATGACCCAGTGGCCGTACTTGGGCTGCAGCTTGGCAAACGTGGCTTCGTACACCTTGCGCAGGTCTTCGCCCTTGGCTGCACTGGCCTTCACGCTCTCGTACAGGTCGCTGATGAAGGCGCGTGTGCCCGCCAGGCCCGCCTGCACCTGCTCGGGCGTCTGCAGCGCGGCGCCCCGGCCGGGCACCAGCTTTTCGGGCTTCAGCGCGGCGATGTTGTCCAGCGTCTGGGGCCAGTCCTGGAAGTACGCATCGCCCGCATACGGCGTGGCGTCGAACTCCACCAGGTCGCCGCTGAACAGGATCTTTTCTTGCGGGAGCCAGGCCACCGTGTCGCCCTTGGTGTGGCCCCGGCCCAGCTGCAGGATCTGCACCTCCAGCTTGCCCAGCCACAGGGTCATCTTTTGGTTGAAGGTGATGGTCGGCCAGGTCAGGCCGTCGGGCACGCTCTCCACGTTCTGGAACAGGCGCGGAAAACGGCCGATCTCGCTGTCCTTGTCGAACTGGCCGCGCTCCACGATCAGGTCGCGCGTGTCCTCGCTGGCAATGATGTGCTCGGCGCCGTAGGCGCTGGCCCCCAGCACGCGCACCGCGTGGTAGTGGGAGAGCAGCACGTACTTGATGGGCTTGTCCGTCACCTCGCGGATGCGGCGGATCACGTCCTGCGCCATCACGGGCGTGGCCTGGGTGTCGATGACCATCACCGCGTCGTCGCCAATGATGATGCCGGTGTTGGGGTCGCCCTCGGCCGTGTAGGCATAGGCGTGGTCGGAGAGCTTGTCGAAGCTCACCTTCTTCACTTCGAGGTCAGCGGCGGAGGCAAAGGTTTTGACGGTGCTCATGGTGGTGATTTGTTAATGGCGAATGCATTTATCTAAACGGAATGCGTTGATGTTAGGCAAGAAATTTGTTTATGTCTAACGCATTTGTTTAGGTGTAAACCCGAAGAGCGTGTGGATGCTGCGCTGCGTGGACAATCGCCCCATGCCCACCACGACCCCCGACCTGCCCCCCGCCGACGACGAAGACACGCCCCGCAGCCCGCGCGGCATCCAGAGCGTGGAGGTGGGTGGCCAGCTGCTGAAGGTGCTGGCGCGCACCGGCCGGCGCATGGCGCTCAAGGACCTGGCCCGTGCGGCGGACATGACGGCCGCCAAGGCCCACCCCTACCTGGTGAGCTTTGGCAAGCTGGGCCTGATCGAGCAGGACGCCGTGAGCGGCCACTACGGCCTGGGGCCCTTGGCCATGCAGCTGGGCCTGATCAGCCTGCAGCAGGTGGACCCGGTGCGCCTGGCCATTGCCGAGCTGCCCGCGCTGGCCCAGCGCATCGGCTACACCGTGTCGGCCTCGGTCTGGGGCGACAACGGCCCCACCATCATTCGGGTGGAAGAAGGCCCCACCGCCGTGTATGTGGCCATGCGCCACGGCACCACGGCCTCGGTGCGGCACACGGCCACGGGCAAGGTGTTTGCGGCCTTCGGCCCGCGCGAGCGCGCCGCCGCCGCATTGGCGGCCGAAGGGTTTGCGGGCGCGCTGGACGAGCCCGCCTTTGCGGCCGAATTGGAGGCTGTGCGCCAGCACCAGATCAGCGAGGTGACCGACCAGCTCCTGCCCGGCATCAGCGCACTGGCCACGCCGGTGTTTGATGGATTCGGGCAGCTGGTGCTGTGCATCGCCGTGATCGGCCCCAGTGCCACGCTGCAGACCGGGCCCGCCAGCCCGGCGGCGCAACATCTGCGCGAGGCGGCGCGGAGTTTGTCGCAGCGCCTGGGGGCGCCGGTCAGCCCTGCGTAGCCCGTGGGGCGATCAGCCCGCTGCGCGCCCCAGCGCCTGGTCCACGTCCCACAGGATGTCGTCCAGGTCTTCAATCCCCACCGACAACCGCACCATGTCCGCGCTCACGCCCGCGCGGGCCAGTTCTTCTTCGTTCAGCTGGCGGTGCGTGGTCGATGCAGGGTGGATCACCAGCGTCTTGGCGTCGCCGATGTTGGCGAGGTGGCTCAAAAACTCGCATGCGTCGATGAACTGCTCGCCGGCGGCTGCGCCGCCCTTCACGCCAAACGTGAGGATGCCCGAGGCGCCCGGCGCGCCATCCACCGCGCGGAACTGCTTTTGCGCCAGATCGTAGTACGGCGAATCCGCCAGACCGGGGTAGTTGACCCACGCCACCTGCGGGTGGCTCTGCAGAAACTTCGCCACGGCCAGCGCATTGCGGCAGTGCTCGCGCATGCGCAGGTGCAGCGTCTCGGCGCCCTGCAGCAGCTGCCACGCGTTCATGGGCGAGAGCACGCCGCCAAAGGTGCGGTTGACCTCCATGCGCGCCTTCATCGTGTAGCCGAAGTCGCCAAAGGTCTCGTAGAACTTCACGCCGTGGTAGGCGCGGCTGGGCTCGACCATCTCGGGGAATTTGCCGTTGTCCCAAGGAAACTTGCCCCCCTCCACCACCACACCACCCATGGTCGTGCCGTGGCCGCCGATGTACTTGGTGGCGCTGTGCACCACGATGTCGGCGCCCAGCTGCAAGGGGTTGCACAGGTAGGGGCTGGCCACCGTGTTGTCGA
>Ga0208124_100446_pt1 | contig 14368 bp, 10 predicted proteins | sample LakWasM104_HOW12_2_FD_183922 | JGI IMG/M metagenome (GOLD analysis project Ga0208124, IMG submission 183922) | Freshwater sediment methanotrophic microbial communities from Lake Washington under simulated oxygen tension - Sediment Metagenome... | ecosystem: Environmental > Aquatic > Freshwater >...
TTGGTAAAACGACAAGCCACCGTAAATTCGGTACGGAATATCACGCTTTCGCAAGGCATCTTCCATCGCTCTAGATTGCGCATTGGTTCGGTATAAAATCGCGAACTGACCGTTCATCATTTGGTTCTGCATCTTTTGTTCCCAAATGGTGCTGGCGACGTATCGTCCTTCTTCGCTATCGGTGATGCTGCGGTTAACTTTGATTTTATTCCCGAAATCATTCGCCGTCCAAACGACTTTGTCTAGCTTGGTTTTGTTTTTATCGATAATAGAATTCGCTGCTTCTACAATGTTTTTGGTCGAACGATAATTCTGTTCCAACCGATAGGTTTTCACATTCTCATAATCTTTTTGAAAATTCAGAATGTTGTTGATGTTGGCGCCTCGAAACGCATAAATACTTTGCGCATCATCCCCTACTACGCAGATGTTTTGAAAGCGATCTGACAACGCCCGCACAATCAAATACTGCGAGTGATTGGTGTCTTGGTACTCATCGACCAATATGTAACGAAAGCGATCTTGATACTTCGCCAACACATCCGGAAAGCGGTTCAACAATTCATTCGTTTTTAAAAGCAGATCATCAAAATCCATGGCACCGGCTTTAAAACAGCGGTCTACATAATTCTGATAAATATCTCCCAACCGTGGTTTCTTGCTCATGGCGTCAGCTTCCTGCAATTCGGGATTATTGAAATAAGCTTTCACGGTAATGAGCGAGTTTTTATACGAAGAAATTCGACCTAAAACTTGCTTTGGTTTGTAGATGTCTCTGTCCAATTGCATTTCTTTGATAATCGCCGAAATCAAACGAACACTATCTTGTGTATCGTAAATCGTGAAGTTGGATGGATACCCCAATTTATCCGCTTCAGAACGCAAGATTCTTGCAAATACCGAGTGAAAAGTACCCATCCATAAGTTTTTGGCTTCGCCAGTTCCTACGATTTGTGCAATCCGACTTTTCATTTCTCGCGCCGCTTTGTTGGTAAACGTCAACGCCAAAATACTAAATGAATCCACACCCAAACTCATCAAATAAGCGATTCTAACGGTAAGTACGCGCGTCTTTCCTGAACCAGCGCCAGCGATAATAATCATTGGGCCGTCTTTTTGGAGAACGGGTTCTTGTTGGGCTTCGTTAAGTTGGCTGATGTATTTTTGCATGCGTTTTTAGACTGCTTTAGGGCTATAAGGCTCGGAATAGGTGCTTTGAATCCGACGGAAACAAAAATACGTTTCCAAATGCGTTATTACAATTAAATTGATAGGGAATTATCAACTAAAATGATATTTTTGTTCAAAAAAATAAAAGTATGAATACCGATAAAATCATTGAACTATTGTTTTTCACTTTGCCCGCCTTAATTACTGGAGGTGTTGCTTACTATTTGTTTGATGCCTATTTCAAAGACCAACAAAACACACGACGTTGGTTGCTTCAAAAAGAAAATCAAAAAGACGCTTTACCACTACGTTTACAAGCGTTCGAACGTATGGCTTTGTTTTTAGAGCGCATCAACCCAACGAAATTATTGATTCGCATCACGCCACTTTCTTCGGATAAAAACGATTATGAGAATTTGGTGATTGCACAGATTGAACAAGAATTTGAGCACAATTTGACGCAACAAATTTACATGACTGATGAATGTTGGACGATCATTATCACCGCCAAAAACGCCACGATTCAAATGATTCGCAAAGCCAACATGAGCGAGCGGGTAGACAGCGCCGACAAATTGCGCGAAGTAATCCTAAGTGATTTAATGGAAAAAGCAACACCCAGTAGCGCTGCTTTGAGTTATTTGAAGAACGAATTGAATCAGTTCTTATAGCATAGGAAAAGTAACTATCTTGATTATCTAAAAGCCTCCAAATAAAAATTAATTTTCTTTGGAGGCTTTTAAATTTATAAGCTTTTTGAATACGCTATCTTGAATAATTGGGTGCTTCTTTGGTAATGGTTACATTGTGGGGATGGCTTTCGTTGATGCCACTGGTGGTGATGCGAACGAACCTTCCTGTTTCTTGCAACGTCGGAATATCTTTGGAACCGCAATAACCCATTCCGGCGCGGAGTCCGCCAATGAATTGTTGCATGCTTTCATTTAATTCGCCTTTATACGGTACTCGACCTACAATTCCTTCCGGCACTAATTTCTTCACATCGTCTTCAACGTCTTGGAAGTACCGGTCTTTGGACCCTTCTTGCATGGCTTCTACGGAGCCCATTCCGCGGTAGGACTTAAACTTTCGACCTTCAAAAATGATGGTTTCTCCGGGCGATTCTTTCGTGCCAGCCAAAAGCGACCCTAGCATCACACTATCAGCACCTGCAGCAATAGCTTTCGGAATGTCGCCAGTATAGCGGATGCCTCCATCGGCGATAACGGGTACGCCTGAGCCTTTGATGGCAGCGGCTACTTCTAGTACGGCAGAGAACTGAGGAAAACCAACTCCCGCCACTACTCTAGTAGTACAAATAGAACCAGGACCGATCCCTACTTTAACGCCATCGGCACCGTGGGCTACCAAAAACTGAGCAGCTTCTGCGGTGGCAATATTTCCGACAATGACGTCGAGTTTGGGGAAGTGCTTTTTAATTTCTTGCAATACTTTGACTACGCCTTCGGTGTGGCCGTGGGCGGTATCGATAATGATGGCATCCACCCCAGCATTAACTAGTGCCTCCGCTCTTTGTAGTGCATCGGCGGTTACCCCAATCGCGGCGGCTACTCGCAAACGTCCGAAGACATCTTTGTTAGCTATGGGTTTTTGTGTGAGTTTGGTAATGTCTCTAAAGGTGATTAAGCCTACTAATTTGTAATCGCTGTTGACTACGGGAAGCTTTTCTATTTTATGGCCTTGTAGGACTACTTCGGCTTGTTCTAAAGAAGTGCCTTCGGCCACGGTGATTAGGTTTTCACTGGTCATGACTTCCACGATCGGACGCGCTAAATCTTTTTCAAAACGCAAATCGCGATTGGTGACGATTCCTTTTAGGGTTTTGTGTTCGTCTACGATGGGGATGCCGCCGATACCGAATTCTTTCATCGCATTCTTGGCATCAAAAACAGTAGCCGACAAGGGCAAGGTAACGGGATCGATAATCATGCCCGACTCGGCTCGCTTCACTTTTCGTACTTTCGCCGCTTGCTGTTCGATAGTCATGTTTTTATGCAGGACGCCTATTCCTCCTTCTTGTGCCATGGCGATGGCCATAGAACTTTCGGTAACGGTATCCATCGCTGCAGAAACAATAGGAACATTGAGCGTAATATTTCTGGAAAACTTCGATTGAATGCTGACTTCTCGGGGAAGGACGTTCGAATAATTGGGAACTAGGAGCACATCGTCGTAGGTTAATCCTTCACCGATGATTTTGGATTGGTGTGCGTTCATTGCAATTTGTAGTTGTAGTTAAATTGCGAGCAAATATAGACAATTTTAAGGAAAAAAAGGTCTTAATGTAATCATAAATAATTAAATTGCAGGTAGAAAAGGATTCGGAAAAACGATTTCTGAGCATACGAATCCCTAGGAATCCTATTGAAATTATGAGCGCACCTAATCCAGTCCTTTCAGGGCTATCAGATAGTGAAGTATTGCAATCCCGAACCCAAAACGGAACCAATTCGCTAGAACACCAAGAGAAAAACCACTTGTTGCATTCGTTGTTGGAAATGATTAAGGAACCCATGTTTCTTTTATTAGTTGCTGCGACTACCATTTATTTTATTTCGGGCGATTATGGCGACGGTATTTTTATGGCGTGCGCTATAGTCTTGGTGTCGGCGATTTCTTTGTATCAGGAATCTAAGAGTCGGAATGCTATTGATGCCTTGAAGAAACTCTCTCAACCCAAAAGCAAAGTACTTCGCAATGGTGCACTTATCGAGATTCTTAGTGAGGAAATTGTCTTGGGCGATTGCATCCAAGTGGAAGAAGGTACATTTATTCCTGCTGATGGAATCATCTTGCAATCCAATGACTTTTCGGTGAACGAATCTATATTGACCGGGGAATCGCTATCGGTATTCAAGAATGAGACTTCAGAAAACAAGCAAGTATTTCAAGGCACTATCGCAGCCACTGGACTGGCGATTTGTGTAGTAACGGCCATTGGCAATCAAACGCAACTGGGCAAGATTGGCAAAAGTTTGGCGGCTATTGAAGAAGAGAAAACACCACTACAAATTCAGATTGGGAATTTTGTGAAGAAGATGTCCTTGATTGGTTTGATCATTTTTGCGATTGTGTGGGGTGTGAATTATTACAATTCTAGAGAACTCTTGGGTAGCTTGTTGAAGGCTTTGACCTTAGCGATGAGTGTGATTCCGGAGGAGATTCCGGTAGCGTTTACATCGTTTATGGCTTTGGGTGCTTGGCGGTTGTTGAAAATGGGGATTATTGTCAAACAAACTAAAACGGTGGAAACGTTAGGCAGTGCTACTGTGATTTGCACCGATAAAACGGGAACTATTACCGAGAATAAGATGGCGTTGGCGCAATGGTATACTTTGGCTACTAATACGTTGCAAAATCCGAAGGAAAAATGGACGGATGAAGAACAAGAGCTGATTAGTTTGTCGGTATGGTCGAGTGAACCTATTCCTTTTGATGCCATGGAGCTTGCTTTGCATGACGCTTATGGAAAACAGATTGCGGTGGATGAACGTCCTAATTATACCTTAGTGCATGAATATCCATTGGGAGGCCAACCGCCGATGATGACGCATGTTTTTGCATCTAAAGATGGGAAACAGATTATTGCGGCGAAAGGTGCTCCGGAAGCGCTGATGGCGTGTTCGAAACTTAGTGCGGAAGCTACTCAACAAATAGAAGCGGCTATGGCCACCATGACTGCCGAAGGCTATCGGGTGTTGGGTGTTGGGCAGGCGGTGTTTACGGGCCAAGACTACCCTAAGACGCAGCAGGAATTTACTTTTGACTTTAAGGGCTTGGTAGCGTTCTACGATCCACCGAAAGCCAATATTAAAGCCGTCTTTGACACTTTTTATAAAGCGGGTATTGCGGTAAAGATTGTAACGGGAGATAATGCTGCCACCACTACGACCATTGCCAAGCAAATTGATTTTAGGGGCGCTGATTCCGTTTTGAATGGCGATGCCTTGATGGCGATGGATAACAAGACGTTGCGGACTAAGGTAATGGAAACCAGTGTCTTTACCCGTATGTTTCCTGAAGCAAAACTTAAGATCATAAAAGCCTTGAAAGACCAACATCAAATTGTGGCGATGACGGGTGATGGTGTGAATGATGGACCGGCCTTGAAGTCGGCACACATAGGTATTGCCATGGGTAAAAAAGGCACTGAGATTGCTAAAGATGCGGCCAACTTGATTTTGGTGGATGATGATTTTTCTAAGATGGTGGATGCGATTGCTATGGGTAGAAAGATTTACCTCAACTTGAAGAAAGCGATACAGTATATTATTTCGATACACATTCCGATTATTATGATTGTGTTTATTCCGCTAGCCTTGGGGTGGATTTACCCCAACATTTTCACTCCGGTGCACATTATCTTTTTGGAGATTATCATGGGGCCGACCTGTTCGATTATCTATGAAAACGAACCTATGGAAAGCAATTTGATGCTGTTGAAGCCACGACCCTTTACCACTACTTTCTTCAATTTCAAAGAGATTTTGATGAGTATTGTTCAGGGATTGGTGATTACCGCAGGCTTATTGTTTGTGTATCAGCATTGCGTTCGAACTGGCTGCACGGAAGCAGTTACTCGGACTACTATTTTCTTGACTATTATTACAGCTAATGTGTTCTTGACGCTGGCGAATCGGTCGTTTTACTATTCTATCTTTACTACGATACGCTACCGCAACAATTTGGTTCCGATGATTATTGGGATTACCATTGCGATTACGGCCTTACTGCTTTTTGTGCCTGCCTTTTCTAGATTCTTTTTGTTTGATGCGGTAAGTGGTATGCAATTCGGCATCAGTGTGCTGGTAGGCCTTGTATCGGTATTGTGGATTGAGGTGTATAAGGCATTCCGAAGACGGTAGCCTAGCCCAGATAGGAATGAAAATCCTGTGGTGCCGGGGTTCGGCGCCATAGATTGTAATGGATAGCTGGAAATAGCTCCTAATGGAACTCACCAAACAACTTGGAAGCTTCGTTGTAACTGCTTTCGAAGCTCATGGGGCTGGTGTTGGTATTTTCTTTTTGGGTGGTGAAATAGGACAACATTTTCTCGGTGGGCATGTTCCCCGTGAGATCGTCTTTGGCCATGGGACAGCCACCAAAACCTTGAATGGCACCGTCGTAACGGCGGCAACCTGCTTGGTAGGCAGCATCTACTTTCTCGAACCATTTGTTGGGCGTGGTGTGCAGGTGGGCACCGAACTCGATGTTGGGGTATTTTGGAATTAGGTTGGAAAACAAATACGAAATCACCTCTGGTGTCGAGCTGCCTATGGTATCGGATAACGATAGGATTTTCACGCCCATGGTGGATAGCTTCTCTGTCCACTCCCCTACTATTTCTACGTTCCAAGGATCACCGTATGGGTTTCCGAAGCCCATAGAAAGGTAGGCTACAACCTCTTTGTTGCTATTGTTAGCGATGTCTAGAATCTCTTGTAGGGTTACTAGGGATTCGGCTATGGTTTTGTGCGTATTCCGCATTTGAAAGTTCTCGGAGATGGAGAATGGGAACCCTAGATACTGTATTTCTGGGTGCACGGCAGCCGATTGTGCGCCTTGGGTATTGGCAATGATGGCTAGCAGTTTGCTGGTGGTTTGCGACAAATCGAGTTGTGCTAAGACTTCGGCGGTGTCTTGCATTTGGGGGATGGCCTTTGGGGACACGAAGCTGCCGAAATCAATGGTATCGAAGCCTACTCGTAGCAAGGATTGGATGTAAGCTACTTTCCGTTCTGTAGGGATGAACGGTTTGATGCCTTGCATGGCGTCGCGGGGACATTCGATTATTTTGATTGGTTTCATGAACGCCAAATATAGGAAAGAAATCGTTTTTACGAAATCGTTTTTTTCTATTACTTTAGGATTGGGAGCTGATTTTAGTTGTAGTACCAAATTCGGTAGTACATAAAAATAGTATATCAAGTTACAACAATCACTAAAATAGTACCCTAGGTTCGATTATGGACTGCTAGGAACGCTCTAAAATCTTCTTATTGATGGCCTTTATTAGTGCTGGGCCTTCGTAGATAAAACCGGTATACAACTGAATTAAGCTGGCACCGGCTTCTAGTTTTTCTAGGGCATCTTCAGGGGTGTGTATGCCTCCTACTCCGATGATAGGAAAGGCTTTGTTGCTTTTTTCAGAGAGGAACCTAATGACTTCTGTAGCTCGTTTGGTTAGTGGTTTTCCGGACAGTCCACCGGTTTCTGTTTTGTTATGGGATACTAGTCCTTCTCTGGATATGGTGGTGTTTGTAGCGATGACACCGGCAATTTTGGTGGTGGCTACGATGTCGATAATGTCCAGTAACTGCTCGTTGGTTAGGTCGGGAGAAATTTTTAGGAGTATGGGTTTGGGTTGTGGTTTGGCTTCGTTTCGTTTTTGGAGCGTTTGCAGCAACTGTGTTAACGGTACTTTGTCTTGCAGCGCTCTTAAGTTGGGGGTGTTGGGTGAACTGACATTGACCACAAAATAATCGACTACTTCGAATAGGGCTTCGAATGCTAGAACATAATCGGCGGTGGCCTCTTCGTTAGGTGTGACTTTGTTCTTTCCTATATTTCCCCCGATGAGGACGTTTTGATTCTTCTTTAATCGTTCTACTGCGGCTACTACTCCACCGTTGTTGAAGCCCATGCGGTTGATGATGGCTTGGTCTTGTTTGAGTCGGAATAATCTTTTTTTAGGGTTGCCTGGTTGTGGTAGCGGTGTTAGGGTTCCTATTTCAATGAAACCGAAGCCGAAATTAGACAGTTCCTGATACAGGGTAGCGTCTTTGTCGAAGCCAGCGGCTAGTCCGATGGGGTTTTTGAACTTTAGTCCGAACACCTCTCGTTCTAGTCTGGGGTCGCTCACTTCATAAAGGCTTTTGAATAGTGCGGGCATGCCGGGTATTTTGGATAAGATCCGAATGGCATTGAACGTTAGGTGGTGGACGACTTCGGGGTCGAACCAGAAGAGTATTGGGCGAATTAAACGTTTGTACATGGTGTAGTGTTGTGCTACAAAAGTACCATTCTCCTTTTGATAATAAAATAGTTGGAAGGTAAAATTGCTATAATCCCTTGTGCTGAGGCGTTTCCACTGTAGTGGGTTTTACGAATTGTAGCTCTTGTTGGTAAAAAAATTAAAATAATTTTATTAATAATTGTAAATCAATACATTAAATACTTAATTTTAAGAACTGTTTAGCATACTTTCTATTCTAAACATCCTGTCATTTACTAAAACTAAACCCTTATTATGACACAAAACTCTCTCTTAAAGCCAGCGCTATTTGTTGTTTGTTTGGTTACCGTTGTGGTCCTTTGCTTTGAAATTTACTACAGAAGTCAAGGGATGACTATTGCTTATGATGACGGTCCGCCCTTATGGTCGCACCACCGTGCTATGGTTTATGAACCTTCTGAGAAGACTATCGTTTTTATTGGTTCCTCTCGTATTAAGTATGATTTGGATATTGCTACTTGGGAGCAGCTTACGGGCATTCATGCCGTGCAATTGGCTATAGAAGGCAGTTGTCCACGACCTGTACTGGAAGACTTGGCCAATGATCCTAATTTTAAAGGACGCCTGGTCATTGATGTGACGGAAGGTTTGTTTTTTAACAATAATCCGCCTAATCAGTTGAACCCGAATAAGGATGTGAAGTACTTTCATGAGCAGACTCCGGCGCAAGAAGCCAGCTTTGCTTTGAACAAAGTATTGGAATCGGGATTGGTGCTACTAGACAAAGATCACCTTTCGCTGAATGCGAAGTTGGATGAGTTGGAAATCCCTAGTCGGCCAGGTGTTTTTATGATGCCGATTTTCCCGTTGGATTTTGAGCGTTGTACGTTTGAGCGTCAGATGTATATGAGTCCGAAATTCTTGAGGGAGCCTGCTTTGCAAAATCAAGTGAAGGGTATTTGGGCCTTTTTTGCGGCTGGAGCTAAGAAAGCGCCACCGATGCCGGATAAAGATTTGGATGCCATTTTTGCCTCGGTTAAGAAAAATGTAGCTAAAATACAAGCACGTGGCGGTCAAGTGCTGTTTGTGAGAACACCCTCTAGTGGTCCGTATTTGCAGGGTGAGCTGATGGGATTTCCGAGAGCAAAATACTGGGAGCGGTTGTTAGCGACGACGGGTTGCCCTGGTATTCACTTTAAAGATTATCCTGCTATTGATCACTTTGAGTGTCCTGAGTTTTCTCATTTGAAGAAAGCGGATGCGGTAGTCTTTACTCAAAATTTCATTCAGATTTTGAAAGAAAAAGGTTGGCCAGTTTCGGCTTCTAACTAATTCCTTTATTCACTTTTAAAACAGCACCTTATGGTTTTTAACTCCTATACCTTTATCGCTTTTTTCATTATCATACTCCTGTTGCATCATTTGCCTTTTTCTTGGAGGGTGAAGAAAATTAATTTGTTGTTGGCTAGCTACGTCTTTTACGCGGCTTGGAACCCACCCTTTATCCTGTTGTTGTGGTTGTCGACCGTGATTGACTTCTTTGTAGGTCGCGCCTTGTTTACGGAGGAAAACCCTCATAAGAAGAAATTGTTGCTCGTGTTGAGTTTGATTGGCAATCTGGGGATGCTTTGTTTTTTCAAATACGGCACCTTTTTGTTGGAGAATTTTGTAGCGTTAACGAACGTTATTGGCTTTGATTTTCATCCGGCTAAACCTAGTATCATTTTGCCGGCAGGAATCTCCTTTTACACCTTTACCACTCTTTGTTATACGATTGACATGTATAAAAAGCGCAGCGAGCCTGTGAAATCGATGCTAGATTTCTCTTTGTTTGTTACGTTTTTCCCTCATTTGGTGGCGGGTCCGATTGTGCGACCGCCGCAGTTAGTTCCACAGTTTGAAGCCCCTAGAAAAGCAACGCAGCAACAGTTTTTTGATGGCTTGTTGTTGCTGTGTTTGGGGCTTTTTATGAAAGTGGTGTTGGCGGATGGCATGTTGTCGGGCACGGCCGATACAGTGTTTAATGCTACACAAGTCTTACCCACGTTGGATGCCTGGATTGGCCTCTTTGCCTTTTCGGGGCAGATCTTCTTGGACTTTGCTGGGTATTCTACTTGTGCTATTGGGGTGGCTTTGTGTTTGGGGTTTGTGTTGCCTCAGAATTTCAACTATCCGTATGCGGCAATTGGATTCTCTGACTTCTGGAAGCGCTGGCACATTACGTTGTCGGCTTGGTTGCGAGACTACTTGTATATCCCCTTGGGCGGCAATCGCCACGGGAAATGGCGCACTTATTTTAGTTTGATGGTGACGATGTTGTTGGGCGGACTTTGGCACGGCGCCAATTGGACGTTTGTGGCTTGGGGTGGACTGCATGGTTTGTATTTGTGGATTGAAAAGTTCATCAGAGACCACCGCAAGTTGAAAGGCGAAAGTCACCAGCAATTGTTAGCAGAATATCCCGCCCACAAACCCTGGTTGGGCTTTTTGTATGCTTTCTTGACTTTTATGTTGATTAATATTACATGGGTATTTTTCCGGGCGGATACCTTTGGCAAAGCTTGGCATTTGTTGGGCGCTTTGTTTGGCATTGCAGCCGAAGGACAACCTTTGTTGACCACGTTGGCTATTTTGAAAGTGTCGGTTATTCTTCCGATTATGCTGTTGTTTCATTGGTTGATGCGGGACACTAAGGTTTTGGAAGTGGCGCATCGGTTGTCTTGGTGGTCGTTAGGATTGGCTTGGTCCGCCTTAGTACTTTGTTTGATTTGGGCGCAAGAAAGCGGCAGTTCCTTCATTTACTTTCAGTTTTAATACCCTGTAACCCAATTACATTCTACTAGTAAAATCACCACAAAAAACGTGGTGATTTTTTTTATATATGGATTTTTCTTTATCTTTAGGTATCGATATTTATACGCCATGGACTTTAAAATTAAACTCATTACCCACCGATTGGAGCCGCGGATTGCGGTTTACTTTGAAAAAAATGTTGTGACGCTGGCTTACGTTAAGTCGCTTTCTGGTGCTCGGTGGAGCCAGACGTTACTGACTTGGCATTTGCCAGATACTTTGGAAAACCGGTTGCATTTTGGACTAGAACCTGCTGTGAATCGCGTGCCTAGTTCGGATGGTATTCACCAGATAGGACGGTTTCGGAGTTGGTTGCAATCAAAGCGGTACAGTGTGAATACAATCAAGACTTATACGGAGGCATTGGAAACATTTCTTTGCTTTTTCAAGGATAAGATGGTTGCTGATATTACGAATGAAGATTTGATTAACTTCAACAATGAATACATTTTGAAGCAGCAGCTCTCGGCCTCGTATCAGAATCAGATTGTGAATGCGGTGAAGTTATTTTACTCGACGGTGCAAAACAAAAAACTAGAAATCGAGGGGCTTCATCGTCCGAAACGTTCTAAGCTGTTGCCTAATGTGTTGAGCAAGCAGGAAGTGAAGCAGATTTTGGATGCTCATGTGAATTTGAAACACAAGGTGATGTTGTCGTTGATTTACAGTTGTGGATTGCGGCGTGGGGAATTGTTGCATTTGAAACCGGCCGATATTGACTCAAAGCGCAATTTGATTTTCATTCACCAAGCTAAGGGTCGGAAAGATCGGATTGCTCCTCTTTCGCCTAAGATTTTAAGCATGTTGCGGGAATATTACGCGGGTTATAAGCCTAAAGTGTGGTTGTTTGAGGGGCATGTTAAAGGCGAGCCTTATTCGGAGAAGAGTTTGCAGAGTGTTTTAAAGCAGGCTTTGTATAAGACGGGTATTCAGAAACCGGTGACGTTGCATTGGTTGCGGCACAGTTACGCGACCCATTTGTTGGAGAGTGGCACTGACTTGCGGTATATACAGGAGTTGCTGGGGCATAGTAGTAGTAAGACTACGGAAATTTATACGCATGTGAGTACGAAGAGTTTGCAGCAGATTCGGAGTCCGTTTGACGATTTGTAAGCTTGTTCCTATTGCGAATGAACTACTCCTATTAGACGGACAGAAAGCCCATGGAGTTGCTTTCCAGGGTATTCGTATTGCGGCTCTGATACGGATGGCACATTAATTGATTATACGTAAACTATACGATAACTATACTATAACTATACTATAAGCTTTACTTTTATGTGTTGTTATACTGGAACAAACGTGGGTTTGGTGTGGCTTAGTAGTATAGGGCTTCAAAAGTGATGTTGGATTTAAACAAAGATTATGGCAAAAGTGACAGGAGTTTTCAAGGTTTTTGGGACGATTCAGGGGGTTACCTTGTATCAGATGGAGGGCACGCATTTGGCTCGGGCGGCTAAGGACATTCCGAAGCAGCGCTATAAGACGGGTGCGAATTATGCTTCGTTTCGGGCAGCTGGGAAAGAGATGGGCCATTCGGCGAAGATGAGCCAATTTTTCCGGTGGGACTTGGTGCCGTATACGCGTGGGATTTCGGAGAATCGGATGTACAGTCGGGTGAATGCTTTGATGCGAAAGTTGGTGGGTTGCGACCCGGTTTCGGCCTTAGGCGAGCGCACGGTGGCGCAGGGTTTGGCCACGGATTCGGGGCGTGCTTTGTTGGCTGGATTTGAATTTAATAGTTATTTGAGTTTGCCGCAAGTGCTTTATCGGGGTTATGATCTGGATGCAGTGGCGGGTCGGTTTACTATGGCTGATTTTTCTTCGAATGGCTCTTTGAAATGGCCAGTGGGTGCTACTCATGTGGGTTTTCGTTTGTTGCATTATGGCGTTGCTTTTGCGGAATTGCGTACCGAGATTCGGGTAAGTTCGGAGGTGGTTTTGCCTATGCAGGAAGCTGCGGTGGATTTGGTTTTGGAGACGGAGCCGCTGGCTATGACGGAGGGAACTGGGCTGTATTTGCTGCGGGTTTTGTTTTACCAGGAGCTGAACGGCGGGTTTTATGCGTTGCGGGGAAATGATTGTGGGGTGGTTAGTGTGCTGCGGGTGGATTGAGGTATGGAAAAGCTTGGTTTTTTACTTGTGAAAATCGTTCGTATTTTAATACTACTTCCTTTTAGTGTAATGCTTTTATTTTCTTAGATATTTATTTCATTTCGTTACCTTTGGTTGTTTATAAGTTTGTATCTACTTTATATGATTGTTTACATTTGAGTAACTACAAGAAAGGTAGAACAATTATACCAAGCGCCAGCAAAGGGGTTGCTTTGTATGATTTTTATGGACCTATAAACGAGTTATAGGCTATTATTTGAAAACCCGAATGAAATCAAGCGATAGAATAATAAAAGATATTCGTTTTTGCGAAACAAAGCCAAAGAATTTCGTTGGAAATTTTAATGGAATTATTGGTAATGTTTATCAAATTACAGAAGACACAAATTCAATAGCTCAAAGAATTGCAAGAAAGTTAAACGAATTTGGATTTCTTAGTGGAGAATTTGACCATATTTATATAAATTTTACTGAAAATATAGACATTGGAAAAGTTATAGAAAGCGATAAATTCATGGATAAACGCATAAAATATGTTGACTATGGAATTGATCAAAAATCATTTAATTTACTAACAGAATCTGAAAAAAATCAGGTAGTTAAGGAAATCACATTCAAATCATTATTTCTGCTTTACAAAAATGAGCAAGAAAAGCTTGAAAAAATAAATGAAGTGGAGAACTTGATAAACAAATTTGAAACTGAAATAGAAATATCATTTAAGACTAAAGAAACAAGCTTGTATAAAATTGAAATTAGTTATAAGATAAATCCAAGAAAGACTTTATCAAAAATTGTCATCAGATATTTCGACAAGAAAAATAATAGCCAAAAAATTGCTACAAAGGATTTACATTTTTATGAAGATATTTTTTATTTAGTTGATAAGATTGAAGTCAAAAACGACAAAATCATTTTTAATCACAAGAAAACCGCTTTAGTAGAAATTGCAACAGCTAAATATAAAAAGCCAATAGAAGTGGAAATTAATGAAATGGTAAATTATAACAGCCTATAACACATGCTAAAACTTATGGCTAGGTTTTCGGTAAATTGTTCGTTTCTTTTTCCTAAATTCGTTTTCTCCTAGTGGAGAAAACTCGGTTCCCAAGCCGCCACAAGCTCTAGCACGGGAACGTTATCGATGACCGTGCGGTTCCGACTAACCATCACAATTACGTTCGAAAAGACGCTTTCCTCCTATTCTTAAATTTATATTTTGGAACCAAACAAAATCTAAAAAGTTGTTTTGAA